>ERZ1673961.424-NODE-424-length-17826-cov-5.067413_pt1 | contig 17826 bp, 15 predicted proteins | sample MGYA00580189_ERZ1673961 | MGnify/ENA primary metagenome ERZ1673961 (study PRJEB41334, sample SAMN05608105) | rock metagenome | biome: terrestrial subsurface; feature: shale formation; material: shale | place: USA: Pennsylvania ... | reverse complement strand
CGAGCCAGAGGCTCGGTTTATAAAAAAGGGTCAGAACGTATTAGTTCATGCCGTAGAAACTGAACGGCTGTTTTCATTAGTTTTTGATTGTTTCCTGTTGTTATATTTTATTGTTATTTTTCAGTTAATTGTATTTATTTTTGTATTGATTTGTCTTCTTTCGTTTCTGGTCTTATTATGTTCTCGGGGTACATATGGGGGTACATGAAACACGGTTATGTACCCCGATGGAAAGGACGTTATGGGCAAACTCTACGACAAGCATTTAAAAACCGCTTTAAATAAATCTCACCCGAAAGTGTTCATTTTGACTGATGGTGAAGGACTGGGGGCGAGGGTCTCCCTGAAGGGGAATGTGCGTTGGCAATTTCGCTATAAGATTAATGGCGTAAACAAGCGTATCGATCTTGGTGATTACCCGGATTTGTCCTTGTTAAAAGCACGCGAAGAGGCGCAGAAGTGCCGAGAGTGGTTAGCTGAAGGTCATGATCCTAAACTACAACGTTCTGTCACACGACAAGAAACCCTGAAGCCCGTTTCGGTGCAAGATGCGTTAGAGTATTGGCTGGTGGAATATGCAGAGTCCAACCGCGCTAATGCTGGCAAACACCGAGCTCAATTTCAAAGACACATTTATCCCTATATTGGCGCGTTGCCATTGGCGCAAACAGAAACACACCATTGGGTTGAGTGTTTTGATCGTGTTCGCAAAGGGATTGCGGGCAAGCAGCGTCCAGCGCCTGTTGCAGCCGGATATGTGCTGCAAAATGCAAAACAAGCGCTGCGTTTCTGCCGAGTGCGCCGCTATGCCACCAGCCGTGTTTTGGACGACTTAACCATCAATGATGTTGGTAAGAAGCAACGGAAAAAAGACCGAGTTCTGACGGCCAGCGAGCTCATGGGCTTATGGAATGCGGTTCAGACGCCCACAAAGTTTCTTCCCTACTACTGCCATTTGGTCAAATTCTTGGTGGTGTTTGGTGCTCGCACCCAAGAGGTACGTTTATCAAAATGGAAAGAGTGGGATCTTGATGCTTTGCTGTGGACGGTGCCGAAAGAGCATAGCAAAACGGGTGAAAAGATTATCCGTCCAATTCCCGCTGAGTTAGAACCTTGGCTGCTTGTACTTAAGGCAAACAGTTCCAAAGAAGCATTTATTTTAGGAGAGGAGAAAGCACCTGAAACCGTCAGCCAACAAGGTCGTTTTTTCTGGCAACGCTTGGAGCACGAAGAGGCGTGGACGTTGCATGATATCCGTCGAACATTCGCAACGCGTCTTAATGAGTTGGGTGTCGCGCCTTATATTGTCGAACAGCTTTTGGGGCATAGCTTGGGTGGTGTGATGGCGATTTACAATCGTAGTCAGTATCTGCCGGAGAAGAGGCAAGCGCTTGATATGTGGCTAGAACACTTGGATGTTACTTGTGATGATTCGAACATTGTGCCATTCACTAGCTTTAGGTGTTCTGAGTAAAACGATAAAATCGAATCCAAACCGCCTTTTAGTACGATTGTCGCGCTCCCCAGTTTTTGACTTGGCAGCTTAACTGAACTCTGGTCCAGTATTGTCTTAAGCGCAGTGTTAAAGGCCGTTTTCAAACCAGCATAAGTAAACCTGTGCTGGTGGTAACGCCGACTGCTGGCTCAAGATTAAGACGCGAAGCATCTTAGGAAGCGAATATAAAAGATCATACCCTGCTGCATTAGAGAACAAACAACCACCAGCCGCTATTGAATGAATTTGCTGTTGGTCCAACGAATTGACCTAAAAATTAAGAGCTAGGATTTATGCCACATAACCCAATAAACCAAAACGAAATCAACAAAGCCGTGTGGAACGCTTGCGATACCTTCCGTGGTACCGTTGATCCCTCCATTTACAAAGACTTTATCCTGACCATGCTGTTCTTAAAGTACATCTCGGATGTGCATATGGATAAAGTCGAAGATCTGAAAAAAGAGTTTGGCGACATTCCTGAGCTGATTGCCGAAATGCTGGAAAGCCAGTCGTTTAAAATCCCAACGGGCAGCTCGTTCTGGGATTTGTACGAAGCGCGTTTTGAAGCAGGTAACGGCACACGTATTGATACCGCACTGCACGCGATTGAAGAAGCGAACAGCAAACTCAAAGGCGTGTTCCAAGACATCAGCTTTAACACCGATAAACTCGGTGATGAAAAGCAGAAGAACGACATTCTGCGCCACCTGCTAGAAGATTTCGGTAAGCCAACCCTGAGCTTACGCCCAAGCCGTGTGGGTTCACTGGATGTGATCGGCAACGCCTACGAATACCTGATCAAACACTTTGCCGCAGGCAGCGGTAAATCGGCGGGTGAATTCTATACGCCTGCGGAAGTCTCGGATCTGTTGTCGATTATCCTTGCTCCGCAAGAAGGCGATACGATTTGTGACCCTGCCTGTGGTTCTGGCTCACTATTGATGAAGTGTGGCAAACAGGTACAGAAGAACTTTAACGGGTCGAAGAAATACGCCCTGTATGGTCAGGAAGCGATTGGCTCCACCTGGTCACTGGCAAAAATGAACATGTTCCTGCACGGTGAAGATAACCACCGCATTGAATGGGGCGATACCATTCGTAACCCGAAACTGCAAGATGCCAACGGTGGCTTACTGCACTTTGATGTGGTAACTGCTAACCCGCCATTTAGCTTAGATAAATGGGGCCATGAAGATGCCGAAAACGATCACTTTGGTCGCTTCCGCCGTGGTGTGCCACCAAAAACCAAAGGCGACTATGCGTTTATCTCGCATATGATTGAAACCCTAAAACCACAAACTGGGCGTATGGGCGTTGTCGTGCCACACGGTGTGTTATTCCGCGCGTCTTCAGAAGGTAAAATTCGTCAACAATTGATTGAAGAAAACCTGCTGGATGCGGTGATCGGCCTGCCAGAAAAACTGTTCTTTGGCACAGGCATTCCTGCGGCCATTTTGATCTTCAAAAAGCATAAAGACGATAACAAAGTCCTGTTTATCGATGCCTCGCGTGAGTTCAAATCAGGCAAAAACCAGAACGTACTGACCGAAGAAAACATCCAGAAGATTGTTGATACCTACTCAGCTCGTGAAAGCGTGGACAAGTACGCCTACCTCGCCACATTAGAAGAGATAGCCGAGAACGACTACAACCTCAATATCCCGCGCTATGTGGATACCTTTGAGGAAGAGGAAGAGATCGACCTGATGGCAGTGCGCAGTGAACGTTTGGCGCTGCAAAGTGAACTGGCGGATCTGGAAGCGGAAATGGCGGGTTATTTGGAGGAGTTGGGATATGGTGCCTAATGGTTGGAAGCAGATACAATTAGGCTCTTTCTGTATCTTTTCACAAGGATTTCAAGTTGGCGTAGAAGCCCAGTTTTCTTCACAAAATGATGGTTTAATACGTTTTATAAGGATTGTTGACTATACAAAAATTAACGAACCTCCTCGTTATGTAGAGCACCTAGAAAACTATTACACTATTTCAGAAAATGACTTAGTAATGGTTCGTTATGGTGAAGCAGGCTTAATATGCCGAGGGATTCAAGGTGTCATAGCAAATAATTTATTTAAAATATCACCTGACTGCAATCAAGCAGACCAAGATTACTTGTATTCTTGGTTTAAATACAACTACCGACTCATATCTAACTTAGCAGCATCATCAACCATGCCTGCTCTTAAATTCTCAGATTTGAAACCATTAAGAGTATTCTTACCCCCACTCCCAGAACAACAAAAAATCGCCAAAATCCTCTCCACTTGGGATAAAGCGATTGCTACTACCGAGCGTTTGATTGCAACCAGCCAGCAGCAGAAAAAAGCCCTGATGCAGCAGTTGCTGACGGGTAAAAAACGCTTGCTCAACCCTGAAACAGGCAAGGTGTTTGAGGGGGAGTGGGAGCATGGCTTTCTTGGAGACCTTTGTACATTCAAAGGTGGCTCAGCCTTTAAAGAAGTTTATCAAGGGCAACTTAGTGGTGATTATCCATTTATCAAGGTGAGTGATATGAATTTGCCTCAAAATGGTAAATTTATTTTACAAGCTAACAATTGGATAACAGATGAAGTGGCAAAAAAAATAAAAGCCAAAGCTTTTAATGCTGGTTCAGTTGTCTTCGCCAAAGTAGGCGCTGCTTTGTTATTAAATCGACGGAGAATATTGGTACAACCAACAATTGTTGATAACAATATGATGGCTGCAACACCCAAGAATATTTGTTCAACAGAGTTTTTATACCAATTAATGTTAATGATTGACTTTGCTAAGTTTGTTCAAGACGGTGCTGTTCCATCAATCAATCAATCGGATCTGAGTCGTTTCAAAATTTCTTATCCGCATCTTGAAGAACAACAAAAAATTGCTTCTGTACTCACTGGTGCCGATAAAGAAATTGAGTTGTTAGCAGCCAAGCTTGCACACTTGAAACAAGAGAAAAAGGCGTTAATGCAACAGTTGTTGACGGGCAAGCGCCGAGTGAAAGTGGACACCACGGAGGCAGCCTGATATGGAAGCGTTTTCGCCACAACAACTGCTGGAACAGCTACGCCAATTAGATGAACAGCCTCGGATTGAGGCTAAGCGCGCGGGTGAGATTGGCCCGTCGGTGATGCAGACCATTTGTGCATTTGCCAACGAACCCGGATTGGGCGGCGGTTATTTGCTGTTGGGAATTGATGAACCAGAAAAGCCCGAGGACACATTCTCAGTGCGTGGTGTTACCGATGCCGATAGCTTGCTCAATACCATTCAGACCAATTGCCGTGACCAGTTTGAATCGCCCGTTCCGGTACAAGGTGATGTCACCCTGCTTGAAGGTAAGAAGGTGATCCGCCTGTTTGTGCCTGAGCTGGAGCCCGCGGCCAAACCTTGTACCTTTAAAGGCAAATTTGACGGTAAAAATAAACGCAAGACGGGCGTTTGGCGGCGTGGTTTAAATGGCGATTACGAATGCAGCCAGATAGAACTTGAGCCCCTGCTGCTGGCCAAAAGTGGGGTAAGTTTTGAACAAGTACAATTGCCGGATGCTCATTGGGATGATTTGGATCCTTCCGCGATTGAACTGTACCGCACTCTGCGCGCGAAAGTGCGCCCCTATGCAGAAGAGTTACAAGTGCCCGATACGGAAATGCTTTATGCGCTTAACCTAGTTAAAAAGCGCGGCAATGAGTGGGTGCCGAATGTGGCAGGGTTGCTGCTGATGGGTAAGCCGCTTGCACTGCGGCGTTTATTGCCCGCCGTTCGGGTTGACTACGTGCGAATAAGCGGTACCCAATGGGTGGACGACCCGGAACAGCGCTTCGCTACCACGCTTGATTTACGTGAACCGTTACTTCGGCTGATCCCAAAATTAGAAGCGACCATCACCGATGATCTCCCGCGTCACTTCAAGCTGAATGAGGGCAGCACGCAACGCAGTGATCAGCCGCTATTGCCGCACAAGGTGGTGCGAGAAGCGGTGGTGAATGCGGTGATGCATCGCGACTATCAGGTGAATCAGCCCATTTTGGTGGTGCGTTACAGTAATCGCATCGAAATCCGCAATGCTGGCTATTCACTCAAACCTGAAATTTCATTGGGTGAGATGGGCTCTAAACTGCGTAACCCTGTTATTGCATCGGTGCTTTACGACGTCAGTTTTGCTGAAACCAAAGGGTCCGGCATTCGTACTATGCGCCGCTTACTGGAACAATCGGGCCTGACTGCCCCGGTTTTTATCAGCAAAATCATTGAGAATGAGTTTGTTGCAACCTATTTGCTGCATCAGCTTTTAGGGGAAGAACAATTACGCTGGCTGGCGCAATTTTCACCTTTGCGTTTAACGGACAACGAAGCAAAAGCCCTATTGATCGCAAAAGAGACGGGGGCGGTGGATAATGCGGGCCTTCGTGCCATTTCAGGGTTGGATACGCTTTCGGCTAGTCAACTACTAGGTAAGCTCCATCACCAATATCACTTATTGGAACAAGGCGGTGCTGGCCCTGCTACGTACTATCAATTGGCCCAGCGTGTGCAAAATGACGATCAGTTGATGCTGTTTTCCGTGAATGATGATGTGTTTACTGAGTCAAATACAAGTGACCTCGGCTCAAATACGAGTAACTTCGGCTCAAATACAAGTGACCTCGAACCAAATAACAGTGACCTTTCTATTGCGACGGGTGAGCTCGATTTGCCTGATGAGCTAAACCGAATGATTGATAGATTAACGCCCAAAGCTCGCAAAGAGAGCCTGTGGCCAGTGATTGTATGGTTGTGCAGCTTACGACCTTATAAAGCGGAACAATTAGCCGCTCAATTATCGCGAAAAGTTGGGCCATTAAAGAACGCTCATTTGAATGTGTTGAGGGAACACGAAGGGCTGATTGACTACCTCTATCCAGAGGTGGTGAATCATCCTAATCAAGCGTATCAGGCAACAGAGAAAGGGCGACAATGGTTGGCACAGAAAGGGATAAATCTGAATGTTAGTGTTTAACTGCACCAAAACGGCTGCGGAGTTTTTTACCGTGACACGTCAGGGTAAAAAGCAGTCACCGCTCGAACCATCGCCAACACCTAAAGCTGGCGATACGCAGCACGATAACCAACCTGTCAGTGCATGGCTGGTGCATGCCATCAAGGTTCAGCGTAAAAACGTGTTAATTGCCATGCATATGCAGACCCGTTACGCCATGGTGTTTACGGGCCTGAGAAAAGGCGATTGGGCTGAGTTTTTCAATCAATGGTTGGAACGTTTGTTCAATAACATGCAGTTCTTCGGTGAAGAGTTTGAACTGTGCGATGAAGCCAGTTTCCACACCATGTTTAATCAGTTTATACGCTTGCACCCGAAACCCTATTTTTGCCAGCGTGGTGATCGCAGCGTGCAAAGCCACATCAATGATGTAGCGTGGCACTTTGAATATCGTGTTCATCAGGTCGGCAGTTTGCCTGACGGTCAGGAGCCGTGTGCGTCGTTTGATGAATGGGTTAACGGCATGATTCGTTCGACCAAAACGCAGAAAGATTATTTCCACCCTGATGAAGAGATGTTCTTGGACTGGATAGGCGAGTATGGCGATCTAGACCACAGCGAAGTGCCGCTGATTCGTCAATATTTTCATTCGCTACGTGTGCAAATGTCCCCTTTGCTTTCTGAGCAAGAAAAAGTAACCGAAATGAACGCGATGATGGATAGCGCGTTAATTGAGTATTACGAAAGCCGACCTTCGATTCCCGATAACGTGCTCGATTTTAATCGGGCCCGAGCCAATAAGAACAACAAATAACCTGAAATAACAACAATCAAAGCCATCAAAAAACATCAATAAGGCTAGGTATGGACGCACAACTCTCAACGTTTGAACAACTGCAGGCTGAGTTCAAGCGACTTGAACCTATGGCGGTTGCAGAACCCACGATTTTTAGTATTGGCAGTAAAGGCTATTACGAAAACCCGACGACAGACATCTTGGCGTTCTTTTGTGACAGCAACGGTCAACATCAACTTGGTGATACCGCGCTAAAAGCGCTTCTAAGTTGTCTGCATTTACCTGAAAAAGACCGTTTGGATAGTTCGTTAATCGAAGCGCCTGAGCGTGAAGTAAAAACTCAAGCGGGCAAGCGCATTGATTTGCTACTGGAAGGTACTGATTGGGTGATGGTGATAGAAAATAAAATCTACCATCAACAAAACAACCCATTCGATGATTACGAGCGTTTTATTCAAGAAGAGCAAAATAAACCCCGTTTTCACGGCAAACAGGTGATTTTTGTGGTGCTTTCCCCAACGGGTGAAGTCTTACCAAGCGGATGGCATGGTATCAGCTATCCCGAGCTAATTGCTGCCTTAAAAGCTGAGTTAGCGGAGCAGTTTCTTTCCCAACCTATCAATAAATGGACTTTGCTGCTGCGTGAGTTCATCTTGCATTTGGAGAGCTTTATGTCTCAACCATCAGTGAATCAGCAAACCCTCGATTTTGTCTTAAATAACCTTTCTGCAATCAAAGAGATTCAGGAAACCAAACAACAAGCGATTTACCAATACCATCAACGTTTACAAACGGCTATCCAAAGCAAGTTAGGAAAGGATATTGTGATTCGCTTGCATCACTGGGGTGGTTATCCTGCGTTGCGATTTGCCTTATCCAGTTGGAAAGATACGGAATCGGATGTGGTGCTGTTTCTCTCTGGTGAGAAAGGTGAATCTTCGATCAATGTTTATGCCCACGTGTGTGAAGGTTATGACGAACACAAAGCAGACTCATTGATCCTGACCAATGCCAATGTGGAACGTTGGGTTGAAGGCAATGGTCAATATCGTGGTTATCGCACCAAAGTTGCAGCATTGACGGAAGAAGACATCATTCAATTCATTTGCGCACGTCTTTCTGAGCTTGATCGGTTTGAGCGTGATTATCAGGGAGAGGATTGATGAGCTCACCACTACCCAATTTCCGTGAAGAATTCAGTGCCAAAATTCCTGCACTCACGCTGCTGACCAGCCTTGGCTACCAGTTTATTCCGCCAAGTGATTGTCTAGCGATGCGCGGCAGAATGTCGTCGGTGATCTTGCCTAATGTCTTGCGCAGCGTCCTAAAGCACAAAACCCATACCTATATGGGTAAGGATTATCCGCTCTCCGAATCGGCCATCGATAAAATCATTCAGGAGCTGGCTAATCCTGCGATGAATGCGGGTTTAAAAGCGGCGAATGAAAAGCTCTACAATGCCTTAACTTATGGCATCAGCGTGACCGAGTTTATCGATGGCAGAAAAGCCAACCCAACCATTCAAATCATCGATTGGGAAACGCCTGCGAATAACCAGTTTCACTTCACCGAAGAGATGGGCATCGAAAACACCCACGGTACAGGCAAACGCATTCCCGATGTGGTTTGTTTTGTTAATGGTCTGCCTTGGGTGGTGATTGAAGCGAAGCGACCCGATTATTCCCATGAAGGTAAACCGACGGTTTCCGAAGGCATTTCTCAAAATATCCGTAACCAGAAAAACGATGAAATTCCTCATCTGTTCGCCTACAGCCAATTGCTGTTGTCGGTTAACGGCAGCGATGGGTTGTATGCCACCAGCGGTACACCTGAAAAATTTTGGGCGAAATGGAAAGAAGAACAAATCACGGAAGCCACTTACCAACGGCTGAAAAACACCCCGCTGACGCAGGATAAACTCGATTTATTGTTTAACCATCGTCCGTCTAAAGTGAGAGATGAATATCTGTCACTGATTGCTGGTGGTGAACTGGTTGTCACCGACCAAGACCGTTTACTCGTGTCACTGTTACGCCATGACCGTCTGCTAGAAATGACGCGCTTATTTACATTGTTTGATAAAAAGGCTGGCAAAATTGTGGCTCGCTATCAGCAGGTATTTGGCATTAAAGCGTTGATAGAGCGCGTGACTTCTTTCGATGATAAAGGCGCTCGCAATGGCGGCGTGATTTGGCATACCACGGGCTCTGGCAAGTCCTTTACCATGGTTTTTCTCTCGAAAGCCTTAATCTGGCTTGAAGCGCTGAAAAAATGCCGCGTGGTGGTGGTCACTGACAGGGTTGATTTAGAAGATCAACTGGCTCGCACCTTCGCTTCGGGCGGTGCTTTATCTGACAAAGATAAAAAAGAGTCGATGGCGACCACAGGAAAACGCCTTGCAGAGCAAATTGGTCGAGGCAACGAACGCATCATCTTCTCTATCATCAATAAATTTGGCAGTGCCATTGCCTTACCTGAGTGTTATAACAACAGCCCAGACATTATTGTGCTGGTGGATGAAGGCCACCGCAGCCAAAACGGCTCGAACAATATCTTTATGCAGCAAGCTCTGCCAAAAGCGGCGTATATCGGCTTTACTGGCACGCCGCTGCTCAAAGACGACAAAACTGAGAACAAGTTCGGTAAAATCATTCATTCTTACACCATGCAACAAGCGGTGGAAGACAAAACCGTGACACCATTGCTGTATGAAGAGCGTATTCCAGAGCTGTGTACGAATGACAAAGCGATAGATGCCTGGTTCGCCCGTATCACCGATAAACTCTCTGAAAATCAGCGCACCGACTTAAAGAAAAAGTTCTCGCAGAAAGGTCAAATTTACCAAACGGAAGGCCGTTTGGAGCTCATTGCACACGATATTTCTGACCATTTTCAAAACTTCAAACGTGAGGGATTAAAGGGCCAGTTGGCGTGTGACTCCAAGGCTTCCGCTATTCACTACAAGAAATTGCTCGACCAAATCGGTAAAGTCACCTCAGTCGTAGCCATGTCGTCACCGGATACACGTGAAGGTCACGATACCGTGGATGGCGACAGCAAAGACTTGGTGCAGAATTGGTGGAAAGAGAACGTCGGCAGTATGGACGAAAAAGCCTACACCAAGCAGATCATCGAAGCGTTTGGCAGTGATGATGGCCCCGACATTATGATTGTGGTTGATAAGTTACTGACCGGCTTTGATGAACCGAAAAACACGGTGCTCTATATCGATAAGCCACTCAAGCAACATAACCTGATCCAAGCGATTGCTCGGGTTAACCGTCTGCACCAGAAGAAACAGTTTGGTTACCTGATTGACTATCGCGGCATTCTTAAAGAGCTGGATTCCACCATTGCCGATTACCAAGAGCTGGCAGAACGCACTCAAAGCGGATTTGATATCGATGATCTGAAAGGGCTGTACGCTCGCATGGATACCGAATACAAGAAGCTACCCGGTTTTTACAGCAGCTTATGGGCGATTTTCGATGGCGTGCAGAACAAATCGCAACCTGCCGCGCTACAACAGTTTTTAGCTCCGAAAATTGACACTATTGACGGTCAGCTTACGGATACTAATTTGAAAAAGCGCGAAGACTTCTATTCAGCACTGACGCAATTTGCTAACTGTCTGAAAGTGGCGTTGCAGTCCGCCACCTATTTTGAAGATAAGAGTTTCGATGATAAGCGAAACTTGTACAAAGCAACATTAAAGTCCATGGTTTCACTACGTAAAGTGGTGCGCGAAGATGCCGAAGAAACCGTCAACTATGATGAGTTTGCCGAGAGCATCCGGACTTTACTGGATAAGCATATTGCAGGTGTGGAAATTCAAGAGTCGAAAGGTGCTTATCTGGTTGGCAATATGGGCAAAGCCCCGAAGCCAGAAGAGATGAGTGACGATGAAGCACGCAATAAGAAAGATGTGATCACAGGGCGCATCACCAAAATGATTGAACAAGATTTGGCGGATGACCCTTATGCGCAGGAATATTTCTCCAACTTGCTCAAAAAGGCTATCGAGCAAGCTAAAGAGATGTTCGATGCGCCAGTTAAACAGTATCTGCTGTTTGCCGATTTTGAAGAGCAAGTCAAAGAACGCAAGGTTGAAGGTATCCCTACCGATCGCTTCGCCGAGCTTAATCCGAAAATCACACGCCATGTGCAGGCTTACTATGGTTTGTTTCTAAAACATGCGCCAGAAAATCCAATATCAGAGCAGGAATGCTTTGATTTTTCGATGCAGATTGATGAGGTTGTGACGGCTGCCGTGGCTGAGTTTTCGATTAACCCATCGGAAATTGAAAACCAAATCCGACGCGTATTACTTCCTATTTTGTTTAAGGTAGTGGGGATGGATAAAGCCAAAGCTATCATTACCGATATCATCCAGATCACCCGCTTGGGCGTGGCAGGCCATCATTAATGACATCAGTGAGTTCGAATGAAGGCAAACTGGAGGAATACAGCTTCATCTATGGGGAGGAAGCCGTCACCTATGAGGTCGTGCGGAAATCCCATCCAGAGGGCAAAAAGCGCAAAATCGCCATCAAAGTTCACCCCAATTGCGAAGTGGTCGTTAATGCCCCCGAAGATGCCGAGCGTAGTGATATTCATGATGCAGTGATGAAACGGGCCAAGTGGATTTATGACGCTCTGAAAGAGTTTCGTGGCCATTTGCAATATGTGCAGCCTAAAGCCTACGTTAGCGGAGAGATGCAGTTCTATCTTGGTCGCCGTTATGTTTTGAAAGTGGTTGAAGATGGTGATGCCATTGCCAACGTCAAAATGGAACGTGGCAAGCTGGTGGTTACCTTGAATCGTTTTAATGAAGACAAGCAAGCATTAACCAAAGCGTTAGTCTCCGGTTGGTACACCATGCGTGCTGAGCGCATCTTTCACGAACGTTTAGCCGCTTTGTTGCCACAAACCTCTTGGGTTGAAGGCATACCCAGTTTCCGTGTTCTGCCTATGGCCAAGCAATGGGGAAGCTGCTCGACTAAGGGCAATTTAATGCTCAACCCGCACTTGGTGAAAGCCCCCAAAGAGTGTGTTGACTATGTCATTCTGCATGAGCTTTGCCATATTGCTGAGCACAACCACAGCGACAAATTTTGGCGATTGCTGACTAGTGTGATGCCCAATTGGCAAGAAGTAAAAAGCCGTTTAGATGGTATGGCTGAGTTGTATTTGGGGGAGTGAGTTTTCGGCATTTTGGACTCTGCGGCGATTTGAATCGCGGGTTTCGTCGCTATGCCAATGTGTTTGGCATTAATAGCATGCTTTACTTCAGGCAGACGCCGACTCTTCTCGTTGTGATCGAAATATCGCTTTGTGATCACGTGATTATATCACTTTTCTAATGGCGCTTGAGGCCTTGCTGCATAAGGCCTAGGCCGCTAATTGTGATCACCTATCGGATCAGTTTCGATTATTTGACCGTGTGCGGTGATATTGCTTTGGCTTAAGGCGACTGGTGCTATAGTTTTGCACTCCTTTGTCTGCGGATTTGCCTTTATTTTTTGCCATGTAGCTTAGACGAAGTCGTGCCGCATTGAGCTCATGATTTTTTAGGTAGGTTTGGATACGATAGACACGGTTTTTGACTTTATAGGAAAAGTTGGCCGGATCGAGTTGATGCCATAATTCCTTCGCCAGTTTGTCAATCTCATAACTTTTCTGACATACATGACCACTTAGCATTATTGCGGCGTGGTAGTGTTGGCTTACCGCTTGTTCTTGCTCTCGAACCCAGATATAACCAATCCGGCATCGGTAGTGCTTTTTGAGTTGCGTGATCAGCTTTTTGAACAAGGCAGAGATAGACTGATTGCCCTTCGTGAACGTGTGCTGATGCAATTGTAATAGAACAACCGTCACCTTGGAGTAATAGCCCAACATCACATCTAGTTGTTCAAAACCTGCTTTAAGTATCTTTAGGTTAATGCCTTCCGGATTCATGAATACAAGTTGTGACGCCTGATTATGTTCATAAATGGCCAGTTTCGATTTGGTTGGGTGCAGTGAAAGGCGGGACATACAATATATATTACCTGCATCGACTTGGTGGATAGACTGGGCGACACCTATCAACAGATGGTGCTTAGCCGTTGCCGTGACATTGAGATAAAAGTACGTTTTCAGTGTCAGATAAGGACAAAATAAGACACATATTGACCAAGAAAAAGGGCCTAAGCCCTTGCTCTATTGCTGTGTGTTTCGGAGTCGTTCTTTTTGCCATCCGTCGATGTCGCTGACTAGCCATCCGTTAATATTGCCGCATGGAGAGTAGAGCGGTCTAGGTAGGCGGTTTTGCTTAACCATGCGATGAATCGTGCGCACGCTGACTCCCAATTTGTTTGCCAGTTCCGTTTTTCGGATAATTCTTAAACTATGCTGTGGTAGCTGTTTGACCATGTCACGGGCGAAATCGTATTCCATGCTTACAGTTCCTCACCGGCAAATTCACCGTTAACCCACGCGATTAAATCAGACAATCGCCAGCATACAGAACGGCTGCCCAACGTTATCCGCTTGGGGAAGCGACCTTGTTGTTCTAACTTCCAAGCCTGACTGCGAGATATCGAGGTAATATGTTTGCGTTCGACTTCTCGCACTAAGCGATCGCTGGCGATCAGTAAATCAGGACGCTGCTTTTCATTCAGATTCATCTGTTGCATTCCATGTTCTCCGGTTCTGAATTGTTCATGATGGTATTGAATCGTTTTCAGAATGAAGTAACGGAGAACATGATGCTGGTCAGTCGATACTGATTTCCATTATTTATTGGCGGCGAAATGTTGCTTCAGGAACTCTTTGACTTGCCGTAATTCTTTGGCGCCGTTGCGCCCTCGTGATTTAGCAAATTCAGTAGTGTGCTCCGATGCGTACTTTTTGATCGTTTTTTCACTCATACGCGCGACAAAATTTATGTCCGGGAATAAGCCTTCACTGGCCAAATCTTTCATGCCTTTTGCAAAGCAGCCGAGACGTACATGTTGGTGGTCTGGGTTGGAATAGAATGACGATGCGGCTTTCGATATGCGTCGTTTATATTTCCGTTGCTCTTTATGGCTCAGCATGCCGCCAACAGTCGTAACTACAAGATGCCGGAGTCGATTGAGTTCAATATTCGATGGCTGGAGTGAGCGGTCGATGAGCTCTCGCACTTCCGGATGCAATCTCATTCTCATAAACACAGTTGATGCCATCAAAGGCGTTTCGTGTTTCTCCAACACGACTGTAATCATGTCTATCAGGGCGATTGCTACTTCCGAACCTACCTTGGTAGCCTTGAGCTTGGTCACGAGTGATCTGACCTTCTGAGTCTGCTTTTCCTTTACGAGCGGAAATGGCTTGCTCTCTAAAAAAGGCTCGAAGCTAAATGTAATCACCTTATTGACGTTGCGACAACTGATTAACATAAATATTCCTTTACTCTTAAGCCCACATGTAGGGGTACATATGGGGGTACATATAAACAAAAAGCCACATCCCAACAAATGGAATGTGGCTTGATATTCAGTGGCTTAACTAATTCGTATTAGTTCATGCCGTATTTTTTCAGTTTCTTGCGAAGAGTACCGCGGTTGATACCCATCATAGTTGCTGCGCGAGTTTGGTTACCGCGAGTGTACTGCATGATGGTGTCCAGTAGTGGTTGTTCAACTTCAGCTAGAACTAATTCGTATAGTTCTGTCACTTCCTGACCATTCAGTTGAGCCAAGTAGTTTTTAAGAGACGCTTTAACTGAATCACGTAGTGGCTTTTGCGTGATTTGATCTTGTGAAGTTACGGTTGTTACTGTTAAAGCTTCTGAAGTCAGATTTTGTTCGAACATATTCGGTCTAGCTCTTCTCTTAATTATGATGCAACGTTATCAAAATAACCCTCTAATGCTTCGATTTGCATTGCTGCAAGGTCGATGGCATTGAAGGTACGGCGAAACTCACTTGCCTGTTCATGTTCTTTGAGATACCACCCAACGTGCTTACGCACGATGCGAGGGCCTAAATACTCTCCATAAAATTGATGCAGAGCGTTCACATGACCAAGCAGGATGTCTTTCACTTCCGAAGTCGGGAGATCAGGCATCGTGGTGCCGTTTTCCAAATAGTGATGGATTTCCTGGAAAATCCATGGACGTCCTTGGGCAGGTCGTCCAATCATTAAAGCGTCAGCGCCGGTGTACTCCAGCACATGTTTGGCTTTCTCCGGAGAATCGATATCACCGTTAGCGATGACCGGAATTTGAATAGCCGCTTTGACCGCTTTAATGCTGTCGTATTCCGCCTCACCCTTGTACATGCAGGTACGGGTTCGCCCATGGAGCGCCAGTGCCTGAATGCCGCAGTCTTCGGCAAGTTTAGCGATTTGGACACAGTTTTTGTTTTCTGGGTCCCAGCCAGTGCGGGTTTTGAGTGTTACAGGAACATTCACTGCATTCACTACAGCTTTCAGGATGTCTTCAATGACATCCGGATAGCGCAGCAGCGCAGAACCGGCCAGCTTTTTATTCACTTTTTTCGCTGGGCAGCCCATGTTGATGTCGATGATTTGCGCACCGTTTTCAACGCTGAACTGGGCCGCATCGGCCATCAGCTGTGGATCGGAACCAGCAATCTGTACAGAGCGAATGCCCGATTCGCCTTCATGTACCATGCGGTTTCTGGACTTGTCTGTTTTCCACAGCGCAGGATTGGAGGACATCATTTCACTGACGGCCATCCCCGCGCCATAGCGGAGGCACAACTCTCGAAACGGTCTGTCGGTGACACCGGCCATCGGTGCAACGATGAGATTGTTCTTAAGTTGATAGTTTCCGATTTTCAAAACGTCTTCACAGCTTCATACCAGCAAGGGCGCGCATTTTACGCATTTTTTCGATGCGTGAAAAGACTAATATTTGAGCATTTACAAAAACATTTTGTAAATGGTCTATTTTTCAGTCAATTAGCGCGCAAAGTCTTATCTAGCCTTGCTTGCGACCCGTGATACGGCACCATTCTTCCTTCTCTTTGATAGGATCAACGTGCAGTTCGTCACGGTAGTAATCCGCCACATCTTCAGCTTGGGTGTTGAGGACACCAGACATCGCCAGCAGGCCGTTTGGTTTCATCAGACTCTTGATGACGGGTGAAAGTTCACGCAGTGGACCGGCCAGAATGTTAGCCACGACCACGTCAGCCACTAAGCCTTCAGGTTGGTTTTGTGGTAGGTAGACTTCGATTTGATCTTCGACGCCGTTGCGCGCTGCGTTGTCTTTCGACGCCAGCAGGGCTTGTGGGTCGATATCAATACCGATCACTTTCGCGGCGCCCAGCTTGATTGCCGCGATGGCCAGAATGCCTGAGCCACACCCAAAGTCGATCACGGTCTTGCCGGACAGATCGAGAGAGTCCAGCCACTCTAAACACAGCGCTGTGGTTGGGTGAGTACCAGTACCAAACGCCAGACCTGGGTCGAGCATAACGTTAACCGCATCTGGATCAGGTACATCGCGCCAGCTTGGGCAGATCCACAGACGCTGGCCAAACTTCATCGGGTGGAAATTATCCATCCATTCGCGTTCCCAGTCTTTGTCTTCAATTTGCTCAACTTTGTAGGCAAAATCGTCCGCCAGCAGGTTACTGGCGCGAATTTGGCTCAGAACCCATGAGGTGTCGGCTTCGGCATCGTAGAGGGCAAGAACATCGGTATCGCCCCACAAACGGGTTTCACCCGGCAGGGGTTCAAACACAGGCGTATCCTTCGCATCCAGGAAAGTAATGGATAACGCGCCGGTTTCTTCCATCAACATATCGCTGATGCGTTCAGCGTTTTCGTTGGTCGCGTTAAGTTTAATTTGAATCCAAGGCATTGCTCTTGCTCTCTTCAGTTCGTTCAATTGGCGCAAAGTGTAGCAGATTTGGCCCGTTTTTATAGGGCTAGTCCGCTTGAGCGTCGGGGGGAAACAAAAATGCCCACCGAAGTGGGCATTTGCGATAAGAAGACCGGGTTAGTGAATGCCCAGTTTTTTCTCCAGGTAGTGGATGTTGGTGCCACCGTGCTGGAAGTTCTCATCTTTCATAATGACTTGCTGTAGTGGAATGTTGGTTTTGATACCTTCCACAATCATCTCGTCCAGCGCGTTACGCATACGGGCGATTGCGACGTCACGGTTTTCACCGAAGGTGATCAGCTTACCGATCATTGAGTCGTAGAACGCTGGTACGGTGTAGCCAGAGTAGATGTGCGATTCCCAACGAACGCCCATACCTCCTGGTGAGTGGAAACGGGTGATCTTGCCTGGACAAGGCAGGAAGCGCTCTGGGTCTTCCGCGTTGATACGACATTCCATCGCATGGCCGCGGATTTTGATGTCATCCTGAGTGAACGACAGTGGCTGACCCGCCGCAATGCGCAGCTGTTCTTTAATCAGGTCAACGCCAGTCACCATTTCAGTCACTGGGTGTTCAACCTGAATACGCGTGTTCATTTCGATGAAGTAGAACTCGCCGTTTTCATACAGGAATTCAAACGTACCTGCGCCGCGGTAACCGATTTCGATACATGCACGAGTACAACGTTCAC
>ERZ1673961.422-NODE-422-length-17878-cov-29.327330_pt1 | contig 17878 bp, 28 predicted proteins | sample MGYA00580189_ERZ1673961 | MGnify/ENA primary metagenome ERZ1673961 (study PRJEB41334, sample SAMN05608105) | rock metagenome | biome: terrestrial subsurface; feature: shale formation; material: shale | place: USA: Pennsylvania ... | reverse complement strand
AAAGTACTGCCAGTAACTTAAACCTGACACCCCACAGCTTATCCTAACAGTATCGGGATTTTGTTTCGGCGAAAAGGTTTTAAGGCTGAAATTAATCGGTTGATAATGGTTTCGGCTTGCATGTTCCCCCCTTTCTTTTTCTGTGGTAGTGTCTGGGATTTAAACCTGACGCCCCACTGCTTATCCTGACAGTATCTGTCCTAACATAGCAAAACTTTTTATTTCGATCTCGGCAATCTTGTCTTAGACTGGGGGTGAGAGAGTGAAATTCTGTCCAAAGTGTGGGAGCATAATGTTACCGGATAAGAAAAAGGGAGTTTTTGTGTGCAGGAAGTGCGGGTATGAGGAGCCACTTGATCCAGAAGCTGCTAGCAGATACAGGATAACGCAAAAAGTTAAACACGAAAGGGAGGACATACCTGTTATTGAGCAGGACGTAGCTACACTTCCAAAGGTAAAAATAACCTGTCCGAAGTGCGGTAACGATGAAGCCTACTGGTGGGAAATGCAAACAAGGGCGGGAGATGAACCTTCAACGATCTTCTACCGCTGTACAAAGTGTGGCCACACATGGAGGAGCTACGAGTAGCGGTGAAACAAATGGAGAAGCTTGAACTAGAGGTGCTTAGGCGCCTCGCAGAAAAAGCTTTAAAGGAGTTGGATGAAGCATATAGGAGACTACCCGATGTAAACAATGGAAAAACTTATTTATGGAGAGGTAAAGAAAGAATAAGGTTGATGGCTAAAATTCTCAACGATATGGAGGGATAAACATGCCATTCGAGGTAGTTTTTGATGGGGCAAAGGATTTTGCAAGCTTGATAGACACGGCAAGCAATTTAATTGATGAAGCTGCCTTTAAAGTTACAGAAGAAGGCATATCAATGAGAGCTATGGATCCAAGCAGAGTTGTTTTAATTGACCTTAACCTCCCAGCTGGAATCTTTACCAAATATGAGGTCGAGGCAGAGGAAACAATTGGCATTAACATGGATCACTTCAAGAAAATTCTCAAGAGAGGAAAGAGCAAAGATATACTCATTCTCAAGAAAGGTGAGGAGAACTTCCTTGAGGTAACACTCGAAGGAACCGCAAAAAGGACATTCAGACTTCCCCTCATTGAAGTTGAAGAGCTCGAGCTCGAGCTTCCTGAGCTTCCATTCACTGTAAAAGCTGTTGTTCTAGGTGAGGTCCTAAAAGAGGCAGTTAAAGATGCTTCCCTTGTTAGCGACTCCATAAAGTTCATTGCCAAGCCAAATGAGTTCATTATGAGGGCAGAGGGCGAGACTCAAGAAGTTGAGATAAAGCTCACACTGGAAGACGAAGGCCTGCTCGACCTTGAAGTTGAGGAAGAAACTAAGAGCGCCTATGGTGTCAGCTACCTCGCAGATATGGTCAAGGGAATTGGAAAAGCCGACGAAGTCGTTCTCAGATTCGGAAACGAAATGCCCCTCCAGATGGACTATCCAATCAGAGACGAAGGAAGGCTTACGTTCTTACTTGCTCCGAGAGTTGAGGAGTGACCTCCTCATACTATTTTTTTAGGTGGTTAAATTGGATCTTGCAAAGCTCAGGGAACTTCTGGAAATGGAGCTATCTTCAAACGAACTGATTTCCCTAGACGATGAATTTTACAAAGAGTTTGACAGCCTTGTAAAGGCATTAAAGCTTAGAGCAGAGTCTTCCAAGGAGAGGGGGGAAGAACTCGAAGAAAAGCTATACCTTGCAGAGATGAATGTTGCGGAAAAGCTTATCAAAGAAATACTCCGTGTGAGGCTCCATAAAATAGTTGACATGGTCTTTGAGGGAAGGCCCCACAATCTTGCAGGTGAAGAGAGGAAAATCTTCTCTCTGCTTCTAGCGTTTGTAAACAGAGAGCAGATACCTATGGAAGAAGAATTTGAAGTTGTTGAGGAAGAAGTTGAAGAAAAAATTCCCGAGAGCGGGAAGCAGATTTGGGAAGCTTATCTTATTCTCGAAGATATTCCAAAGGTCATGGATGAACAACTGAGGGAATACGGGCCGTTCAAAGCGGGTGATTTGGTTACTCTCCCAAGAACACTTGGCCATGTTTTAGTCCAGAGAGAAGTGGCTAGAAGAGTAAGCATCTCCCCTTAGGTGTTTTCCATGTTCAGCGTTTGCATGAGAGACTGCTACGACACCTGCGCAATCATAAGCGAGCTCAGAGAGGGAAAGCTATTCGTTAGAGGGAATCCTGAGCACCCAGTAACGAGGGGCTTTTTATGTCCAAAGGGGGCTCTTATGCCAAAGTGGTTCCACAGCGAAGAGCGGTTAAAAAAGCCGTTAATGAGAGAAACACTAAAGGATGAATTCAGGGAAGCTGAGTGGGAAGAGGCTATTAAATCCGTTGCGGATAAACTGAAGGAAACCATAGATGAATACGGAAGCGAGAGCGTCCTTGTTTACAACTACGCCGGCGATAGAGGGGTTGTTAACTACGCTTTTCCGCTGAGGCTTTTCCATTACCTCAACACTGCAATGCTTGATTATGGAATATGCGACAGGGCTGGTCAGGAGGCTTTGAGAGATGTCTATGGGACTGCCGTTGGGATGGATCCGGAGGAGCTCAAGAACCAAAAGCTCATCGTTTACTGGGGGATAAACGCATTCTGGACTAATCTCCATGGATTCATGCTTGCGAAAAAGTACAGCCTTGAAAAATGGGTTGTTGATGTTGTTAAAACAGAGACTGCAAAAAAGAGCGAAAAGTTTTTCCAGATAAGACCAAACACGGATGCTCTTTTTGCCCTGGGGATTGCAAAGATAATCGTGGAAAACGAACTCTACGATAAGGACTTCGTCAGAGAAAACGTATACGGGTTTGAAGAGTTTATGGAATCCCTCAAAAAGATAAACCTTGATTTCGTAAGCGAGGAAACTGGAATTGAGAAGGATAGAATAGAGGAGTTTGCCTTTGAGTATTCCGAGAAAAGGGGTGTTATCCACATTGGATACGGTTTTCAGCGCTCCCTCAATGGTGGAGAAGCCGTGAGGGCTATCTCTGTTCTCCCAGCCCTTGTGGGACATAAGTTTGGCTTTATCTACGATATGAAAACAATCGACAAAAGCTATGCAGAGGGAGCTTTTTTAAGGACAAAGCCTGCCAAGAGTATACCCCAGGTGAAGCTTGCCGAATATATAGAGCGGGGAGAAATAAAGTTTCTCTACATATACAACTCCAACCCGTTGGCTTCGCTTCCAAATCAAAGCAGATTAAGAAAGGCCATAATGGAAAATGACGTGTTTGTCGTGACTCATGACATCTTTTTAACCGACACCGCCCTTTACTCTCATGTGGTCTTACCTGCGAATACATTCTTTGAGAGACTCGACATTGCCGATTCATACTACCACCGCTACGTTGCCTTAAACGAGCCAGTGACGAGGCTCTATGGGAAGAGCAACAGTGAAGTGACCAGAATGCTGGCTAAAGCCCTTGACATAAAGAATCCCTACCTTTACGAGAGCGATGAGGAAGTGATAAAGAAGGTCCTGGAGATAAACGGTTTAAGCTTGGATGAGCTTAAAAAGAAAGGTTTTGTAAAAGTTGAAGCAAAAGAGAGAAAATATGATACCTCAAGTGGGAAAATAGAGTTTTACTCCCAGAGAGCCCTTGAAAGGGGCCTTTCGCCTTTCCCTGAGTATAAGCCCCTGAAAAGAAAAGGACTCCAGCTTCTGAGTCCAACTTGGAAGCTAACGATAACAAGCCAGTACCACAACACATACAACATAATCGACCCCTGCCTGTACATCAACCCCAGGGATGCTGAGGCAAGGGGGATTAAGGAAAACGATGAAGTGGAGGTATTCAACGAACACGGAAAAATAAGAACGGTGGCAAAGATTAGCAAAGATGTTCCAGAAGGTGTCGTGGTTCTTTACAAGGCCTTCTGGGTTAGACTGCTCGGCTGGAATGTAAACTTCCTCACAACGGATGAGACCGTTGAAGGTTATGGAAACGCTTCCGCATTTCACTCCACGTGGGTTGAGGTAAGGAAGGTCTAACCAAATTTGTCCAAAAATGTTTTTATGTATTCCCTCCAATTCTTAAGCGGTGAGGAAAAATGAAAGTTTATAGAAATGATAGGGAGTACCCTCCGGAATATAGGGAAGTTCTTGAGGAGTTGAGCACGGTTATTGACCCAATAAGCACTATGAATATACTGGATGCTGGTCTTCTGGCGGGGCTTGACGTTAGTGATAACACCCTCAAGATATGGCTAGCTGTGGAGAGCAACGCCTACTACAACATGATTGGGGGCGCTGCAATAGCTCATTCAAAGATAATTGGTGATATAATGGAACGCTTTGCCCTTGTGAAGTTTCCAAGGGTTTATATATATGACATGAAAAACAACCTTCTTGCAAAATTTGAGAAGAAGTGAGGAAGATGGGATTTCTAGATTTCCTTAAAGAAAAACCTAGGGGGACCCTAAAGGAGCTTCCTCCTGAGGTTAAAGATGTTGTGGAGGAGCTTAGAAAAGTTAGAGACCCTGAAACGGAACTTAATATAGTGGATGAAGGTTTAGTGTATGGCCTAACTGTGGAGAATGAAAAGGTTATGGTATGGCTTCTCTTAGCTAGAACTACTCCCGAGTGTCATTTTTGTCAGGCGATTGCTATGAACGTGCAGAAGAGGATTATTAAAGACATCATTGAAGTATTAAGGGAAAAAGGTTTTAGGAGCGTTAAAGTGTATAATGAAATTGGACTTTTACTTGAGGAATGGAGGGATAAAAATGAGGGTTAAGGCGTTTAATGATCTAAAAAGAATCGGAGATGACAAGGTTACGGCTATTGGAATGGGAACTTGGGGAGTGGGAGGCTGGGAGACTCCGGATTACTCAAAGGATAAGGAACACATAGAAGCCCTCAGATACGGGCTTGAGCTTGGGATAAACCTCATAGACACGGCGGAATTCTACGCCTCCGGGCACAGCGAGGAGCTCGTTGGAAAAGCCATAGAAGGATTTGAGAGGGAGGACATCTTCATAGTGAGCAAAATCTGGCCCACACATTTTGGATACGAGAGTGCCAAAAAAGCGGCAAGGGCAAGTGCAAAGAGGTTGGGGACCTACATAGACCTTTACCTTCTTCACTGGCCTACTGAGGACTTTAGGAAAATAGAAGAAACCCTTCATGCCCTTGAAGAACTCGTTGATGAAGGTCTCATTAGGTATGTAGGAGTTAGCAACTTCGACCTTGAACTTCTCAAGAGGAGTCAGGAAGTTATGAGAAAGTATGAAATCGTGGTAAACCAGGTGAAATACTCCCTAAAAGACCGCAGACCAGAGGAAAGCGGCTTGCTGGAGTACATGAGAAAAGAAGGCATCACGTTGATGGCATACACTCCACTAGAGAAGGGAAGCCTAGCAAGAAACAGCTGTCTGGCAGAGATAGGGAAAAGGTACGGCAAAACAGCGGCTCAGGTTGCGCTGAACTGGCTAATCTGGAAGGAAAACGTCGTTGCGATTCCGAAAGCTACAAACAAAGAACACATCAAAGAAAACTTCGGTGCAATGGGCTGGAGATTGAGCAAAGAGGATTACGAAAAAGCCCTCGAATGCGTCCGGTAGTTTTATTAATATTTATGTACTTTAGGTTAAGACATGAACATCTTCATACCTCTTATACTGGGTATCTTTGTGGGTTATCTGCTAAGGGATAGAATAAAGTTCAGCATGGACAGGCCAATGAGCGTTGCCCTACTGCTTTTGATCTTTTTCATGGGAGTTGAAGCGGGCAGAGTGGAGATAGACGCCCCCAAGCTCCTTATTTCTTCACTTGTGTTTGCCTCGTTCACAATACTCGGAAGCCTTCTCATAGCTCTGCTGGGGGTGAGGGAGTGAGCGTTCTTTATCTGGTAATCTCATCTCTCCTCCTTGGCATGCTTGTTGGGAAGTACACGAGCTTAGAATTTGGCAATCTCTATGAGTTTATGCTATATCTCTTAATATTCGTAATAGGCATCGATATCGGAAAGAGCAGGGGATTGAGGGAAGAACTTAAAAGGCTCGGCAAAATGGCTATTTTACTACCGACATCAACCGTTGTAGGTTCATTAATGGGCGGTTTGTTAGCTTCCTTTCTTTTAAAAGTTTCTCCAAAATGGGGATTAGCCATCTCCGCAGGTTTCGGGTGGTACTCTCTAACCGGCCCTCTTTTGGCGAATTATTCCCCAGTATATGGGATAATTGGATTTCTGGCAAACTTAACGAGGGAGATTCTAACGATTATTTTCTATCCCTTGGCAATAAAGAGGATTCCAAAAGAGAAGGCAATAGTCATGGGAGGCGCAACAACAATGGATACGACTCTTCCCCTGATGGTAAAATTTGGGGGAACGGAGATAACCCTTCTGGCGTTTGTTCATGGGTTCATTTTAACTGCTATAGCGCCTTTCTTGATTCCATTAATCCTTCAGCTTTTGTAGTGCTCCAGGAGCTTTTCAAGCATCTTTTTGTGCTGTTCCTCATTGTTTTTGATGTCCTTTGCGATTCCCCTTAGCACTGGGTGTTTGGCTTTCTCCGAAAGTTTTTCGTACTTCTCTATGAGTGTCTCTTCCTTCTCTATGTAATTCTTTAGTTTCTCTCTAATCTCTTCCATGAGCTCCGCTGGTACTACAGGTTCTCCGGGGAATTCTCCGAAATATTCCTCTAAAAGTTCATCTGAGGGAATTCTTGTCCCAATGGCGTTCACTTCCGTTGGAAGAATTATAGTTGGTATTCCCGGGAAGAGGACGGCTGTTCCCAATTCTGTTTCTTCTTCAGGTGTATATTCCTTTATAAGCTCTTTAACTTCTTGGTAAGCTTTTTCAAGGGCTTCGGAGATGTGTTTGTGCAGCACTTCATCTATGGTTAATCTTAGAAGAAAGTTTCTTAAGTCTGCGTATTCTGGGTCTTTCAGTTTTTTAAGAAGTTTTTTGTAGGCTTCCAGCTCTCTTTCTTCTACTTCCTTAATTTCATAGAGAAACTCTTCCAGCATCATTGCCCCTCACCTCCCCAATTTTTAGTAACATTTTGTATTTAAAAATTTTTCTGAGCTTCCAAAAATGTTTTAAAGGGTTTTATATTAGGGGTTCTCGAACTGTCATGGGTTCATGCTCGGGGGTGTCCGTAAAGGAACCTACCGGGCGTGTTCGGGAGGTGGAAAAATGAAATATCCAAAGCAGATGAGGACATACTGCCCGTTTTGTAAGAAGCACACAGTTCACAAGGTAGAAAAAGTGAAGAAGAGGCCAAGAAGTGAGCTTAGTGCAGGTCAGAGAAGATTCAGAAGAATCCTCAAGGGTTACAAAGGTTTCCCAAGGCCAAACCCGGCTGGAAGAGAAAAGCCAGTGAAGAAGCTTGACCTTAGGTTTGTGTGCACAGAGTGCGGAAAGGCACACACAAGAGGCGAAGGATTTAGAGTAAAGAAGTTCGAACTCGTGTGAGGTGAGAAAAAATGGCAATACCTGAGAAATTAATCCCAATGCCAAGGTCAAGATTCCTCAAAGTTAAGTGCATTGACTGTGGAAACGAGCAAATCGTTTTCAGCCACCCGGCTACAAAAGTACGCTGTTTGGTTTGCGGTTCAACTCTTGTTGAACCAGCCGGTGGAAAGGGAGTCATAAAGGCGAAGATTCTAGAAGTTCTTGAGTGATCTTTCTTATTTTTCTCCAAAACCTTAAAAACCTCATACAACCAACCTTTATTAGGTAAAATTTTTGGGAGATGGTGAAAATGCCGAGGAGAGCTAGAGAATTTCCGGAAGAAGGAGAGTTTGTTGTGGCCACTGTTAAGAGCATCCACAATTATGGTGCATTCTTGACCCTTGACGAGTATCCTGGAAAAGAAGGTTTTATGCACATAAGCGAAGTTGCTCCAACTTTTGTGAGAAATATTAGGGACTACCTCAAAGAAGGCCAGAAGATAGTTGCAAAGGTAATACGTGTTGACCCGAGCAAGGGCCACATAGACCTGAGCCTTAAGAGAGTCAAGCAGCAAGAGAGGAAAGCGAAGCTTCAGGAGTTCAAGAGGGCCCAAAAAGCAGAGAACCTCTTAAAGATGGCGGCTGAAAAACTCGGTAAGGACTTCGAAACAGCATGGAAGGAAGTTTGGGTGCCCCTTGAATTAGAGTATGGGGAGGTTTATGCAGCTTTTGAAGATGCCGCCCAGAACGGAATTGAAGTTCTTAAAGACCTCATCCCAGAAGAATGGTTGCCGGTTCTCGATGAGATAATTAAGAACTATGTTGAAATTCCAACCGTCACAATAGATGCTGAGTTTGAGATAACCGTTCCAACATCCAACGGTATTGAAGTCATAAAAGAAGCCCTCATAAAAGCCAGAGACAGGGCAAATGAAGAGCAGGGAATAGATGTCAAGTTCAGCTATATCGGTGCGCCGAGATACAGAATAGATATCACCGCTCCGGACTACTATAAAGCTGAAGAGGTGTTAGAAAAAATAGCCTCAGAAATACTCCAGGTTATAAAACAAGCCGGTGGAGAGGCCTCTCTCATAAGGAAGGAGAAGAAGATAAAGAAGATAAAGAGGAGAGAGGCATGAGGTTCAGAATTAAGAAGTGCCCGAAATGTGGGCGATACACCCTAAAAGAAATCTGCCCGGTCTGTGGGGAGCAAACGAAATCGGCTCATCCTCCAAGGTTTTCCCCGGAGGACCCATATGGGGAGTACAGGAGAAAGCTTAAGAAGGAACTGCTCGGTATTGGGGTGGAAAAATGAAGGAAACAATAATAGTTGTTTATGAAAGGCCAGATATATATGATCCAATTTTTATTGAAGGCCTGCCGGGAATTGGATTAGTTGGCAAACTGGCCGCAGACCATCTAATTCAAGAGCTCAATGCGAAGAAGTTTGCTGAGCTTTACTCTCCTCACTTCATGCACCAGGTTTTGGTGAAAAAGGACTCAACAGTGGATTTGATGAAAAACGAGTTCTATTACTGGAAGAGTCCCGATGATGAGCACAGAGATCTGATAATAATCACAGGAGATACTCAAGTACCTCCAACCGACAGCTACGGCCACTTTGAAGTCGTTGGAAAGATGCTTGACTTTGTAGAGCAGTTTGGAACAAGGGAAATAATTACTATGGGTGGTTATCAGGTTCCAGAGCTTGAGGGAGAGCCAAGAGTTTTAGCCGCTTTTACCGACCTGGAGACAAAGGAGAAGTACAAGCATCTCCCGGTAATCTTCAGGGAAGACGAAGGCGGAGCGATAGTCGGAGCGGCAGGCTTGCTCCTTGGCATAGGGAAGCTGAGAGGAATGAAAGGAGCATGTTTCCTCGGAGAGAGCCTCGGTTACATAGTGGATGCAAAAGCCGCCAAAGCTGTTCTTAGTGTTGTGGCACAGGCTCTCAACTTGGAAATAGATATGAGCGCCCTCGACGAGAGAGCTAAAGAGACAGAAGAGATCCTCAAAAAGGTTCAAGAGATGCAGAGGGCAATGTTTGAACAGCAGATGCCACAGTCAGGTCACGAGGAAGAGGATAGAGGCTACCTCTGACTTTACCTTTTTACTTTTGAGGTGTTCTAATGAAGGTAGATGCAGACCTGCACATCCACTCCCGCTATTCCAAGGCAGTCTCAAAGTTAATGACATTCCCTCTTCTGGCTGAGAACGCAAAGCTCAAAGGTCTCGGAATCGTAGGGACTGGAGACATTTTAAACCCTCAATGGGAGAAAGAACTTTTAAGGTCTGCTCAAAAAGTAGATGGGGGAAGCTACGAGATAAAAGGTGTGAGGTTTCTCCTTACGGCTGAGGTTGAAGACAACAGAAGGGTGCACCACTTGCTAATTTTTCCATCCATCGATGCGGTAATGGAGATGCGTGAAAAGCTCAAGCCCTACTCGAAGGATATTGAAACCGAAGGAAGGCCCCACGTGAACCTAAGCGCGGCTGAGATAGCCGACCTTGCTAACGAACTCGACGTTTTGATAGGCCCGGCCCACTCATTTACCCCATGGACAGCCCTTTATAAGGAGTACAACAGCCTCAAAGAAGCTTATGGCGACGCTAAGGTTCACTTCCTTGAGCTTGGGCTTTCTGCCGATTCTGAGATGGCGGATAGAATCAAAGCACACCACAAACTCACCTACCTGAGCAATAGCGATGCCCATTCTCCAATGCCCCACAGACTTGGGAGGGAGTTCAACCGCTTTGAGATTGAGGATGCGACGTTTGATGAAGTTAAAAAGGCCATTCTAAAGCGGGGCGGGAGGAAAATAGTCCTAAACGCTGGACTTGACCCGAGGCTTGGAAAGTATCACCTAACTGCATGTTCGAAATGTTATACCAAATACCGTCTTGAAGATGCGAAGAGGTTAAACTGGAGATGCGAGGTCTGCGGAGGGGTTATAAAGAAGGGAGTACACGATAGGATACTTGAGCTGGCTGATACGAATGAACGACCGGAGGATAGACCTCCCTACCTCCATCTGGCACCTCTTGCAGAAATAATTGCCATGGTTCTCAACAAGGGAGTCGAAACCAAAGCCGTCAAAAGTGTATGGGAAAGACTGCTTAGGGAGTTTGGCAGCGAAATTGCCGTTTTGGTTGATGTTCCGATAAGGAGCATTGCCGGGCTGGTTGGAGATGAGATAGCCAAGGCAATCTGGGCTTTCAGGAATGAAAAGCTTATCGTAATCCCGGGTGGAGGGGGCAAATACGGAGAAATTAAGCTGCCCGAAGAGATAAAGAAAGCAAAACTTGAGGACTTAGAAAGCTTGGAAATTAAAAATAGTGAGGAAGTTTACCATAAGCCAAAGCAGAGGAGCATCCTTGATTTTGTTGGGGGCTAATCGACGTATATCATCTTTACCGTCATTCCTCCATCAACTACGAAGTTCACGCCCGTTATGAAGCCCGCTTTTTCGTTGTCCGCAAGGAAGGCGCACATGTGGGCTATGTCCATTGGATTGCCAACCCTTCCCGCCGGGTGCTGCTCGTGGTCTATTGGTCTAAGCTTTGGCTCCGACCTCAGGCTTGACTTCTTCCACCTTGAGGTCTCTATCCACCCAGGGCTTATGCAGACGACCCTTATCCTGTATGGAGCTAAGCTTATCGCGAGGGAGTGCGTTAAGGCAACCAATCCGCCTTTCGACGCGGAGTATGGTTCGGTGTTGGGTTCTGACATCAGCGCCCTCGTGCTCGCTATGTTGATGATTACTCCTCCCCCGCGCTTTTTCATCTCCTCGGCGGCATAGCGGGAGCATATGTAAGGCCCGGTGAGGTTCACCCTTATCGTCCTCTCCCACTCTTCGAGGGAGCGCTCGAATATGCTCTTCCCGTCAGGCTGTATCGCGGCGTTGTTCACGAGGATGTCCACGCCACCATAAAGCTCCACGGTCTTCCTCACCATTTCCCTGACGGAGTCCTCGTTGCCCACGTCCGTTTTTATGAATGTTACTTCGAGCCCCCTTTCCCTGAGCATCCGCTCCCTCTCAGTCCCTGCCTCCTCGTCTATCTCCGCTATGACCACCTTCGCACCGTTTTCGGCAAAGAGCTGGGCTATCGCAGCACCAATCCCCTGTCCACCTCCCGTGACTATGGCAACTTTATCCCTAAGGTTGTAACATCCCATACTCTCACCCCTCATCTGTGTTTTTCAGCCGATGAACTCCCACGTGCCCATCTATTGCCATAGGTATTAGCAAGGGTGTATTTGGTGTGCTCTCCTATGGGGTTCGCCCTGTGCCGGGATTCTACCTGTATTATGACTATCCTAAAATTTGAGTTCTCAGGATATAAAGCCCTTTCCCCAAGACTTTTTAATATCCATGCATCATTGTTGAGGGGGATCTGTGTGGAGCGCGAGATAATAGAGCTGTTCATGGAGCACCTTAACAATCAAGGGGATTTACCTTTGGGAGACGATGCCGGAGCGCTGAAGCTTGGCGAAGAGTGGCTTGTGGCGACAAACGACATGCTGGTGAAGAGCACAGACGTTCCAGAGATAATGACGCCCGAGCAGGTTGGCTTCAAGGTATTCACCATGAATGTGAGCGACGTTGCCGCCATGGGAGGCAAGCCAGTAGGCTTTCTTTTCTCCCTTGGAGTGCCGAAGAGTATTGATATGGACTATCTTGAGGGCATCGCAAAAGGAATCGCTAAGGCTTCTGAGTTCTACAGCACGCCCGTGATAAGTGCCGACACGAATGAGGCCTGCGATTTGATAATCGACGGAATAGCCATTGGAAAAACTAAACGGCTACTCACAAGAAGCGGGGCAAAGGAAGGAGACCTGGTCTGTGTCACCGGTGACGTTGGGAGGGCCCTTGCTGGACTTAAGGTTTACTTCGAGAATCTTGAGGTGAGCGAGAGGACAAGGAAGGCCTTATACGAGAAGCTCCTTGAGCCCAAGGCGAGGCTCAGAGAGGGACAAATACTTTCGAGGTACGCAAATGCCGCAATAGACATAAGTGATGGCATGAGCAAGGAGCTCCACCTGATAGCTAACATGAGCCGGGTAAGGATGATGATCGATGCTGAGAGGCTTCCAATAAGGGAGGAGGTCTTTGAGGTTGCGGAGCTCTTGGGCATTGATCCAGTTAGCATCGCCCTCGCAAGTGGGGAGGAGTTTGAGCTGATTTTCACAATTCCGGAAGAGCACGCTAAGAAGCTTGACTTCGAGTTCTCCATAATCGGAAGGGTTGAAAGGGGAGAGGGAGTTTACCTGAGAAGAAATGGAAAACTTGAGAGGATGCCCCTTTTGGGATGGGAGCACTTGGCAAAGCCTTAAAATTCAAACCTGTAGGTTAGAGCTGGCCATCTCGGCAGATATTTCGCAACCTTAATATATCCCGGCACGAATACCTCTTCCTTTTCCTTTTCTATTGCCCTCATTATGGCATCGGCAACCTGCTCCGGTAAGATAGCTCCCTTCGGAGTTTTGTCCCAGAAAGGCGTGTCAACCTGCTTTGGATATACCCTTATGACCTTTATTCCCTTCTCCCGGAGCTCTTCGCTAAGTGTAAGTGATAAGTAGTGAAGGGCGGCCTTTGCGGCACCGTAGGCTGGAATTTCAGGAGTTCTAACAAAGGCAACTCCACTCATCACCATTACAACTTTCGAACCACTTTGCATAAGGGGTAGCAGTTCTTTAGTCATTAAAACCGGGCTTATTGTTAAAACTCTAAACAGCTTTTGAAGTTCTTCTTCACCGTGCTCCAGAAGGGGCTTTTTTACAGCAAACCCGGCGTTGTTGATGAGGAGGTCAACTTTATCCACTCCCAGCTCCTCAAGGGTTTTCTTGACCTCTCTTTCTGCGCCATTCTGGGCTAAATCTTGGACTACATATTCAAAAGAGTCGCCGAATCTAGCTTTAAGCTCCTTCAGTGCTTCTTCACTCCTCGCTATCCCCACAACTTGGTAGTCCTTTTTGATTAACCTCTCGACCAAAAGACGGCCGATGCCTCTTGATGCTCCCGTAACTACAGCCAGCATCCTGTTCACCGTCTAATCTTTTTTGGCTAGCCATTGGATATAAGTCTAACTAAAACGGCTTTGGCAAAATTAATAACTTTTGCTTTCCAACTATCTTTGATGCCTATGAAGAGGATAAAGTTTTCAATTCCACTCAATCTTGAGTACTTCAGTGCCTTCCGGGGCTTTTTGGATGCGGTAGAGTGGGGCTATGGCGACACATACTTCCTTCTTGGAAATGACGTGATAAAGCTTGTTGAGGTCAGGTTCAAAGAGGGGATAGAGCCGGAGGGTATTCTAAAGAAGCTCCTGGAGGTCCCCACGTAAAGGAAGCAAAGCTGATACCGAAAAACGGCAACTATCTTTTCTACGTGAGGGCGAGCCTTCTCAGTGCTCTACTCCCTGAGAACGTCTTCAAGCTTTTTGAAGTGCAGGAGAAAGGAATGGTGATCTTTGAGAAGAGCACCTTTAATACAGATGGTTTTTACCTCTACGCCGTATGTGAGGACGGGCTCGTCGGGGAGGTTATCTCCACGGTGAAAGAGGTTTACGGTGGGAGTGTTGCGGGCATTGAGGACTACGCCCCGGAGGAGAGCCCCCTCCTGAAGCTGACAGACAAGCAGTTGGAGGTCCTCCTTTTTGCTTATAAGAGCGGCTACTTCGACAATCCAAGGAGGATAACCCTCCGAGAACTGGCGCAAATACTCGGCCTGAGTCCCTCAACCGTGAAGGAGCACTTAAGGAAAGCGGAGAGGAAAATCCTTGAGGAGCTTATAGGCTAATTCTACCGAAATACTTAAATCTGTTTTTCGGTAATTATCTACAGGTGAGACTTATGGGAAAGATCAAAACCAGCATTTATATAGACGATGAACTATGGTGGGAGCTCAAAAAAGATGCTGCGGAAGAGAAAAAAGATCTAAGTAAGCTTCTTGAAGAGATTATTTCTGAGGGTCTTTTATTGGATATTGAAAGTGCTTTGGAAAAGATGTTGGAAAAATTCGAGAAAAAAATTGAGTTTGAACCAGTTCCTGCCAAGGGTCCTATAAGTGAACTTGTTAGGAGGATGAGAGATGAGCGAGAAGACAGTCTACTTGGACAGTAGTGCTATAATAAAGCGTTACATAAAAGAAGAAAACAGTGAGAAAATAGTGGAGCTGTACACTAGGGCGTATCAAGGTGAAATTAAGCTAGCCTTTAGTTTGTGGAATATAGGAGAAGTTTTGGGGGTATTGGATAGAGCAAAAAGAATAAAGCGAATTAATGAGGAGGCTCATGAATTAGTTAGAGCCAGATTTCTTTCTGAAGTCCTTAGGATGAAGAGACTTGGGATACTAAAGATAATTCCGATCTATGGCTCAATTCTAGCAAATTGTTGGAATCTTTTGGAGAAATATCATATTTATCAAGCAGATGCTATCCAAATTGAATCCGCAAAGCGAGTAAAGGCTTCTGAATTTTATACAGCGGACAAAAAATTACATCAAATAGCAATTTCAGAAGGACTAAATTCGTTTCTTGTTTAGGCAGAAACCCGCACATGTGCGGGGTTAACTATAACTACTTCAAAGCCCTATTTTAAATTGGTGAAAGCATGCCTGTGATTGAAGTTAAAAACGTTAGGAAGTATTACGGCGATGTTAGGGGTGTTGAGAACCTGAGCTTCGAAGTCGAGGAAGGGGAAATCTACGGCTTTCTTGGGCCGAACGGCGCCGGAAAGACCACGACCGTCAAAATCCTCGTGAAGATAATCAAGGACTATACTGGTGAAGTTAAAGTTTTTGGCAAAGACCTGCGCGAGTGGGGCAAAGACTACTACAACAAAATCGGCGTCTCCTTTGAGTTCCCTGCAGTTTACTCCCGATTAACGGCCCTCGAAAACCTCCAGTTCTTCGCGAGCTTCTACAAAAAGCACCTCGACCCAATGGAAGTCCTCAAGATGGTGGGGCTTGACAAGGAAGCGAATCAACTCGTTGCAGGGTTTTCCAAGGGTATGAAGAAGAAGCTCGACCTGGCGAGGGCTTTGCTCCCGGACCCCGAGATACTCTTCCTCGACGAGCCGCTTGAGGGCCTCGACCCCGCGAGCGCGAGAAAGATCAAAGACCTCCTCCTGGAGATGAAGAGGAGCGGGAAGACGGTGTTTCTCACGACACACAACATGTATGTCGCGGACGAGCTGTGCGACAGAGTCGCTTTCATCGTCGATGGTGCCGTCAGGCTCGTAGACAACCCAAGCGAGCTAAAAGTGAAGATGGGCAAGAGGCTAGTGAAGGTCGAGTACGTTGAGGACGGAAACGTCAAGACAGCGGAGTTTCCACTTGAGGGCATCGGCCAGAACGAGGAGTTCCTGAACATCCTGAGAAACCACGAGATAAGGAGAATCAACACAGAGGAGCCGACCCTGGAGGAAATATTCCTCAAGGTGACGGGGAGGCGGCTTGTATGATGAAGAACCTGCTGAAGACGAACCTCATAGTCGGTACGAGGAGCTATGTTTATCCGATATACGTGCTGATAGGCCTAGCCTACGGCCTGATGCTCATGGCCTTCCCGGAGAGGTACCTCCCGACGATGGTTCCGCTATTCCTCCTCTTCGAGCCGGGCCTTGTGGGCTTCATGTTCGTGGGCACTGAAATATTCGCAGAAAAGAAGGACGGGGCGATAGGAGCACTTGCCGTGACGCCGATAGAGTGGAAGAGCTACATCCTAGCTAAAACGGCTATTTTAAGCGTTCTTTCAATCGTGGGGGCTGTGCTGATAATGGCCATAGGCACACGTTCTCTCAACGGGCTTCCCTACGTGGTAGTTGGGGTCTTCCTTTGCTCCGTAGTCTACACTCTCCTTGGAATAGGCATATCTGCAAAATACTACGACCTGGACGACTACTTCGTCCCGATAATGGCTGTCCTCGTGGTCTCCCTCCTACCGTTCGCCCACTACCACGGCTACCTCTCGGGCGAGGTCTGGAAAGTCCTCTACCTTGTACCAAGCTACCCGGCGCTTTACTTCTTCAAGGCGCCGTTCGTTGATGTCTTGAGGGATACCTTAGTATTATCAGCAGCGGCCCTGCTCGTTTGGTCTGCTATAGCGTATTACATAGCTAAAATAAGGTTCTACAAGTATGCTGTGGAGGGAGTGAGATGAGTTTTGTGAAAAAGTTTGGAGCTATTTACAAGACAGACCTCAAGCTCCTGAGGAGGGACCCGATGCTCCTGTACAGCGTGGCGATGACGCTGGTCTTCCTCCTCATCGTCCGCTACTTCAAAGACCGCGTTGGCATCTACTACCCACTGCTCGCACTGCTGACCCTCATCTTCATACCCATGATATTCGGCATGATACCTGGCTTCATGATGGCTGACGAGAAAGAAGACAAGACCATACAGGCTCTAAAGGTCATCCCCATATCGAGCGAGGCCTTTCTGGCCTACAGGCTCACGTGGGCGTCAATAATGACAGTGGTGCTGACGGGTGTTGGCCCGTACATCCTCGACATAGACCTCCCGCGGGAGGGACTTCTGGCACTGATGGCCCTCTTCGTCCTGGAGGTGTGGATTTTCGGACTGCTCATCACGGTGTTCTCCGAGTCCAGAATGCAGGCGCTAACAGTCTCTAAAGTTCTCGGCTGGTTCTTATTTCTCCCGCCGCTGATAAAGCTCATCGTCGTCTGGAGGAACCTTTCAACGGACTGGAGCAAGTTCACGGCCTTCCTCCCAACTTACTGGATCTACAGGGTCTTCGAAGGAATTCCGGCCAACGACTACAGCGACTTCCCAATAGCCCTTGTGGTACATCTGGCGTGGTTGATACCTCTGGTAGTGCTGTTTAGAAAAAGGGTGCTGTGAGGTCTTTTTTGATATTTTTCATTTTTTGCTCCCAGAGGGCTGTAAATGCGATCTGTTTTTTTCTCCAAGTGCGAGGAAATGTCCAGCTTTCTCCAATGTGCCTATATGATACTAACGATCTTATCCAATACCTCTCATTCCAGTTTGAGCTTTTCCAGCTCCCTTGAAATCATTCCCCACTGCTTCTCCGAGTACAGAGAGGGCGATGTGATGACGATAAGTGTGCCGTTGAAGTTCATTACGATGTCTTTCAGCGAGAGCAGGAATTTAAGCGCGCTTTCAAAGCCGTTTTCGACCACAAGGTATTCAAAACTATCGATCACTACCAGTGAGTGCCCCTTCTCAAGATGTCTCTTTACGAGGTCAAGGAGAATGCCTATGTCGGTAGGGGAAATCGCCATTGCGTTTTCACTTATCCTGCCGGAGATTATCCGGGTAATCCAGAACACCGGGAACGTAAAGGCCATTTTCTGCGGTGAGCTTCTTGTTATAAGGACACCGTTTCCTGATTGCTGCATTTTATCAATCAGTAACCCTAGTTCCCACCATCTGTGAAGTTGTATAATCTGTCCAGATTCACGGCCAGA
>ERZ1673961.421-NODE-421-length-17883-cov-47.911992_pt1 | contig 17883 bp, 17 predicted proteins | sample MGYA00580189_ERZ1673961 | MGnify/ENA primary metagenome ERZ1673961 (study PRJEB41334, sample SAMN05608105) | rock metagenome | biome: terrestrial subsurface; feature: shale formation; material: shale | place: USA: Pennsylvania ... | reverse complement strand
TTTTATTGTCCCATATCTTTGACTTTCATAATCCGTGTAATGCTTGCACGTTCATCCTCTTCAAGTTTCATTTGAATGTAATGAATCGTCTCTTTAAGCTGAGGAATCTTCAAATATTCCAAAGCATTTACACGACGGCGTGTCTTCTCAATTTCATCTGCCATTAATTGACACGTTTTTTCGATTTCAGAAAGCTTTAATAATTTAGGTAAAATAGTGTTAATACGATCAATTGAATCATCAAGTTCACTGTTTGAGTTCAGTAAACCGTATTGCATTTCTGATTCTTTGTCATCTTCATCAACAGTAAAGTTCATTTCTGGTACCATGACACTCATGATATTCTTTTCTTGAATATCAAGTGTGATTGATTTATCTGGCACGGCAAATAATTCTTCAATAAACGCTTCGTTTGTAAGTGATTTAGCGACAACAAAGGCTTCCATCGACTCTGTTAACTCTTTTTCTACTTCATCACGTAACGCATTATTTTTACGAATCAATGTAATGAACTGTCGCATTAACTCATCTTGTTTATCCTTTAAAAGCTTGTGACCTCGAGTTGATATTGCTAACCGATCTTTTAGTTTGGATAGCTCCATCCGTGTTGGCTTGACATTTAATCTAGCCATAGGTCAATCACTCTCCTTCCGGCATAAACTCTTCGATCAGTGCACTACTGATACGTTTAAGCTCAGTACGAGGTAAGATTGAGAGTAATTCCCACCCTAATGTTAAGGTGTCCTCAATTGAACGGTTCGTATAGAATCCTTGATTGATATATTCTGCTTCAAAGCGCTTCGTAAATTCTACGTACAGTTTATCTGTATCAGATAATGCTGACTCACCAAGAACGACCGCCAATTCTTTTGCTTCAATACCTTTAGCATAAGCAGCGAATAACTGGTTCATTGTCGGTGCGTGATCTTTACGTGTTTTTCCTTCCCCTGTCCCTTTGTCTTTCAGACGAGAAAGTGAAGGTAACACGTTGATCGGTGGCTTTAGACCTTGTTTATCTAAGTCACGACTTAGAATAATCTGTCCTTCGGTAATATAACCGGTAAGGTCAGGGATTGGGTGCGTAATATCATCTTCAGGCATAGATAGGATTGGAATCTGTGTTACCGATCCTTTCTTACCTACTAGACGTCCCGCACGCTCATACAAGGTTGATAGGTTGGTATAAAGATAACCTGGGTAACCACGACGACCTGGTACCTCACGACGTGCAGCTGAAATTTCACGGAGTGCCTCACAGTAGTAAGTCATATCCGTCATAATAACAAGCACGTGCATGTCTTTTTCAAACGCTAAATATTCAGCGGTTGTTAGAGCCATTTTTGGTGTCGCAATCCGTTCGATGGCAGGGTCATTCGCTAAGTTAATAAACATAACAGAACGGTCAATCGCGCCTGTTTTACGGAAATCTTCCATGAAGTATTCAGCTTCATCAAATGTAATACCCATAGCCGCAAACACAACGGCGAATTTTTCATCACTATTCAGTACCGCTGCTTGACGCGCAATCTGTGCCGCTAACTCTTTGTGGGGTAAACCTGAACCAGAGAATACCGGTAGTTTTTGTCCACGTACGAGTGTATTTAAGTGGTCAATCGCTGAAATACCTGTTTGAATAAATTCATCCGGATAGTCACGAGCAATCGGGTTGATTGCTTGACCATTTACATCTAAACTTTTTTCTGGAATAATGTCTGGACCATCATCCATCGGTTCACCTAAACCGTTGAAGACACGACCAACCATGTCTTCTGATACATCAATAGATAATGGCTTCCCGCGGAAACGTACTTTTGTATCTTTGATGTTAATCCCGCTAGGTCCTTCAAAAATCTGAACCATCGCTTTATCTCGATTTACTTCAAGTACTTGTCCGTGACGGATTTCGCCTGTTTGTAGTTGGACTTCGACTAATTCGTCAAATTTAACGCCTTCTACACCTTCTACGGCCATCAGAGGTCCAACGACTTCGCTAACTGTTTTGTATTCCTTAAGCATTTTGCGTCATACCTCCTTCAGCAACAATGTTATGGATGAGTTCTTTTGCTTCGTCTTTAAGCGCACGAATTTGTTCAACATTATCTTCAGAGATAAATTTCGCACGGGCAATCTTATCACGTAAGTCCGTTGTACCTTCAACGATTTCTTTGTAATAAGCGCCTAGACGCATGGCTTCACGTGCTTCTTTCTCGAATGAAAGAATGAGATCAAGCATGTAGTATTGTTTTGTTCGTGATGTGAATGTATCAACATCATCAAACGCGTTTTGTTGGAGGTAATCCTCACGTAATTGCTGAGCAATAACCATTGTTAAACGGTCTTTCTCAGATAGTGATTCGATACCAACAAGACGCACAATTTCTTGTAATTCAGATTCTTCTTGTAAAATATTCATTGAGTGCTGAACCATCTCTGCCCAATTTGTTCCTAAGTCTTGGTCCATAAATTTACCAACATCATCCAAATAAAGAGAATAAGATGTTAGCCAGTTTACTGATGGGAAGTGACGTTTTTGTGCAAGGGATGAATCAAGGGCCCAGAATATTTTAACAACACGTAGGGTGTTTTGTGTAACCGGTTCAGATGTATCCCCACCTGGAGGTGAAACAGCACCAATTGCCGTGATACTACCTTCACGTTCTTCAGAACCAACCGTTAAAATACGACCCGCACGCTCATAGTACTCAGCAATACGGCTACCAAGGTAAGCAGGGTAACCTTCATCACCTGGCATCTCTTCAAGACGACCTGACATCTCACGAAGTGCTTCTGCCCAACGAGATGTTGAATCGGCCATAATTGCCACGCTGTAACCCATATCACGGAAATATTCCGCAATCGTGATCCCTGTATAAATAGACGCTTCGCGCGCGGCTACTGGCATGTTTGACGTGTTTGCAATAAGAATCGTACGTTCCATTAGTGATTCGCCTGTATTCGGGTCAACGAGTTCAGGGAATTCGTTAAGTACATCTGTCATCTCATTACCACGTTCACCACAACCAACATAAACAACTAAGTCCACATCACTAAATTTCGCAATCTGGTGCTGCACAACGGTTTTACCGGCACCAAATGGTCCTGGTACAGCTGCTGCCCCACCTTTTGTGATTGGGAAGAATGTATCAATGACACGTTGCCCAGTTAACATTGGCTTATCAGGGTTTAACTTCTTCTTGAATGGGCGTCCACGACGAACCGGCCAGCGTTGTAGCATCGTTACGTCTGTTTCACCGTTGTCTGTTTCAACTTTAGCCACAACATCTTCAAGTGAGAATTCACCTGATTCAATCGCGGTTAATTTACCTTTTACTCCGTGAGGAATCATAACACGGTGTTCAATAACTTTTGTTTCTTGAACAGTCCCGATAATATCACCCGGTTCTACCATATCACCGACAGTCTTTGTCGCGTTAAATTCCCATTTATTTTGGCGGTCTAACGCTTCGATATTAACCCCTCTTACTAAGAAGTTACTATCGGTTTTTGCTTTAAATGTATCGAGTGGACGCTGGATGCCGTCAAACATCTGTGACACAATCCCTGGTCCAAGCTCTACTGATAAGGCTTCCCCTGTTGTTTCAACAGGTTCACCTGGTCCTACGCCAGAAGTTTCTTCGTATACCTGGATAGAGGCAACATCATGTCGCATTTCAATGATCTCACCAACTAATCGCATGTCCCCTACATAGCAAAGGTCTTGGATATTCGCATGTTCCATACCTTTTGCCATGACTAAAGGACCGGAAACTTTAACAATTGTTCCTTTCTTCAAATAAGTCCCCTCCCAAATTATAAGATGTTTTGTCCAACGGCTTTTTCCATGTTCTTTTGAATTCGGGACTTACCGATATTCAATGATCCCTTATGATTCGGGATTAGGATAATTGCGGGTTGAACTTCTGCATCGTAACGTTTTATTGTATCCGGAATTTCCTTCGCCATTGCTTCTGTTAAGTAAATCACCCCATAGTTTTCTTCGGCTAAACGATCAATCGTTTCGCGCGCGATACGAGGTGTACTAGAAGCAAACACATCAAATCCTAAGATTTTGAAAGGTAAGACCGAATCTTTGTCTCCAACTACTGCAATTTTATGGGCCATAAATTGGTCGCATCCTTTCTCTTATAATACCTTCATCAATTTGATTGTCTTTCCCAACGAGAATAAGTCGGAGATTAGCTACTTCTTTTTCAACGAAGAATAAGAAAGCGATCACCGGCATTGGGCCAAAGGCTTGGAATGTTGCTTCTTCCATTAATTCATCCACTGTTTCATCAATCACTTTATCTAGTACCATTGGATCTAAATCATCTTTTTGATCATTAACGACTGCTGCTAGACGAGCGGCATAAGGTTTACCAAGGTAGAGTTCATTAAGGACATGAACAGCCCCTTGTTCACTTGCATCAATGATTGCTTTTTTAGATATCGAACCAGAACTAGATAAGACCGTATGAAGGAATGAACGTGATTTATTTTGATGGAGACTTCTTACCACTGTAGATAAGTTGTCTAAATCAATTAAGACATCGGCCATTTGACTGATGGTTTGATTGTTTAAACGATCGGTGATTTTACGCATATGCTTATAGAAGTAAGTGTCCATAAAGACATCAGCGGCTTCTAATCGACCATATGTTTCATAATCTTCAATCGCAAGTTGAACACCTTCAACCATAACAGGGTTTAATTCATCAGATTGGCGGGCATTCACCAGTTGGCGCAAAGCCGAAATGGGATGCTTACCAATCGGAATGAGTAAATGATCCAACTCAAGGCCGGTAAAGCGTTGTTTTAATAACACTTTTAAATTGTGATAGCTATATCGAAGTGAAAAGATCTGAATAACCTCAGGATCAGGTGTCACATCATAAAGCTCATCATAAATGTTTTTCACACGTTGCATTAAAAATGCGTCAAAATTCTTATTTTCTAGAACATCGTGTTCATCAAATAAATATTCCGTACTTTTTAGCACTTCAAGTGCTTCGCGTAAGTCCTCTGCCCGTAATAATTTTTCATAATCATCACGTAAGAGTAATTTTGTTTCATACACGCGAAGCAGTGTATTGACGCCCTTATATTGAGTGTCCTGCATTTATTCTCCCCCCTTATTCATTAGTTTTTAAATGCTAAGGTTGCAAGTTGTGGAGAAAATTCTTTCTTCATTTCCTGAACAAGCACATCAAAACAGAAGTTGTAATCAATCCCGCCTTCTTGCACGATAAAGCCAGCTTTACCTTGAACAACCTCATCATTAGCGATGCTAATGTTCGGATAATCCTTAAGACTAGCTTTTACTTCCTCTGATTGAAAAACAGCTACTGAGCGTGAGCCAGGAACGATTTGCCACTGTTTATCTTGGTCAAGTTGTGACAGGACACCTGATAAGAAACTTGCAAATGTTTGACTGTCCCAATCTGCCATTTTTTCAGCAGCTTTATTGAAGACGTCATGTAACAAGGCTTGTTTCTTACCTAGGACAGCATTTCGTTTATTGTTCGCTAATGTCTGTGCTTCGCGTTCATAGTCATTTTTCATTTGGTTTTCGATTTGTTCTTGTCGATTCTTTTGACTTTCCACAAGCTTTTGACGTTGTTCTTCAACTCGGTCATTAGCAACTTCTTCGTATTGCTCAATTTTCTTTTGTCCCTCTTCTTTGGTTTTAGCCAAAATTTGTGCGGACAAAGCTTGTAAATCTTTCATAGTCCCCATCCTCTCACTAATATTTTATCTTATGCTAAAACAAGTAAGAAGGAAATAACGAACCCTAGGATTGCATAAGTTTCAACCATCGCTGAGTAGATGATACCTTTAGAGTTTTGTTCTTCTCTTTTTGCTAAGATTTGTACAGCTGCAGTAGATACACGACCTTGAGCAAAACCAGCTGTTAAACCAGTGAAAGCGATAGGAAGTGCTGCCATAAGCATGTAGATACCGTCAGCTAAAGGCATTGCTTGGTCCATGTTTAAGTAAATCAAGAAACCAATAACGAAACCATAAAGACCTTGTGTACCAGGTAGTAACTGAAGAATAAGTGACTTACCGAATTTTTCAGGTTGTTCTTTAATTAGTGACGCTGCTGCCTCACCTGTCATACCTACACCACGTGCTGAACCCCAACCAGAGAAGATAACCGCAATCGCGATCCCTAATGCTGCAAAGATAAAACCTCCGTTATTTTCTACAAAAAATGTTAACCAGTTTTCCATAATAAAATTCCTCCATTACTTATGATTGTTTTTGATTTTTTAATTGAATATGTTTTTCAGCTGCTCTTAAAGGATTAAGGGCTTTACCGCCACCTTCATAGAACTTACCGAAGAACTCAACAAAGATTAAACGCGCACCGTGCACATATGAACTAAGGAACGTAAGTCCTAAGTTAACGGCGTGTAACACGATGAATAAGACAGCCCCAATTGTAAAACGACCAACACCTGGAATAAAGCCAATGATCATATTAAAAGCAAGGGCAATACTACCACTTGATACCCCTAAGGCCATCAAACGGGTGTAACTAACGATATCACCAATATAACCAGTAATACCATATAGATTATAGACACCTAGACCGACACCAAGTGCTTTGTTTTCTGATCCAAGTGATGAGGCTAAAATAATACCTAATGCACTGGCGACAGAAATAACCGCACCGATGGTACCGAGAATTTCACTATCTAAAATCATGTTACCGAGTAATAGGAGAATGATACCGGCAAAAATACCAATCCAACCAATGCCATCACTAAAGGCACCAAATTTATCTTTATTTCTTAGTTTAAGGTAAGTGTTAATACCTAAACCAAAGAAAATTTGTGTTAAACCAAAGATAACCGAAATAATTAAAATCGTAATAACATCATTGGTGGTCGACAATAAGACAACTGGCATGGCAGCCCCGAAGAATGATCCATAAATTAATCCCCACAGAATAGTTGGGTAAGATAATAGATGGAAGAAACGCATGTTCTTCTTCATCGCTGGTTTAACTTCAGTGAATTTAAGAACAGCAAATGTCGCAAGCCATAACAATAGACCATATCCCACGTCAGCAGCCATCATACCGAAGAATAACAGATAAAACGGTGCTAAAAATGGTGTCGGGTCAATTTCATTGTACTTAGGTAAATTGTACATCGCTGTAATACTTTCAAATGGTGAGACGTAATCGTTGTTCTTTAAGACAACAGGTACATCGTCGTACTCCTCTTCCTTAACGTCGTTGACATAAAGGACGTATTCCTCTTCATTTAACACGCGTTTAAGCGCGGTTTCCATGTGAGGCACTTCCTCTTCTTCTAGCCAACCTTCCATAATAAAGAGGTGCTTTTCATCAACTAAAAATAGTTTGCTGCGTTCGCGTTGAAGTTTTGCTTCATAATACTCTTCTAACAGCATTAGTTGCCAAACTTCTGTCGACATTTTAGCTAACCGTTCTTTAATTGATTGTGATTCTTTCTGTAAAGCTTTTAGCTCTTTGTCAATGTCCTCCAATGCTAATCGAGGAGATTCTGTTAATTTTTCAGTAACAGGTTCAAAGTGCGCATCATTGAGTAGTGGTTTGATCGCTTCTTGGTCGCGACGGTCATAATAGACACTAACCCCTATTTCATCTTGCGTTTGATACACTTCATTGACATAGAGTAAGTCTGATGCTTCCAGCATGGTCATGTATGTATTTTGATCATGCTGAGGAATGATACCAACACTACCTGTGACACGTTCCATTGAACGTAAATCATGTGCGCTTACATCGAGCTTTTTCCATTGTTTAAAGAAAGCTTCCTTGTCGTTTAATTCCTTTTTTCGTTCGGCGATGGTTTCCAATCGCTTATCTAAATCAAGGGTATCTTTCACAAGGGTTTTCGGTGAAAAAGTAAAAATCTCTTGTTCAAGTTCTTCTAGAGAATATTCTTTTCTTTTTTCACGGAGTGTTTCTTTAAGTGGACGCTTTGGTAAATATGGCTGAACAAAGCTTAAAGCTGTCTGTACTTGATCAATTCTCGTCTCATACTTCTTAATAATGGTTTCTAAGTTATCGACTTCATAAGGTGATACATCTAAATCACCTAAATCTGAAGAAGGTAAATCAACAACCTCGAAGCGTTGCAATGCTTGAATTGATTGCAGCAACTGATCTTTTTGTTCATGAAAAGATATGAGTGTTAGTTTTTTCATTTTAGCTATTGCCATATGTCCTCATAACCTCCTCAATGACCGCATCAACCAATTTGTCTTCTTTTTCTTTAAAGTTCGATTCTAATTGGCTAACGGCTTGATCTTCTTCTTCTTTAATAGAAGCTTTTAACTTATCGAGCTTTTCTTCTTTCATTTTTGACTGTTCTTCTTTGAAAGTGTTGAGATCTTTTTCAACCTTTTCTTTCATCGATTGAATCGTCTCTTCTGTCTCTTGCTCCATGTGTTTCAATTTGTCTTTGTATTCGCGTTCAAGCTCAATCGCTTCACGCTCAATTTTTTTGACTTGATCAATGGTATTTACACTCATTCTTTTACGCACCCCCAATCATTCAGCAAGCTTTTAAAAAGTTTAAAAAGCTTCAAGCAATACTATTATATCTATTAAATCGACTTCGTTCAAATAATTTTGACTTAAATCGATTCATGAACATATTCTAAAACTTGTTATAGTTAATAGGAAGAAAAAAATCAAAAATAATTTTCATAATGTGACTTCAGACCTAGAGTTAAGCTGTATAAACATTAATTTTTTTGGAAATTTATGAAGGGTCACTCTCAGATTCTGTTAATACAATCTTGGTGTCCCCGATGATAATGTGTCGGTCCTTTAGTAGTTTTCCTATTGCGCGCTTAAAGGCAGCTTTACTCATCTCAAACGTTTGACGAATCACTTCTGGATCCGTTTTACTGGTGTAAGGCATTTCACCGTCGTGTTGTTGCATATAAGTTAACAGTTTCTCTGCATCGACTTCTTGAGCTTCTTGTTTTCTTGGTAAGAGCGACATGTTTAAGGTGCCATCTGGCTTGACTTTAATTACCCGTCCTTCTACCCACTCACCAATTCTTGGTTCTCGTTTTCTTTCTGTATGGTGGATAAACGCGCGGTAACCATCATCGGTAATCGCGACTGCCCCTTCTTTTCCGCTCCGGAATACCCGAGCACCTAAGTCTTGGTTAAACAGTTCCTCTGTTGCCAAATCCCAGTTACCTTCAAAGTCAGCTTCCGAGACAGGATCGGCTAAGAGGCGATTATTTTTATCGTGTTTTAATGTGACATATAAAACATCACCAACAGTTGGCCAAGCTGACATAAACTCTGGTAAGTCGTCATTTGACACAAGCACGTGCTTGGATGTACCAATATCGACAAAGACACCGAGTCCTGGTTTGACTTCTGTTACTTCTGCCCAGTCAAACACTTCGGTTGTCACATGCGGGATTGTTGTTGTAGCAATTAGTTGTTTTTGTTTATCGTGATATAGATAAACGTCAACCGCATCGCCCTCCGTAAGTTTTGCTTCCCCCGCTTCATTGGTGTGAAGTAAGATTTCTAACGCCTCGCGGTCTGTATCTGTTAAAACATAACCCGTATCGATGACACGTTTGACCGTGAGTGTAACAATTTGTCCTGGTAAATAATTTTCCATTCGATTGACTCCCATCTTGATTGTATTTATAATTTAGGCACACAATACGATAACACGTGTTGTTATAGTACAATGAAAGGTGATGTTGATAATTGATTTATGTTGATGCTGATAGTTGTCCAGTCACTGATGAAGTCATCGACCTTGCATCAAAGCAAGACTTACCTGTGACATTAGTAAAAAGTTATGCGCATTTTAGTTTAAAGCCCCTTAGTGAGCATGTCGACGTTGTGTATGTTGATCAAGAGAAAGAAGCCAGTGATTACCGGATTATGCGCTTAATCAAGCCAAATGACGTCTTAATTACCGCTGACTATGGTCTTGCTTCCTTAGCTTTAGCAAAGACCCCTCACATCATACATCCGAGAGGGACGCTCTACAAGAAAGAAACGATGGATCAGTTACTCCAATCCCGTTACCTTTCAAGTCAAGTAAGAAAAGCCGGCGGTCGAATGAAAGGACCAAAGGCCTTTACTGACAGTGACCGTACTCAGTTTATTGATCAATTCAATCGGTTACTTAACCGGCTTTGATTCAGCCGTCTCAGGTGCTTTCTCTGCTAATCCGCTTAAAACCCAGCGCTTTGCTGTCGTATCATTGATTTCATATACTTTCCCTAATCTTAATAATTCAGACTTGTATTGAGATTGAACGAGCATTTTTACTTTCATTTCACAAACCTCCATTTAATTAAAATGGTCAACATAGACCTATACCATTTTTCAGTTGGATTTAAACATGAAAAAAAGAGGTGAAAGCCACCTCTCTTACGTATTATAGCACATTAAATAAGCAGTTGGAATAAATCCTGGTCTTTATTTATTTCAATGTAACTAAAACCTTTGTCATGCATCCGATCAATAAGCGGTTCATAGTCCTCTTTATACTTCAGTTCCACTCCAACCAGTACTGGTCCGCGGTCACGATTATTCTTTTTCGTATATTCAAATCGGGTAATGTCGTCATCTTTTCCGAGAACATCGGTTAAGAATGAGCGTAGAGCCCCGGCGCGTTGCGGGAAACTAACGATAAAGTAATATTTGTAGCCTTCGTAAATTAACGAACGCTCCTTAATGTCTTGCATTCGATCGATATCGTTATTGCCACCACTGACAATCACAACGACATTTTTACCACGGATCTCGTCTTGGTAATCTTCTAATGCACTAACAGGCATTGCTCCAGCGGGTTCCGTCACAATCGCATTCTCATTGTATAAATCGAGCATCGTTGTACAAATCCGTCCTTCAGGGATGGTCACAAAACCATCGACTAAAGGTTTGGCGATCTTGAAGGTTTTATCACCAATCCGTTTCACGCTCGCGCCGTCAACAAATTTATCGACATAATCAAGCTTGACAACTTTATTTGCTTTAAATGACGCTTGCATTGACGCAGCTCCTGCCGGTTCAACCCCGATAATCTTCGTTTCTGGACTAATGTTTTTAACATAAGTGGCAACACCTGAAATAAGACCACCACCCCCAACAGACATAAACATATGTGAGACCGGTTCGTTGATGGCTTCTAGAATTTCTAAACCAATCGTGCCTTGCCCGGCAATAGTGCGTTCATCATCAAATGGATGGATGAAGCTCATATCATTGGCTTCACAAAACTTCTTTGATTCATCACTGGCATCATCAAACGTATCACCTGTTAGAATGACATCGACAGCTTCCCCGCCAAAGAACTGAACACGGTCGACCTTTTGACGCGGTGTCGTTGTTGGCATGAAAATCGTGCCTTTAACGTTCATCGCTTTACACGAATAAGCAACGCCTTGCGCGTGGTTTCCGGCACTGGCACACACGATCCCATTTTTTAAATCGTCTTCTGATAGACTTTGCATAAAATTATAAGCGCCCCTGATTTTAAACGAACGGACGACTTGTAAATCTTCACGTTTTAAATAAACATTACAGTCATATTTTTCAGAAAGAATCGGATCAAGAAGGAGTGGTGTTTTCGTTACAACATCTTTAATACGCTGATGCGCAATAATAATATCCTTCACATCGATTGGTTTTTCTGTAGGCATAATACATAATCCCTCCTGCTTGATAAATAATAGTACCTTCTATCCTATCATAATTTTCGAAAAACGGGAACAATTCTGAAAAAATAAACCACTAAAGCGATATTTTTTCTGTATTAGTACAGTTAACGGTTTATTTTTATGATAAAGGTGTAGGTACAAAAAGAAAGCAAAAAGAGCCGCATAGGCGCGAACTCTTTTTGCTTCTTTGAATTATATGAGGTATTTATGCTAAAGCGTCTGTCAGTTGTGGTACGACTTGTTTCTTACGTGAAACCACACCTTTAAGGACAGCCGTATCGTCCGCTAATTCCACACCAAATGCCGCATTAACGGCGTCTTGTGCGTTTCCTAGCGCAATAACCGTTGAGTCATTCGTTAAAATATCGGTAATGAGGAAGACGAATAAGTCAAGGTGACTGGCATCAATCACTTGATTAATTGCTGCTTTAATCGCTGCTTTTTGCGCTAATAAATCACTTGGGTCAACCGTATTCACCTGAGCGATTTCGACGTGTTTATCTCCCATTGTAAATGGTTTCGCATCGAGTGTTAATAAATCATTCACTGACTTATCACTTAAGTCAGCTCCTGCTTTTAACATGTCTAATCCGTACGTATTGACATCAACACCAGCAATCGCTTCAAGTTCTTTGGCTGCTTGGACATCTTCATCTGTACATGTTGGTGATTTAAACAGTAATGAATCAGATACAATCGCTGATAACATCAAACCAGCAATGTTTTTCGGAATACTGACACCGTGCTCTTTGAATAATTTATTCAAAATAGTAGCTGTACATCCGACAGGTTCAGCTCGGTAGTATAAAGGATCACTCGTCTCAAAGTTAGCAATGCGGTGGTGATCGATAACTTCGGTTACTTTCACCTCAGCAATGTCACTGACACTTTGTTGTTTTTCATTGTGGTCAACTAAAATGACTTGATCCACTTCTTGACTAACTGTCTCAACCAAACGCGGGGCGTCTGTGTTGAAATATTCGAGCGCATAGGCTGTTTCTTTACTAATCTCGCCTAATCTAACCGCCTCAGCGTCTGCGCCGATTTGTTGTTTTAAATACGCATAGCTTATCGCCGATGCAATCGTATCCGTATCTGGATTTTTGTGTCCGAAAATTAATGTTTTACTCATTGTGACAACTCCTCATCATTTGTTTCATACGATGATAATTCTAACGCAAAAATGGTTAAATTTCATCTATAATTTTTATTCATAACGTTATTTCTTGTATTGGCCGCTGCCTTTTAATAAATATTTGGTTGACGTGAGTGCTTTTAAGCCCATTGGGCCACGAGCATGAAGTTTTTGGGTGCTAATCCCGATCTCAGCGCCAAAACCGAATTCAAAGCCATCGGTAAAACGGGTAGATGCGTTATGATAGACACAAGCGGCATCGATGTCATTTAAGAAGGCTAACACGTGTGCCTCTGTTTCAGAAATAATTGCTTCTGAGTGTTTGGTACCGTAAGTATTGATATGGTTAATTGCTTCTTCTGTTGATTCAACGACTTTCATCGCGATTTCTAAATCCAAATATTCTGTCGCATAGTCTTCAGTTGTTGCTAGAAGGATGGATGGGTCTTGGTCTTTAACGGTTTGATCGCCGTGAATAAGCACGCCATGTGAACTTAATTCTTGAATTAAAGCTTCACCGTGTTTATCAAACCATGTGGAATCGACAAGCACGGTCTCAATCGCATTACAGACAGATGGCCGCTGAGTTTTAGCGTTAATAACAAGCTCAAGCGCCATGTTCACATCGGCATCATGGTCGATAAACATATGGCAATTTCCAGCCCCTGTTTCAAGAACAGGCACAGATGATTTACTAACGACAGTGTCAATCAGATTTTTACTGCCGCGTGGAATTAAAACATCTAAATAGTCATTTAAACGGAACATTTTTTCTGCGGTGTCGCGTGATGTATCCTCAATAAGTTGGACACTATTGACGGGTAACGACGTTTGTTTTAACGCTTCTTTAATTACATCAACCAGAACAATGTTCGAATAAATCGCCGATGAACTTCCGCGAAGAATGACGGCATTCCCTGTTTTTAAACAGAGACTGGCAGCATCAATTGTCACGTTTGGACGGGCTTCATAAATCATTCCAATGACCCCAATTGGTACCGCCACTTTTTCAATGGCTAACCCATTCGGGCGTGTAAATGATTCGAGCACCTCCCCGATAGGGTCCACCAGTTTAGTTAATTCTCGCAACGCTTCCGCCATTTGTTTAATGCGATCGTTTGTTAACCGAATGCGGTCAATGACCGAGTCACTAATTCCTTTTTCTTTTGCTTGGATGAGATCTTTTTCGTTTTCTGTTAAAATATCGGCTTGTCTTGTTTCAAGTACGTCAGCAATTTTAAGTAAGGCTTGGTTTTTCTCCGCTGTTGTTGCTTGCTGCAAGCGTAGTGTTGTTTCTTTTGCACGTTTTCCTAATGTTTCTAGTGACGTCATAGTTTTCCCTCCTGAATAGTTAAAATGAGATTATTTCGGTGCACCACTTCTGGGTGCGTACAACCGGTCAGTAACATAGCTTCTTGACTACTAAGTCCGCGGACTTGTTTGATCTGTTCCGCCGAATAGTTGACTTGGCCTTTGGCAATCCGGTCTTGATTAAAATAGATATTGACAATGTCCTGAGCGTCAAAATCTTCTTCTACACCAATAATTCCGGCCGCTAGTAAACTCTTGCCATCGGAAAGTAGAGCTTTTTTAGCCCCTTCATCGACAATGATGCGACCGGTTGGTTCGGAGTGGTAAGCAATCCACTGCTTGTGCTTTCTAACGTGAACGGTCTCACGCGTGCCAATATAAGTGCCGTCACCACTACCATTTAAAATGTTGACTAATTTATCTTGCCCGTGTCCAGTACCAACGAAACAATTAACGCCGACATTGGTCGCCAATTGAGCCGCAATCAGTTTTGACTTCATCCCGCCGGTGCCTACTTTAGATGAAGAGTCTTGGCTCGTTTGTTCAATTAACTCATTAGAAATATAACTGAGATGGTTATAGCGCGTGGCATCGGCGTGCGCGCCTGGGTTCTTATCATAGATGCCGTTAACATCTGTCAGAAGAATCAACTGATCGGCATTGACTAACCCACTGACCTGCGCGCTCAGCATGTCGTTGTCGCCAAACGTCATCTCATCAATCGCAACCGAATCATTTTCATTAATAATCGGCACGACTTTCCGTTTTAAACACTCAGTAATCGTTTGATAGACATTTGAAAACTGTTCTTTATTTGTGAAAACATCACGCGTTAACAACAGTTGTGCCGATACATAGCCATGTTTTTTAAAAGCTTGGTTATAGGCTTCGATTAAGAGCCCTTGTCCAACCGCTGCAGCGGCTTGTTTGCCTTGTACAGTCACCGGACGTGAGGAGTAACCTAAGTCTCTAAAGCCCGCTGAAATCGCTCCTGAAGAGATTAAGACAACTTCTATCCCCTCATCTAACAACTGTACGATTGCTTCAGCGTGTTCAGTCAATTTGTCAATCGATAATGACCCATCTTTTTTTGTGAGCGAACTGCTGCCAATTTTTACAACGACACGTTTTTCAATCATGATTTATCACCATTCTTTCTTATCTTTCGTTTTGTCTCTTTTCATGATTTTAGTTCATGATGTCTTTTTTGCGTATAAAGAAAACACTACTTCTCTCCACACATCTTGTTTGATGCAATGGACGAAAAGTAGTGTTTCCGCGGTACCACCATTGTTGACTCAAAACTTTGAGTCCACTTATTTTGATAACGCTCTGGATGATTCCAAAGAGCGGTTAAGTTAACCTTAACGACGATAAGAGTAGGTTCAACAAAGAAGGGATATGAAGAAATGTTTCAGCCTCAATCGCATTTCTCTCTCTGTCATATATTCATTGTCTACTGGTTCTTATTTATCCGTCTCTATTTAGATGTGTTTCCATTATCTAAAAACAAATGAAAATTGTCAACTGAAAATTATCAGAAAACTTATCTTTTCTTTGGTACATCGACAATCCACTGATGCGGGTCTTTAACTGAACCGTACTGAATACCCGTTAACGTCTCGTAGACACGTTTAGATAATGGGCCGGTTTGGTGCTGATTGATCACATACAATGCCTCATCATAGAACAATTCACCGATTGGAGAAATAACAGCCGCTGTACCGGAACCAAATGCCTCTTCTAAGTCGCCATTTTTGTGGGCAGCTAAAATTTCTGATAACAGTACCGGACGTTCTTCAACGTCCACACCCCAGTCTTGCAGTAACTGAATCACAGATTTACGGGTGACACCTGGTAATATACTGCCGCTTAAGTGCGGGGTAACAACCTTACCCGCAATTTTAAAGAACACATTCATACTCCCAACTTCTTCAATATATTTCTTTTCATGCCCGTCGAGCCACAGTACTTGCGCATAGCCTTTTTTAGCGACATTTTCCTGAGCAATCATACTTCCGGCATAGTTACCAGCTGTTTTTGCTTCACCGGTCCCCCCTTTAACCGCTCGAATATACTCATTTTCAACCGCAATCTTAACCGGATTAATCCCGGCTTCGTAGTAAGCCCCAACCGGGGAGAGAATAATCATAAACGTATATGTCTTTGACGCTGATACACCGAGATATGGCTCTGTCGCAATCACAAACGGTCTAATGTAAAGACTTGTCCCTTCCTTACGCGGAACCCAATCGCGGTCGAGATCAACCAACGTTTGAATTGCTTCAAGTGCGAGTGCTTCATCAACGGTTGGAATACACATCCGTTCATTTGACCGGTTTAATCGTTTGATGTTTTCATCTGGACGAAACAGCTGGATTGTATCTTGTGCGGTTCGGTAAGCTTTTAAGCCTTCAAACACGGTTTGACCGTAGTGGAAAATCATTGCCGCTGGGTCCATTTCAAGTGTTTGATAAGGCACAACACGTGGGTCGTACCATCCGCGTCCCTCTTCATAATCCATGATAAACATATGATCGGTAAATTGACGTCCGAAGACTAATTGGTCATCGGCAGGTTTTTGTTTTTTATCTGTTGCTGGTGTTATAGAAATAGTTTGCATCATACAGACTCCCTTTTCTTAAATATCTTGTCTATTTCTATTGTAGACCTAATCCATTTCAAAAAACAATAGCTAATTTATGAATTTTCAAAACATACGCAGGTGTTATTAGTATCTGATACTAAAAAATAGATAAAAACCCGCGTAACGCTCGCTTCTTTAAAGTAAAGGTTAAATTAAAACAAGGCTAATGAACGTTCCGCGTATTCACGTGCGCCATTAAGCCGAGAAACGCCCAAAAGATGAAAGCAACCGAGACGACACTGATATTAAAGAAAGCTTGCGTTAAATAACCAATCAGGCTTGCGGTCAGTGCTTGATAGACGTCTGATTCAGCTAATCGAGCGGAATACTTTCGCGCAATCTGAACAAGTAACCCAAGGTAGATCAGGAGTGCCGGAATGCCAGCGGTCACGGCGATATGTAAATATTCATTATGGGCTTTATCGACAAACATAACCCGGCCAAACTGCGCCAGCATATCGTCTTTATATTGACTGACAAAGGCAATCTGTAAATTTTCAAGTCCGTAACCGGTGAAAGGTTGAGCGGATACTAATTCAAGTGTTTTTAACCAAATATACATCCGATTACTGCCGGCATGTAAGAGATTACTGTCATTAGTCACAACTGTTTTTGCGTCGGTGAAAATCGAGCCAAGCTCTAAACCAAGCACATGCGGAGAACGGAGGTGAAAGACAATCAAAGCCAGTAATGAACTCGTAAAGAAATAAAGTAGCGCCGTTGTCATCTGTTTTGACCATCGTTTTAAAAGAACCAACATGACCAAATAACTAACAAACGCAACAAAAGCACCAATCCAAGCGCCTCTTGTCCGGCTGGTGAGTAAGGCAAAGAAGATGATCGCGTAGCCAGTACTCGTAATTATATGAGGGCGTTTAAACACAAAAAACATCGCCAGTGGCAACATTAACACAAGGTAGCTACCGAAAAAATTCGGGTTACCGAATGTACTAAAACTCGACGTCCAATTCATTCTTAGCCAGTCACGTGGCACGGGATCAAAACCAAAATATTGACTAATGCCATAACACGCAAGCAAGATCCCTGTTGCTAAAAAGTAGCGATATAATTTTGCTGTTGG
>ERZ1673961.420-NODE-420-length-17922-cov-5.665864_pt1 | contig 17922 bp, 14 predicted proteins | sample MGYA00580189_ERZ1673961 | MGnify/ENA primary metagenome ERZ1673961 (study PRJEB41334, sample SAMN05608105) | rock metagenome | biome: terrestrial subsurface; feature: shale formation; material: shale | place: USA: Pennsylvania ... | reverse complement strand
TAACAGCGGCAGTGGCAGCATGTCGGGGGTGATTGCTGGTGTGGATTTTGTCGGCCAGTAGTGGACGGACGATAATGCGCATGCTGGTGACTGTGTCAACATGAGCTTGGGTGGTTCAGGCACTTCTCAAGCGCTGGACAGCGCGATAAATGATGTAGCTAGTAAAGGCATTATTTTCTCGATTGCGGCGGGGAACAGTGGGACGGATATCTCCAACTACACGCCCGCACAGGTGCAAAGAACTAATGTTTATACCATCGCAGCCATTGATAGCAGTTCCATTCCGCCATACTGGTCAAACTACAACACATCGGTAAGTTCATACACGGTCGGTGGCGTAACGATTCCCACTTACGTTGAATACGCCATGCCAGGGGTCAATATTGTGTCCACTCAGCTTGGGGGCGGAGTCACCAGCAAAAGCGGGACGTCGATGGCGGCTCCCCATTTCTGTGGCATGGTGTTGGCAGGGTTTGCACCAGATGAAGCCAACCAAATGATTGCGATTGGTGATAAAGAGTACGGCATATCAGGCGAGCAACAACAATAACTCAACTGATTCGAAAACGGGTGGAAACTGACCCAAACGCCATTTTCTCATGGGTCAATTTCCACCCATTTTTAAGGGTATGAATTGAAAGTCTTGTACTCATTTGCATGCTCAATAGCTGTAACTCTTTGTAAAATATAAACTGTTAACAGTTTGTAGCAAGTTGGCTTACTAATTGCTCCTACAGTTCATCCAGTACCCAGCGACGGGACTGATGAATCCAACCAAGGAGAATTATAATGTTAAAGCCTCTTACCCTGTTAACTGCCTCTATTCTTGCTGTCACTAGCTTCAATGCTGCTGCGAACAGTTGTGATCCGGGTGAAATCGTGATCAAGTTCAGCCACGTGACCAACACAGACAAACACCCGAAAGGGATTGCTGCCTCACTGCTGGAAAAGCGCGTTAACGAAGAGATGAACGGCAAAGCCTGTATGCAGGTGTTCCCTAACTCAACGCTGTACGATGATGACAAAGTACTGGAAGCATTGCTGAATGGCGACGTTCAACTGGCTGCTCCGTCTCTGTCTAAGTTTGAAAAATTCACCAAAAAGTTCCGCCTTTTCGACCTTCCGTTCCTTTTTGATGATGTTGATGCTGTAGACCGTTTCCAGAACTCTGATGCGGGTGAGAAGCTGAAAAATGCGATGAACCGTCGTGGTGTGAAAGGTCTGGAATTCTGGCACAACGGTATGAAGCAGATTTCGGCCAACAAGCCAATTCTGGTGCCTGCAGACGCGAAAGGTCTGAAGTTCCGCGTTCAGGCGTCGGATGTGCTGGTTGCTCAGTTCGAACAGTTGGGTGCCAACCCACAGAAAATGTCGTTTGCCGAAGTGTATGGCGGCCTGCAGACCAAAGTTATCGATGGACAAGAAAACACTTGGTCGAACATCTACGGTCAGAAGTTCTTTGAAGTACAGGACGGCATTACTGAAACCAACCACGGTATCCTGGATTACCTGGTGGTTACGTCAACCAAGTGGTGGGACGGCCTGCCAGCAGACGTGCGTGACCAGCTGGCGACTATTCTGAAGGAAGTCACCGAAACTCGTAACGCGGAATCCAACAAAGTGGAAGAGCAGAACAAGCAATACGTCATCGAAGCGGGTGGTGTGGTGCGTGAACTGACTCCTGAGCAGCGCCAGCTTTGGGTTGATGCTCTGAAACCAGTGTGGAAGAAATTCGAGAAAGACATCGGTTCAGACTTGATCGAAGCCGCTCTAGCTTCGAACAACAAGTAATAGAAGTGGGCCTCATTGTATCGGGCAATGAGGCCATTTCTCACCATAATTAAAGCCTTATAGAGCGATGTATCACATGGAACAGTCATTCTTTTCTAAAGTCGGCAACTGGACCGATAAGGTCGAAGAGACGTTAATCGCCTTCTTCCTCGGTGCAATGACGTTGTTAACTTTCGTCAACGTTATTATGCGTTATCTATTCAACGACAATATTCTTTGGGCCCTTGAGCTTACCGTTTTCATGTTCGCATGGATGGTGCTGGTGGGCGCTTCCTACGGCGTGAAAAAGCACTTCCACATCGGTGTCGATGTCATGATTAACCTCGCGCCAGAGGGCGGACGCAAGTTGCTGGCACTGTTTGCGGTGGGGTGTTGTCTTGCTTTCTCTATTCTGCTGCTGATTGGCTCCTGGAATTACTGGTATCCGTTTGTTAGCGAGCGTGCCTGGTACGAAACGGACGATATTCCGATGCCGGACATGCTGCAGTTTTTAGCCGATTGGTTTAACGAGGGTGAAGCCTACGAAAAAATGCCGCGCTTCATTCCTTATATGGCACTGCCGTTGGGTATGGCGCTGCTGACTTTCCGTTTTCTGCAAGTGGGTTATCAGGTGCTGACGGGCGAACTGGACCGCATCATTGCGGGTCACGAAGCAGAAGAAGATCTTGAAGCGCTGAAAGAAGAGCTGAAAGGTGCGGGTGAAGCCATGATGGCAACGCCTGAATCGCGAGACAACGGTAAGGAGAAGTAAACCATGGCGATTTTGCTGTTATTTTTGATGGTGGTTGGCTTCATGCTTGCGGGCGTGCCGATCGCGGTTTCACTGGGTCTGTCCAGTATTCTGTTTCTGATGTGGCACTCTGAAGCTTCACTGGCTTCGGTGGCACAAACCCTGTTTAACGCCTTTGAAGGGCACTACACACTGCTGGCTATCCCTTTCTTCATTCTTGCATCCAGCTTTATGTCTACCGGTGGTGTGGCAAAACGTATTATCCGCTTTGCGATTGCGATGGTGGGTTGGTTCCGTGGTGGTTTGGCGGTCGCTTCAGTCGTCGCATGTATGATGTTTGCGGCACTGTCGGGTTCTTCACCAGCTACCGTGGTGGCGATCGGTAGTATTGTTATCGCGGGGATGGTGAAAAATGGCTACACCAAAGAATTCGCCGCAGGCGTGATTTGTAACGCGGGTACGCTGGGTATTCTGATTCCGCCCTCGATCGTGATGGTGGTGTACTCGGCGGCAACCAACGTGTCGGTTGGCCGTATGTTCCTCGGCGGCGTGATTCCTGGCCTGCTGGCGGGTCTGATGCTGATCATCGCGATTTACATCACTGCCCGTGTGAAAAATCTGCCTAAGCAGCCGTTTGTTGGCTGGAAAGAAGCGATGGCGGCCGCGAAAGATGCGAGCTGGGGGTTGCTGCTGGTGGTCATCATTCTGGGGGGGATTTACGGTGGTATCTTTACGCCAACCGAAGCGGCGGCGGTCGCGGCGGTGTACTCATTCCTGATCGCCAACTTTATCTACCGCGACATGGGACCATTTGCCGACAAGACCAACACGAAACCAGCGATCGTTAAAGTGTTTGAGTCGCTCATTCACAAAGACACCAAAGCCACGTTGTTTGATGCTGGTAAGCTGACCATCATGCTGCTGTTCATCATCGCCAACGCGCTGATTCTGAAACACGTACTGACTGAAGAACGCGTACCGCAGATGATCACGGAATCGATGCTGTCGGCAGGCTTAGGCCCGATTACCTTCCTGATCGTAGTTAACGTGTTGCTGCTGATTGGTGGCCAGTTTATGGAGCCATCAGGTCTGCTGATCATCGTGGCGCCGTTGGTCTTCCCAATCGCAATCGCTCTGGGCATCGACCCGATTCACCTTGGCATCATGATGGTGGTGAACATGGAGATCGGCATGATAACTCCGCCGGTCGGGCTCAACTTGTTTGTGACCGCCGGGGTGGCGAAGATGTCGATGATGAACGTGGTCAAGGCGGCTCTGCCATGGGTTGGCGTTATGTTCCTGTTCCTCATCATCGTGACGTACGTGCCATGGGTATCAACCTGGTTACCGACTATGCTGATGGGGCCGGAAATCATTACCAAATAACAGCATGTTGCTGTGATTTAAGAAAAGTCAGACTACCTCTCTCACAGGCTTGCTCGGGTTTCTACGTGAATCCGCCAAGCCTGTTCTTCGTTCATAGAAGCGCCATTTGATCTGTTTTACCCGCCGATCGACGCTGACGCGTTGTTCTTCACAATACACGCCGTCGATCAGTATTGTTTCTGTTACACAGGGTAAGCGAAGTTTCCTGCTCATTTCCCACATCCTTGTTGCACAGATGCCCATCAAGTTTATACGAGCAAGGAAGGGAAAAAGGGCAGGTATGCTCAGGCTTTGTACATCTCTTTATCAATGCGGTATTTCTGCATTTTGTCGTACAGCGTTTTGCGCGGGATCGCCAACGCTTCCATGGTGTGTTTGATACTGCCATTGCACTCGACCAAGGCTTTTTCGATGGCGACTTTTTCAAATTCAGCCACCTGATCTGCCAGGCTGAGCGAAGCGGCGGCAGGGGCGTCATCCAGCTGAGCGAGTTTGCCCAGCAGCACAAAACGCTCTGCGACATTGCGTAGTTCTCGCACATTTCCCGGCCAGTCATGGTTCATCAGCGTCTGTAAATCCTGGCTGGCAAGTGATGTGGCGGCTTTGCCATAGCGTGCCGCTGCCACAAGGAGAAAATGATGGAATAGCGTTGGAATGTCCTCTTTACGTTCACGCAGTGGTGGTAAATCGAGCGTGACGATGTTGAGACGATAGTAGAGATCCTGACGAAAAGTGCCTTCCATCGCCGCTTGTCTCAGATCGACTTTGGTGGCGGCAATCACACGAATATTGAGAGGAATCAGTTCGTTCGAACCGACCCGTTCAATGACGCGCTCTTGCAGCACACGCAGTAAACGGATTTGTGCTTGCATTGGCATCGATTCGATTTCATCAAGGAACAGTGTGCCGCCCTGTGCATGTTCAAACTTACCGATGCGTTTGGCATCGGCACCGGTAAATGCACCTTTCTCATGACCATAAAGTTCACTTTCAATCAGGTTTTCCGGTACCGCGCCGCAGTTCACGGCGACAAAATTCTGCTCACGGCGCGAGCTCTGTTCATGCAGAGAGCGGGCGATCAATTCCTTACCCGTGCCTGTTTCGCCAAACAACAGAATGTCAGCATCGGTATCGGCGATATGGGCGATGGTGTCACGCAACTCCTGAATGCTGGCGGTTTCACCAATGATGCGTGGGCCGAGTGTCTGACTGGCTTTCAGACTGCGTTTGAGCTGCTGGTTTTCCAGCATCAACTTGCGTTTTTCCATCGCCCGGCTGACGGTTTCCATCAAACGCTCCGGGGCAAAGGGCTTTTCGATAAAGTCATACGCACCATCGTGCATGGCCTGTACGGCCATCGAAATATCGCCGTGCCCCGTGATGAGGATGACAGGCACATCCGCATCCTGATGACGAATGGTGGACAGCAGATTCTGGCCACTCAACCCGGGCAGACAGATGTCAGTCACCACGACCAAAGGCAAACCATCCTGCTTTATCGCCAATAAGGCCTCTTCTGCGCTGGCAAAAAAGCGTGCGTTGATCTCAGCCAGTTCGAAGCTTTGTTCAATGGCGATGCGAATATCGGACTCATCATCGATAAAAAAAACGTCGCACATACTACTTTCCTTGCATTATTTCTGTTGCCGGCGCGGTCAATGGAGGCAAATGAATGGTAAAGCGCGCGCCGCCGAGTGGCGAAACCGACGCAGTCAGGTCGCCATTCATACTTTGTATAATTTGTTGGGAAATGGACAAGCCCAATCCCAGACCATTTTGTTTGGTGGTGAAAAACGGTTCGAACAGATGCGCCATTTTATCCTGGCCAATGCCCGGGCCATTATCGTCGACATGAATCAATGTGCCATCGCTATCACTGAGTAATGTCATGGCCACTTTGCGCGACTCTTGGCCATCAAGCGCCTGCATCGCGTTGGTCAGCAGGTTGATCAGTACCTGTTCCAACTGAATCGGGTTGACGCTGGCCCACACAGGTTCCTGCGGCGTCTGAATGTTGAGCTCGATATAGTGCGACTTAAACTGTGGCTGCATCAGTTCTTTGGCATACACCACAATCGGATAGATCTGAACGTCCGCTTTCTCATCGCTGCTACTTTTGCGCGCAAAAGACTTAAGCTGCTCACTGATTTTGGCCATACGTTCAGTCAGGGCTGAGATGCGGGCAAGGTTCTCGTCTGTACGTTCTGATTTGCCATTGGCAAGAAAACGTCGGCCGTTATCAGCAAAACTGCGAATTGCGGCCAACGGATTATTCAGTTCATGGCTGATACTGGCGGACATCTGACCGAGTACCGCCAGTTTGGCCGCCTGAATCAACTCATTTTGTGTTTGGCGCAATGCCTGTTCAGTGCGAATTCGCTCGTCAATTTCGGCGTGCAGTTTGGCGGTGCGTTCCATCACCAGAAATTCCAGCTTTTGTTTGGCTTCCACTTGCAACTGTTCGATCTGGCGCTGACGAACCTGGCGATGATGGGCGAGCAGTATCGCCAGATAAACGATGGCAAATACCATGGTGAGGATCATGACAAAGCCGAATACATCCCAAAATACGTTCATCTTCGGAGAGAGTACCCGAATAGTCAGATCGGGCATACTGAGTTGGCGACTGGACACAATAAAGTCGCCCTTAATCCAGCCCATTCGATGATTGAACCACTCGGTTTCCTGCGCGGAAAAATCGCCAGTGAGTCCGAGCGAAGCGATAGGTTTGTCGAGGTATTGCAAACTGCTGCGAATTTGATCCCGGGTGGTATCACTCAGATTACCGACGCTTTTAAATAGCCATGAGGGTTGGCTGGACATAAACACCACCTGGTTGGTGTCGGTGGCGACAAAATAACTGCTCTGGCTTTGCCAGTTCTCCTCGATAGCGGACAGATCCATTTTGACGACCACGACCCCGAGAATTTCTGCCGCGTAAACTACTGGGTAGGCGTAATAATAGCCGCGCTGGCCGGAGGTCGATCCGAGCGCAAAGTACTGGCTGTCAGCCCCCGCGATTGACTGATAGAAGTAGGGGCGCCAAGCAAAGTTACGACCGATAAAGGAGCGCTCTAAGTTCCAGTTACTGGCGGCGAGCGTATTACCGTATTGATCTAGCAGATAGGTGTCCGCGGCCTGAATCACATCGTTCACTTGTTCCAGATAGCGGTTCGTTACTTCGATTTGCGCCGTGTTGGCCGGATGCAGCAGAGCATCGACCAGTTCCTTATCTTTAGAAAGCAGGCGCGGGATATGGGCGTATTTGTCCAGCTTCGCGGTAATCAGGCTGGAGAACTTATCCAACTGAGATTGATGATCGAGCAACAAACTCTGATATTGATAACGCCAAACCAGATGCGCCGACATGGCCGTGACGACGACAAAGACAATAAAAAACAGTACGCTAAGCCTGCGAATCGACCACATTCTGATCTCTCAACTCATCCAATTCCCTGACACTGCTTCATGATACTGGGAGTTCCGCTTGCCGTGCTTAAAAAGATGACAAAATGAGAGTGCAAAACAAGAGCAAGATCTCTTTTTGAGCTTTTGAGGAAAAAAAAGCCTCGATTCCCTTGAAAAAGCCTATATTGTCCCCATTTCAGAGCCATCGACACTTTGTGTTTGGTGGATTTTTTAGCACTTGGTTGAGTTTTTAGGACATTGACCTTTCCCTGGCGGGGGATTAGCTCGACAGCGAATCCTCAGGTCGGTAGAATGTTGCGTCTAAATTTTTGTCCTGAGACTAATCAGAGATACCTTTCTTCGGCCAAAATCGTCAAAGATATCACTCATTAGTCCGGTATTCAGGCCGACTGAGCTTTTGAATATCGATGCTCAATATTTACAGTTAAGTGCTCTTTTGAGTGCAACACAAGGATGCAGCCGAAACCTGGTTTTGGCTCATGACGCTCAGGAACCCTGAGCCAGTTTTGAGGTTTATAAACAATGCAAGTTACTGTTGAAACGCTAGAAGGCCTAGAGCGCCGTCTGAATATTACTGTTCCAGCTGCAAACATCGAAGATGCAGTGTCAGCTGAACTACGCAACATCGCTAAAAACCGTCGTTTCGATGGTTTCCGCAAAGGCAAAGTGCCAATGAAGATGGTTGCTAAGATGTACGGCAAAGCAGTGCGTCAAGATGTTCTTGGTGAAGTTATGCAACGTCACTTCATCGAAGCTATCGTAAAAGAAAAGATCAACCCAGCTGGCGCACCAACGTTCGCACCAGTAGAAGTGAAAGAAGGCGCAGATCTAGTCTTTACAGCAACTTTCGAAGTTTACCCAGAAGTTGAACTGAAAGGTCTGGAAAACATCACTGTTGAAAAACCAGCTGCAGAAATCACTGAAGCAGACGTAGCTGAGATGCTGGAAACTCTGCGTAAGCAACAAGCAACTTGGAAAGAAGTTGATGAAGCTGCAGAAGAAGGCAAACGCGTTTCTATCGACTTCGTTGGTTCTATCGACGGTGTTGAGTTCGAAGGCGGTAAAGCTGAGAACTTCCCTCTGGAAATGGGCGCAGGCCGCATGATCCCAGGTTTTGAAGACGGTATCGTGGGTAAAACCAAAGGTATGGAATTCGAAATCGAAGTGACTTTCCCAGAAGATTACCACGCTGAAAACCTGAAAGGTAAAGCGGCGAAATTCGCAATCAAAGTAAACAAAGTAGAAGCTCGTGAACTGCCAGAACTGAACGACGAATTCGTTGCTAAGTTCGGTGTTGCTGAAGGCGGCGTAGACGCACTGAAAGCAGAAGTTCGTAAGAACATGGATCGCGAACTGAAGCAAGCAATCAAAGCGCGTATCAAAGAGCAAGCGATTGAAGGTCTGGTAAAAGAGAACGACATCGACGTTCCTTCTGCACTGATCGACCAAGAGATCAACGTTCTGCGTCAGCAAGCGGCACAACGTTTCGGCGGTAACATGGAAGCAGCTAGCCAGCTGCCACGTGAACTATTCGAAGAGCAAGCAAAACGCCGTGTAGTTGTTGGCCTTCTGCTGGGTGAAGTGATCAAAGCTGAAGAACTGAAAGCGGATGAAGAGAAAGTTAAAGCGCTGATCGAAGAGATGGCAACTGCTTACGAAGATCCAACTGAAGTGATTGCTTACTACGAGCAAAACGAGCAAATGATGAACAATATGCGTAACGTTGCTCTTGAAGAGCAAGCGATCGACGCGATCATTGCTAAAGCGCAAGTAACTGAGAAAGCCATTAGCTTCAACGAGCTAATGAACCCACAAGTTGCTGCTTAATAAGCAAGTTGTAACGTAGAAAGGTTGACGACACGTCGCCTATTCTGCTAACAATGGTCCGTGTGATTACCCATCATCCGGGCCATTTATTTTAGGGACATAAGAATATGAGCTACCAAGAAAAAAATGCAATGTCGCCAATCATTGACGCGCTAGTACCCATGGTGGTGGAACAAACTTCTCGTGGTGAGCGTTCTTACGACATCTATTCTCGCTTGTTAAAAGACCGCGTGATTTTTTTAACGGGGCAAGTAGAAGATCACATGGCAAACCTTGTCGTGGCTCAGCTGCTTTTCTTAGAATCTGAAAACCCTGATAAAGATATTTTCCTGTACATCAACTCTCCGGGTGGCAGTGTGACTGCGGGTATGTCGATTTACGACACCATGCAGTTCATCAAACCAAACGTGAGCACACTGTGTATCGGACAAGCTTGTTCAATGGGCGCATTCCTGCTGGCTGGTGGTGCACCAGGTAAGCGTTATGTTCTGCCTAACTCACGTGTCATGATTCACCAGCCTCTGGGCGGTTTCCAAGGCCAGGCATCAGACATTCAGATCCATGCTCAGGAAATCCTGACCATCAAAAACAAGCTGAATCGCTTGTTGGCAGACCACACAGGTCAGCCTCTTGATGTGATCGAACGTGATACCGACCGAGACAATTTTATGTCGGCACAACAAGCAGTAGACTATGGTCTGGTGGACGGACTTTTGACCCATCGCGGCGAGTAATCGAGCGGGAATTGTTTAACGCAATTTGGTTCAAATTGTTATACACTCAAACCATAACGAGTAAAGGCTAAGAGGTTAGCGAATGACAGACAAAAGCAAAGAGGGTGGTAGTAGTAAACTGCTGTACTGCTCTTTCTGTGGCAAAAGCCAGCACGAAGTTCGCAAGCTAATCGCAGGTCCATCTGTTTACATTTGTGACGAATGCGTCGACTTATGTAACGACATTATCCGTGAAGAAATCAAAGATGTTTTACCGAAGAAAGAGTCTTCGGCACTGCCGACGCCACGTCAGATTCGTGAGCATCTTGATGACTATGTGATTGGCCAAGAACACGCGAAAAAAGTGCTCGCGGTTGCAGTATATAACCACTACAAGCGTTTACGTAACGGTGATACAACGAGTGAAGGTGTGGAACTGGGTAAGAGTAATATTCTTCTTATCGGTCCAACGGGTAGTGGTAAAACACTGCTGGCGGAAACACTGGCTCGTTTCCTTGACGTACCGTTCACAATGGCGGACGCGACTACACTAACTGAAGCTGGTTATGTGGGTGAAGATGTAGAAAACATCATCCAGAAACTGCTACAGAAGTGTGACTATGACGTCGCAAAAGCTGAACGTGGTATTGTCTACATCGATGAAATCGATAAGATTTCCCGTAAAGCTGAAAACCCGTCGATCACGCGTGACGTGTCAGGCGAAGGGGTTCAGCAAGCGCTTTTGAAACTGGTTGAAGGCACAGTGGCTTCTGTACCACCACAAGGTGGCCGTAAGCACCCTCAACAAGAGTTTCTACAGGTAGATACTTCTAAGATCCTCTTTATCTGTGGCGGTGCATTTGCTGGCTTGGATAAAGTGATTGAACAACGTGTCGCAACTGGTACTGGTATCGGTTTCGGCGCAGAAGTTCGTTCAAAAGACGAAAGCAAATCACTGAGTGAACTGTTTACTCAAGTGGAACCAGAAGATTTAGTGAAATACGGTTTGATTCCGGAATTCATCGGTCGTCTGCCTGTGACAGCAACACTGACAGAACTCGACGAAGAAGCTCTGATTCAGATTCTGTGCGAACCTAAGAATGCATTGACCAAGCAGTATGCGGCTCTGTTTGAGCTGGAAAATGTAGATCTGGAGTTCCGTGAAGATGCACTTCGCGCTATCGCAGCACGCGCTATGAAGCGCAAAACAGGGGCTCGTGGCCTACGTTCGATTCTTGAGAACGTATTGCTTGAGACCATGTACGAACTGCCTTCAATGACTGAAGTAGAGAAAGTTGTGATTGACGAATCCGTGATTAACGGTGAGTCAGAACCACTGCTGATTTACACCGGAAGTGAAAGTCAGGCCGCTGGCGCTGAGTAAAACAGAATGTTAAAACATCAAAGGAGGTATTTAATACCTCCTTTTTTTTATTCTGTCATTGAATCCAGTTAGTTAGCCCCCATATACTGCGATATATAGAAAAGCGGAAGAGAGATAAATATGAACTTGGAACGTTCCGAGCGTATCGAGATCCCTGTACTACCTCTGCGCGATGTGGTGGTGTATCCACATATGGTAATTCCTCTGTTTGTTGGTCGTGAAAAGTCGATTCAATGCCTAGAAGCAGCGATGGACAACAACAAACAGGTTCTTCTGGTCGCGCAAAAACAGCCGGAAACCGACGAACCGAAAATCACCGATCTATTTGATGTCGGTACAGTTGCAACCATCCTCCAGCTACTGAAACTGCCAGATGGCACTGTGAAAGTGCTTGTCGAAGGTCAGCAGCGCGCAAAAATTAACCAATTTCATGAAGGCGAGTTTTTCTCAGCAGAAGCTGAGTACCTGCTTACGCCTGAACTTGATGAAAAAGAGCAAGAAGTGATTGTTCGCAGCGCGATCAATCAGTTCGAAGGCTTCATCAAACTGAACAAGAAAATTCCACCGGAAGTGCTGACGTCTCTGAACGGCATCGATGAGGCGGCGCGCCTTGCCGATACCATCGCAGCACACATGCCTTTGAAACTCATCGACAAGCAAAAAGTGCTGGAAATTTTGGACGTCTCTGAGCGTTTGGAATTCTTGATGGGCCAGATGGAATCTGAAATCGATCTGTTGCAAGTTGAGAAGCGCATTCGCAACCGTGTGAAAAAGCAGATGGAGAAATCTCAGCGCGAGTACTATCTGAATGAGCAAATGAAGGCGATTCAGAAAGAGCTGGGTGAGATGGATGATGCGCCGGATGAGTTCGAAGCGCTGAAACAGAAAATCGAAGAATCGAAGATGCCGAAAGAGGCTCGCGAGAAAACTGAGCAGGAACTGCAAAAGCTGAAGATGATGTCTCCGATGTCAGCAGAAGCAACGGTTGTGCGCAGCTATATCGATTGGATGGTCAGCGTGCCTTGGAACAAACGTTCCAAAGTGAAAAAAGATCTCTCGAAAGCAGAAGAGATCCTCAATGCCGATCATTACGGCCTAGAGCGCGTGAAAGAACGTATTCTTGAATATCTCGCAGTACAAAGCCGCATCAATAAGCTGAAAGGTCCTATCCTATGCTTGGTTGGTCCTCCAGGTGTAGGTAAAACCTCGCTGGGCCGCTCAATTGCGGCGGCAACGGGTCGTAAATACGTACGTATGGCGCTGGGCGGTGTACGTGATGAAGCGGAAATCCGCGGTCACCGTCGTACGTACATTGGCTCGCTGCCAGGTAAACTGATTCAGAAAATGGCGAAAGTTGGGGTGAAAAACCCACTGTTCCTGTTGGATGAAATCGACAAGATGTCGTCTGATATGCGTGGCGATCCAGCTTCTGCACTGCTGGAAGTGCTTGACCCAGAGCAGAACAACTCGTTTAACGACCACTACCTGGAAGTGGACTACGATTTGTCGGATGTCATGTTTGTTGCTACCTCAAACTCAATGAACATTCCAGGCCCATTGCTAGACCGTATGGAAGTGATTCGTTTGTCGGGTTACACCGAAGATGAGAAACTGAACATCGCGAAACGTCACTTGGTGAATAAACAGATCGAACGCAATGGCCTGAAACCAAGCGAGATCGTGATCGAGGATTCAGCCATCATTGGCATTATTCGTTACTACACGCGCGAAGCGGGTGTGCGTAGCCTGGAGCGTGAAATCTCTAAGATCTGCCGCAAAGCCGTGAAGAAAATTCTGCTGAACGGTGGCACGAAAACGGTCACTGTGAATCAGGAAAACTTGAAAGAGTTTCTGGGCGTGCAACGTTTTGATTTTGGTAAGGCGGATGAATTCAACCGAATCGGTCAAGTTACTGGTCTTGCTTGGACCGAAGTGGGCGGTGATTTGCTGACCATCGAAACACAGTCTATGCCAGGTAAAGGTAAGCTGACTCAAACAGGTTCACTGGGCGATGTCATGCAGGAATCGATTCAGGCGGCCATGACTGTGGTACGTTCTCGGGCCGAGAAACTGGGTATTAACCCGGATTTCTACGAGAAACGTGATATCCACGTGCACGTACCTGAAGGGGCTACACCAAAAGATGGGCCAAGTGCGGGTACGGCAATGTGTACAGCGTTGGTTTCTTGTCTGACGGGTAACCCGGTTAAAGCAGAAGTGGCGATGACGGGCGAAATCACACTACGTGGCGAAGTTCTGCCTATCGGTGGCCTGAAAGAGAAATTGCTGGCTGCACATCGTGGTGGTATCAAAACCGTACTGATTCCAAAGGACAACGAACGTGATCTGGAAGAGATTCCACAGAATGTGATTGCAGATCTGAAAGTTATTCCAGTTCGCTGGATTGACGAAGTACTGAAGGTTGCACTTGAAAATGACCCGACTGGTGTCGAGTTTGACGCTAAAAAATAGTGATGTGCAGCAAAAATAAGTAAAAGTTTACGCTGATAGGTCGAAAAAGGCTTGTCAGCGTTTTTTTTGGGCGCTAACGTTACTCACTAGGCCTTCAGCCCAGTTGTAACAAGGCTTTAGACCAGTTTTTAACATTAATGGAACGAAATAGGCACCGAACAAAATAATAATTGGTGACCGAAGGGGAATTCACAGTGAATAAGACACAATTAGTAGAACAAATCGCAGCTAACGCTGATATCTCTAAAGCTTCAGCTGGTCGTGCACTAGATGCATTCATTGAAGCAGTGAGCGACACGCTTCAATCTGGTGATCAGGTGGCTCTAGTTGGCTTTGGTACATTTGCAGTACGTACTCGCGCAGCTCGCACAGGCCGTAACCCTAAGACTGGTGAAGAAATCCAAATCGCAGAAGCAAAAGTTCCTGCGTTCAAAGCAGGCAAAGCTCTTAAAGACGCTTGTAACTAATCAGAATTATCCTTTTGCCCCTTTCAGGCAAAATTAATTCGAACCTTTTGAAATTATGCGCATCATACTGATGCGCATTTCTTTTTCTGATACTATTGCGCTATTCAAAATTTTGGCTGAAGTGTGTCACTTCAAACCCGGAGAGCAGTAAAATTATGATGGATCGATTACGCGAGGGCGTGAACAGCATCGCGGTAAAAATTATCCTAGGACTAATCATCCTTTCTTTTATCTTCGCAGGGGTAGGTAACTACCTGATCAGCGGCAGTAATAATGCAGCAGCCAAAGTCGGCGGAACCGAAATCGGCCGTGGTGAATTTGAACAAGCGTACCAGAATGAACGTAACCGCATGCAAGCCCAGCTAGGCGATTACTTTGCTAACTTGCTTGCAGATCCTGAGTACGTGGCGTCTTTCCGTAAATCGGTGCTGGATCGTATGATCAACGACCTGTTACTGGAACAACACGCACAATCACTGGGCCTGCGTGTGAGTGATGATCAGATTCGTCAAATGATTCTGGACATGCCTCAGTTCCAAAGCGAAGGCAAGTTTGATCAGGAAATTTACCAGTCTGCACTGCGTCGAGCTGGTTTCTCACCAGACTCGTTTGCAGAGTATATGCGCCGTGATTTGGTGCGTAACCAATTGATGAGCGCGCTACAAGGCAGCGAATTCACTCTGAAAGGCGAAGTTGAAGCTCAGGGCGAACTGATTTCTCAAACTCGTGATATTCGTACCATCACGCTGTCACCAGCAGAATTTGCTAAGAATGTTGAGCTGAGCGATGACGAAATCGAGCAGTACTACAAACAAAACCCAGAGCGTTATACCCGTCCAGAGCAGGTAAAACTTTCGTACATCGAATTGTCGGCAGAGCAGCTGAAAAGCGCGGTCACTATCAGTGATGATCAGGCACAGCAATACTACCAAGATCATCTGGACAAGTACTCTTCTGCTGAACAGCGCAAAGTCAGCCATATTCTGATTCAGGGTGATGATGAAAAAGCGGCGCAGGCAATTCTTGATGAACTAAAAGCGGGCGCGGATTTCTCAACGCTGGCAAAAGAAAAATCGCAGGATATCGGTAGTGCTGAAGAAGGCGGTTCGCTGGGCTGGATCGAACATGATACCATGGATCCCGCGTTCGAAAGTGCTGCATTTGCCTTGAAACAAGCAGGTGATATTAGTGGTCTGGTGAAGTCAGATTTTGGCTACCACATCATCAAATTGGACGAAGTGAAAGCGCCAATCGCGAAGCCATATGCTGATGTCGCGGCAGATATCAAAGCAGAGCTGAAAGATCAGCAAGCCGTAGATAAATTCTACGAGTTGCAAACAGAACTAGAAAAAGTAGCGTTTGAATCTCCAGATTCTCTGGACGAGGCTGCGAAAGCGATTTCAGCAACAGTACAGAAAACGGATTTTGTCTCTGAGCAGCAACTTCCGGCGACGCTGAACAATGCAGATGTTCTCAAAGCGATCCAGACTCCAGAAGTGAAAGACGATGGTTTGAACTCTGAAGCCATTGAAGTTGCCCCAGAGCATGTAGTGGTGGTACGAGTGGAGGAGTCTCGTCCGGAAGTGGTTCTGCCACTGACAGAAGTAAAAGATCAAGTGGTTGCTCAACTGTCAAAAGTGAAAGGCGAACAGCAAGCTCTGGAGCTGGCAAGCAAACTTGTCGATGGTTTGAAACAAGGTGATAAATCTCTGTTGCAACAGCATAATCTGGCGTTTGGCGATTTGAACATGATTGATCGCAGCTCTCCTCTAGCAGGAACCGTGTACGCGATGCCTAAACCCGTTGAAGGTGCAGTAACTTACGCACAAGCGAAAGACTTCGATGGCAACATCATTGTCGTGGAGCTGGATAAGGTGGAAGCAAAAGTGAATACTGAATACCACGACCAAATTGGTGCGCAATTAGCACGTATTGGTGTTCAGCAAGATCTTGCCGGAGTGTTGAGCGTGCTGCGTCAGAACACCGACATTAAGTACTATGCTGTGAGCCAGTAGTTGAGTTTCTTGTAACTGATATGTTTAACAAAATGGGCTGCGTTTGCAGCCCATTTTATTTCTGATTTCTCTTGGTATGCCGTAAAGCCACACCGGCCTATGATCGGCGGCGTTTTTACTTTACAAGGAACATACAGTATGAAAATTCACAAATTTTGGTTGGCGATTCTCCTGGCTGTCACTTGGCCAGTATCTCACAGTTGGGCGGAAGAAAATGTTTCTGCTACAGAAGGGGTCGAGATAACTGTCAATATCAATACGGCACCAGCGGAAGAGTTGGCAACTTTACTCAAAGGTATCGGCCTGAAAAAAGCCCAAGCAATAGTTGACTATCGTGAGGCCAATGGTGCGTTCAAATCTAAAGAAGATCTGACGCAAGTGAAAGGCATTGGGCCAACTATCGTTGCTCAGAATGACAAACGTATCTTGTTATAACTGAGGTTTTTGACATCAAAAACTCAGGTCTCAGATCTGAGTTTTTCTCCTGAAATTTTGACTTTAAATCGCCGCTTTCTTGAATCCTTCCTAGCACCTGACTCCGAATCAATTTATAATTTGCCGCCGGTAAATCGCTGACAAAGTCAGTCACGAACAAAAATAAAGTGGAGTAAAACATGTCCTCTCATACACCGGTGATTACCGTTGATGGACCAAGCGGAGCGGGAAAAGGCACGCTTTGCATGCTGTTGGCTAACAAACTCGGTTTTCATCTATTAGACTCTGGTGCGATCTATCGCGTGCTAGCTCTTGCTGCAATTCACCACGGTGTTGACATCGAATCTGAAGACGCACTCGTACCGCTGGCCACCCATTTGGATGTGCAGTTCATCGCAGAAGGAGACTTGGTAAAAGTTATCCTCGAAGGTGAAGACGTTTCCAAAGAACTGCGTAAAGAAGAAACGGGTATGGCAGCGTCAAAAGTGGCGGCTTTACCACGCGTTCGTGAAGCATTGCTGCGCAGACAGCGTGCTTTTGCGGAAGGCCAGGGGTTAGTTGCTGATGGCCGTGATATGGGAACTGTGGTGTTTCCACAGGCAGAAGCCAAAATTTTCCTTGATGCGAGTGCTGAGGAACGTGCACGTAGACGTTTCAAGCAGTTGCAACTAAAGGGGCTTGATGTTAAATTTGACGCCCTTTTGAGCGAAATCCAAGAGCGTGACGACCGAGATCGTAACCGCCCAGTGGCGCCATTGCGCCCTGCAGAGGATGCGCTATTGCTAGATTCCACCGAAATGTCTATCGACGAAGTGGTGGTTAAGGCACTACAATATATCGAATCGAAGCTGGCGGAATAAACCACGTCAGTTAAGAGCGTTGGTCGCATGGATGATGACTGGCGAATTTAATAACCCCATGTGGTAGGACACCCGTGGACGTTTACTTATTGAAGATTAATTAAATGACTGAATCTTTTGCTCAACTCTTTGAAGAGTTTCTAAACGAGACTGAATTCCAACAAGGTACCATCGTTAAAGGTACTGTAGTAGCGATCGAGAACGGTTACGTTCTTGTTGATGCTGGTCTTAAGTCTGAGTCTGCAATCCCTGCTGAACAGTTCAAGAACGCTGCTGGCGAACTTGAAGTTGAAGTTGGTTCTGAAGTAGACGTAGCTCTAGACGCTGTAGAAGACGGTTTCGGTGAAACTCAACTTTCTCGTGAGAAAGCGAAACGTCACGAAGCTTGGATCGTTCTTGAGAAAGCTTACGAA
>ERZ1673961.419-NODE-419-length-17963-cov-7.670482_pt1 | contig 17963 bp, 14 predicted proteins | sample MGYA00580189_ERZ1673961 | MGnify/ENA primary metagenome ERZ1673961 (study PRJEB41334, sample SAMN05608105) | rock metagenome | biome: terrestrial subsurface; feature: shale formation; material: shale | place: USA: Pennsylvania ... | reverse complement strand
CCGGTTTTCAGCATTATAGGCTGTGATTTATTTCCTACAAGTCTGATATTTGAAATTTTTTTGTGTTACCATCTTGAAAATCGCATATCAAAAACACCGCTAAAACCATCAAATCTTTTTCTTATTTAACAAATTCAACAAGTTAAAATGTCATGGTTCTCAAACGATTGCGCAAACCGTTGCGTCTCAGTGACCTGATTCAGACGTTTCATATCTCAAATCCATCAAATTCCACGCACGTAATACCCTAATCGGCAGCTTGAAATACAAAGATTTTCACAAAATCGGACCAAAATTTCATGGATTCATGGCAACGCGAAGCGTTTCTACGTCATCACTGGCTAACAATCCTCGCTCGCCATATTGGCTCACATTGATATCCGCCGCGTGGCTATGGATCATGACGCCTAATCTGGCAGCGATAGAGATTGGTATACCTTTCGCCAGCAACGCACCAATAACACCAGAGAGCACATCTCCCATCCCTCCGCTTGCCATCCCCGGATTACCAGCCAGACAGACATACATTCGTATGCCATCATAAATGAGCGTCCCAGCGCCTTTCAGTACCACCACGCCACCAAAACGTTCGTGCAACTGCCTAGCGGCTGAATACCGGTCTCGTTCAACGTCTTGCGTGGTCACATTTAACAAACGCGCGGCTTCTCCCGGATGTGGGGTCATCACTCGTTGGTTATCGCATACTAACGTTCCATCATAACGCTGGCTGAGCATCGCCAGTATATTCAACCCGTCGGCATCGACGACTTTCGGTTTATGCGGCTGAGACAAATATTGATAAGCTTGGTATGCCCACTCATCATCGCCAAATCCAGGGCCAAAAACTAACGCATCAGCCCATCTAATTCGCTTAGTCAGTTCATTTTCGGTATTCCGCAACTCATCAGCGGTAATACTTTGGCTCATCACTTCTGGGCAAGCGATTTGCAGTGGCACTAGGCTCGTTGGATGGGTTATCCCTGCAGTCAGTCCCGATCCACTGCGCACAGCAGCCGAAGCGCAGAAGCGAATCGCGCCGGACATTCCGAGATTGCCCCCGACGCAAAGCAATTTACCATTATCGCCTTTGTGAGCGGTTGGTTTTTGTGGAGGTAAAAGTCGAGGGATGACTTTGTGATCGATACCTAGTGCACTCTCCTCTTCTATAGAGTCAAACTCTACATTGACGCCCAAGCCACGAAAGTGCAATTCACCCACATGACTTCTCGCCTGGGCCGTCACTAAACCTTGTTTGACACCGATAAAAGTAACCGTGTGGTTTGCGTATATGGCATCACCTAACACAGAGCCAGTGTTAGCGCATAATCCTGAGGGAATGTCGACCGAAATAACCGGACACCGAATTTGGTTAATTTGCTCAATATAGCGGCGATACTCTTTTCTCACTTCACCGCTCAACCCTGTCCCCAGTATTGCGTCGATGATGACATCCGCTTCAAGTAATGCGGTGTTCCAGTCATCCCAGCTGCTGTTTTGGCCATCAACGGTTTGCCAATCTTCGTAAGCACAGCGAGCATCGCCAGTAAGCGAAGAAGTATCTCCAAGCTGAAATACCTTCACATTGATTTGGGCTTGCTTAGCGAGAGAAGCAAAAACATAACCATCTCCACCATTATTGCCTTTACCGCAAACGACCAATACATTCTTTGCTCTGGGGTAGAGATGCAGAAATTGCTCGTAAACGGCCATCCCAGCTCGTTGCATCAAGCTATACATTGAAACGCCAGCCATCTGCGCAGCAATCACTTCACCATTTTTGACTTGTTCTGCTGTATAAAGTTTTAAAGCAAGATTAAAGTCCATAACCACATTCTTCGTCACAAGCACACAAAATAAGTATACAAAAAAGGCACCCAATGTGGATGCCTAATACAATTATTGATGCTGTGAGGGCGCTCTATGGCACACCGTGTCCTTTAGATGCAACCCAAACGCGATACCACTGTTCACGAGTCAACTCGATGTTTAATGCATCAACAGCCGTTTGAACGCGCTCAATCTTACCAGAGCCAATAATTGGGATTGGATTAGAAGGCAGACGACGAACCCAAGCGTAAATCACCTGATCAATACTGGCCGCACCGACTTCCTCACGAATGGCTTCTAGCTCATTACGTACACGAACCGCCTGTTCACTATCGCCGCTGAAAATAGAGCCACCACCTAAGCAAGACCAAGCCATTGGACGGGTGCGCAACATTTGCATCTGATCCAACGTACCATCGTGCGCAACCTCAAAGTTAAGTGGGTTGATTTCCACTTGGTTTGTCACGAGTGGTTTGCCCAAACGCGATTGCAACAACTCAAACTGACGCGGCGTAAAGTTTGAAACACCAAAGTGTTTCACTTTACCCACTTTATGCAGCTCTGAAAATGCTTCTGCCACTTCGTCAGCGTCCATTAAAACGTCTGGGCGGTGAATAAGCAGAACGTCGATTTCGTCTACATTTAAACGCTCAAGTGAGTTGTTCACGGATTGGTAAATGTGCGCAGAACTCGTGTCGTAATGGTTGATTTTACGCTCTGGCGTTTTATCACCACATAAGTTGATATCACACTTGGTTACGATCTGAATGTGTTCACGAACACTTTTGTCCAACGTTAGTGCTTCACCAAACAGCGCTTCACACTCGTAGTTACCATAAATGTCGGCGTGATCAACCGTTGTAATACCTAGTTCCACATGTTGCTTAAGGAAGGTCAAACGCTCTTGAGCCGTCATTCCCCAATCTACAGCGCGCCAGTATCCTTGAACCAGTTCTGAAAATTCTGGGCCACTTGGTGCAGTCACTACTTTTGCAACCATTGGTTCTCTCCTTTATTTAATCTGCTTTCATCCTAGTCTTGTTTTCGCGCTGTCTCAACGGGTAAACTTTCGCAATTCGAACTGGAGTACGAAATATGTCTTTTGCCCAACGATTATCGACTTTAATTGGCGAAGAAAGCATCAGCGGGTTTGCACGCCGTGTTGAAGTGTCAGAAGCCTTGATTAGAAAATATTTAAAAGGTAGTGAACCGAGCCTAACAAAAGCGAACCAAATTGCGATGCGAGCAAACTGCTCTCTTGAATGGTTGGCTACAGGGTGCGGGTACCTTTATCGCCGCGCTGAAGTGGTGGATTTGGAGGCGTATAAACTCGCTTTTCAACACGTGATGAACGAAACACTGCCAGAAGATGAGCAAGAGATGCATCGTAAACTTATCGCTGGTTACCAATATCTGCGCTCACATAAAAAAGCGGATGGCTTTTTAGATGAGTCTGCAATGGCAACGTTTCTCTCATTGCATCATGAGAACAGAAATCAGCACGAGCCTAAAAGCGCGTAACTCGAAGCGTGATCATGTCACCATCACTAATCAGCGACACAGCCAAACTTGGAGACGCTGATTGAAACTCACTTGATCTTACCCACTGAATTCTCCGATTGGCTTCTGGTGGGTAACGATTCATCATTAAGATGACTTCTTTATCTACATCGTCTGCTGACTTATTTTTCAGCGAGCTAAGCACATCCATTTCTTGATCATCAAAATGGATACTTTTTATTACCAAGCCATCTTTTCTTAAGTTAAGAATTAGGTCATTCCAGCTCTGCCATTGGAATTGCGCCAAAAAAACAAATTCAGCAGTTTCCTGACGTAAAATAACTTCACCGTACAAATGCTGGTGATAGTAGCTAAATTCGTCTAAACAAAGCGTATCAACAGACGGTTCCGAATCGTTCCATTCGGTATCACACCGATACCAAAGGCCACCTTTTTGAACGGTGCTTTTTACCTGAATCAAGGGTTGATCAGACAATACGCCGTGCCACCAATGATTATCCATCGCCAAGGTGGACTGCGGCAATAAAACACTACAAAAGGAAATTAAGAAAAGGGATAAGAAACGCATTGGGTTTTATCAAGGCAGCAACAGTTGGCAAAACTTTAACGTGGAATGAAAAATTATCAAGCAGGGTGCAACAAATAAACTCTAACAATTCAAGATGACAGACATTAAGAAGGCGCACATTTCAAGTGCGCCTCTACCTCGTTACTCAATCGTGAGTGTGCGAATCGGGAAGTCTACAGATGCATCCCAAACTTAAAACGAGGAATTACCGTAGGGTTTGAATCCATCCAAATTGTGAGTAAAACGTCACATCCCTCCTTCTGAAGCAGTCATGTTGCTTTACACTTAAAGCATGGTTCATTTTTCTCAGAAAACAAGCTTTCTCTGTAAAAAAACAACGTGAGATATGAGATCAATAGCACAATATTTGCGAATACTATCGAGTCAGAATCTTTGAGCTACCAATAGTGGAAAGCTAAATTGCAACTTTGCCGATTAGGTCTAGACTCTTCCGGGCGTATAATTTCCTCCGTCCCATCAAACAGAAGCAGGAGAAACCGTTAATGACCAAGAGAGAGAGAATTGTGAAGTCTGTGTTAGCGCACGTGCCGAAAGATGCGATTAACCAGTTTATCTCTCGAGGGTCGACACCAATATCGGTTTTGTTAATGGCCGCTATCGTAGGCATACTTGCCGGCGTTGTCGGAACTTACTTCGAACATGCCGTCCACCTCGTTTCTGAAACTCGTACCGAATGGCTAAAAAGTGAAATTGGTAGCATGTTACCGCTATGGCTGGCAGCCGTACTTATTAGCGCCATGTTGGCTTTTGTCGGCTACTTCCTTGTTCACCGTTTTGCTCCCGAGGCTGCAGGTTCCGGCATCCCTGAAATAGAAGGCGCGATGGACAATATTCGTCCAGTCCGTTGGTGGCGCGTGCTACCAGTGAAGTTTTTCGGTGGTATGGGTGCGCTAGGATCAGGCATGGTGTTAGGCCGTGAAGGTCCAACGGTACAAATGGGTGGCGCTGTCGGTCGAATGGTGACAGATATTTTCCGCGTAAAAGATGACGACACAAGACACTCTCTGCTCGCTTCAGGCGCGGCCGGTGGCTTGGCCGCGGCGTTTAACGCGCCGTTAGCAGGCATCATGTTTGTCGTTGAAGAGATGCGCCCTCAATTTCGCTATTCATTGATTTCCATTCGTGCGGTGATCATCTCCGCCATCATGGCCAACATTGTGTTTCGGGCGATTAATGGCCAAGATGCGGTGATCACTATGCCTCAGTATCAGCCACCAGCATTACAGTCTCTTTGGCTGTTCCTACTACTAGGGGCTTTGTTTGGTGTATTCGGCGTTATCTTCAATAAACTTATCACCATCGCTCAAGATAGCTTTGTGGCTATCCACAAAAACGATCGTAAGCGTTACCTTATTACAGGATCGATTCTAGGTGGTGTATTCGGTTTACTGCTTTTATACGTGCCACAATTGACGGGTGGCGGCATCGCACTCATCCCCGACGTAACCAACGGGAACTACTCCATCACACTGTTAGTGCTGCTGTTTGTTGGCCGTGTTGTAACAACATTACTTTGTTTTGGCTCTGGTGCGCCTGGCGGTATTTTCGCGCCAATGCTCGCTTTGGGTACCTTATTTGGTTATGCATTTGGTGCTAGTGCAGAAGTGCTGCTACCAGCCCTAGATATTGAACCGGGCATGTTTGCGATCGCAGGCATGGGCGCTTTATTTGCAGCGACAGTACGTGCTCCAATCACAGGCATTCTGCTGGTTATCGAGATGACCAATAACTACTACCTTATTTTACCGCTCATCATTACCTGTCTGGGCGCAGTAATTATTGCCCAGTTACTAGGCGGACAACCGATATACAGTCAGTTACTTCGTCGTACGCTTAAAAATGACAAGCTACGTCAACAAGATCTACCAGAAAATCAAGCGTCTTAAGCGTTTAGTCCCCATTTCGCTCCAAATAATCTTTTATCCGGAAGGGTTGTTTGGAGCCGATTACCTGCTACTTTTGCATCTTTTACCAAATATTCGATACCAAACTCACAAAATTGCCATTCTATGATCGTTCCCCTATACCTTTATGAGTAACTACCAATAAAACTTGCTAGTATTCGCGCCTGATAGAGCAATTGTTCCATGACATTTGGCTTTGTTTAACCTGAGCAAAAAATAGACACTGAGATATTTTTTCAGGTAAACCCTTTTCAGAAAGCTAGGTCGGTATTAACGTTTTATACGAATAGAATCATTTCGGAGTAGATTTGAACTGGAGAAGACTTGTACAGTTTTATAGTGTCCCTCCCTCTCAGGCAGCATTGGCACTTGGTATTATTGGTTTAGGTCAAGCCTGGGCGCTTTACGTTCCAGCTATCGGTGAACCGATTCGACCATTTCTCTCGTCACTTGGCGCTCTATTACTTGCTCCGGTGCTGATCAAATATGCGACTAGCCCTCGCTTATTCATCGTCGATATTCGTAATCCATTAAGCGGCAGTTTAATGGCACCGATGAGCATGGCACTTCTGATCCTGACAGATTACCTTGCTTCAGTGTCACCTATTATCGCTTACCCATTGTGGTTTTTAGCGCTTTTGCTCCATTTTTCTATGATGGTGCTCTTTTTCGGCTTTCAGCTCACTAACTTTAAAATGTCGAATATTGTTCCCAGTTGGTTTCTGTACCCTGTGGGGATAATCAGTAGCTCGCTCGCTGGCTCTCAATTCGGGCATAACGTGTTCTCAGAAACCGTTGCGCTAATGTGCATTGGCATTTATTTCTTTATGTTGCCTTTGGTTTTATACCGCTTAGTTTTCTTTGGGTCGTTACCCAGAAAGGCGCGCCCTACTCTGGCGATCATGGCGGCTCCTGTGAACTTGTCACTAGCAGCCTATTTAGTGAACTTCCCTGAGCCAGACCCAATCCTCACAGGAGCGTTAGCGGGTATCGCCATCACAATGACCTTGCTGATTTACCTGTGTTATTTCCGACTACTGCGATTGAAGTTCCAACCGTCTATAGCAGCGGTCACATTCCCGTCGGTTATCAGTGCAATTGCCATGCACCGATTAACCACATTTTTTGCAGAATCACACCCGCAATGGAATTGGCTGCATGACTTTGGCTTTTTAGAGCTGAGTATTGCTACGGTATTGGTCGTTTGGGTATCGGCAGGCTATGTGAAAATGTACTGGCCAGAAATTGTCAGATCCCGCTCCAAACAAGCATAAAAAAAAGGATGGCATCGGCCATCCTTTTTTCTTCAATTCGATTTATCGTAAACCGTGCAGAAATTCGGCACGTGTCGCTGGGTTGCTCTTGAAGATGCCTCCCAACGCAGTGGTCGTTGTTTCACTGGTCGCATCCATAACACCACGTGATTTCACGCAGTAGTGCGTCGCGTCAATCGTCACAGCCACATCGTCAGACTCAAGAAGCGTTTGTAACGCGATAAGGATCTGCTGTGTCATACGTTCCTGAACCTGTGGACGCTGAGCAAAGAAGCGTACAATTCGGTTAATCTTCGACAGGCCAATGATTTTGCCACGAGGAATATACGCTACAGCGGCTTTACCATCTATCGTCACAAGGTGGTGTTCACAAGTACTGGTCACAGTGATGTCTTTCACACGAACCATTTCACTCACGTTCATCTTGTTTTCGATAACAGTGATTTTCGGGAAGTTCGAATAATCCAGACCAGAGAAAATTTCGTCCACGTACATTTTTGCTATGCGATGTGGTGTTTCTTCTAGGCTATCATCCGTAAGGTCAAGCTGAAGGAGGCCTAAGATCTCACGCATGTGGTACTCGATCTTTTCCTTTTTCTCTTCACGGCTTACGTTATTAGGACGCATTGGCGTTTCTAATCCACGTTGCTCTAGCGCTTCTTTTACTAACTTCGCTGACTCGCTAAGACCTGACATTACACTTCCTCTTTCATAACTGCCGCTCTCAGATTGAAACACATTTCTCGTTGATTCATTCCGTTTGCGCTTCGGTCGCTCAGTTTAGTGATTTATATCCAAAACACATAACAAAAATAGACTGAGCGGTTTTCTCGACTCCACGAGGACTTTTACCCCTTTTGGATGGGTGACAAGGATACTCGGATTTTTGAATAATTACATCCATATTTTATCGGTGGGCTTTGTCACTTTATGATAAAGTTGCCTCAAAACATAAGAATATAGGACTATCTCAATGGGCTGCTGCGACGCACCTGGCTTGATGCCAATTGAAGAAGCGATGGAGAAGATGCTATCGCAAATCAAACCAATCCAAACGACTTTGTCTCTGCCACTCGCTGAAGCATTGGGTTATGTACTTGCCGAAGACATTTTATCTCCAATTCACGTACCTCCGTTCGACAACTCCGCAATGGATGGCTATGCAATCCGTATTCAAGATCTGCAAGCATCATCAACGTTGCCTTTAGCTGGAAAGTCATTTGCAGGCCAGCCATTTGAAGGCGAATGGCCGCAAGGCACGTGTGTTCGTATCATGACGGGCGCACAAATACCGCAAGGCTGTGATGCCGTCATCATGCAAGAAAACACGGAAGTAACGGATTCTGGAATCCTGTTTAACCAAACCGATGTAGAGCCTCAGAACAACATCCGTCCTACTGGTGACGACATCCAGCAAGGTGATATCGTACTCGCCAAAGGCGCACGCCTGACACCTCGCGATATTCCAATGATCGCCTCTTTAGGTGTGAGTCATGTGACTGTCGTGCGTAAACCAAAAGTGGCCTTTTTCTCGACCGGTGACGAGCTAAAACCATTAGGTGAGTCGCTTGAAGCAGGGCAAATCTACGACAGCAACCGTTACGGTATTAAACCTCTGATCGAAAACTTTGGTTGCGAGCCAGTAGACCTTGGCATCGTCCCTGATTGTCCAGAAACTCTTAAAGCGACATTTGAACAAGCGCAAACACTGGCGGATGTGGTTGTCACATCGGGTGGCGTGAGTGTAGGTGAAGCCGATTACACCAAAGATATTCTTGAAGAGCTGGGCGAAATCGGCTTCTGGAAACTGGCGATTAAACCGGGTAAACCTTTTGCTTTTGGCAAACTTTCCACAGCTTGGTTCTGCGGTCTTCCGGGCAACCCGGTGTCTTCAATGATGACGATGTATGTTTTGGTTCAACCAATGCTGGCTAAATTAGCCGGGCATACAGAGTGGAAAGAGCCATTATCCATCCCTGCGATCACTAAGACGGCTTTCAAGAAAGTACCCGGACGTGCCGATTACCAGCGCGGGATTTATTCGTTAGAAAACGGTAAGTTCGTTGTAGAAACAACAGGAAACCAAAGCTCTGGTGCATTTCGCTCAATGAGTTTAGCCAATTGCTTTGTTGTACTTGAGCGCGAACGTGGGCGAGTTGAAATCGGTGAGACAGTAAACATTCAACTATTCAACTCAACACTTTACTAGGATTGCACCGTGGATATTCTTTCTGATCAAGAAATGCTGCGCTACAACCGCCAGATCATTCTGCGTCAGTTTGATTTTGACGGGCAGGAAGCACTTAAGCAGAGCTCAATCCTGATTCTTGGTGCTGGCGGGCTAGGCTGTGCGTCAAGTCAATACCTTGCGACTGCGGGTGTTGGTAAGCTGACATTAGTTGATGATGACATTGTCGAGCTGTCTAACCTTCAGCGTCAGGTACTGCATCACGATGCCGATATCGGTCGTAACAAGGTTGATTCAGCGCGCGATGCGCTACGAGAGCTTAACCCTCACATCGCCATTGATGCCATTGCCAAGCGTCTTGATGATGCAGAAATGCAATCCCTGATTGAACAACATACGCTTGTTGTGGATGCATCGGATAACGTAGAGACGCGTAACCAGCTAAACCGCCTGTGCTTCGCAACGAAAACGCCGTTAATCTCCGGTGCAGCGATCCGTATGGAAGGTCAGGTAAGCGTATTCACGTACGATGACCCAGCACAACCCTGTTATCAGTGTTTAAGTGCCCTGTTTGGCAGTGATGCTTTAAGCTGTGTGGAGGCTGGAGTAATGGCACCAGTGGTTGGCATTGTCGGCGCAGTGCAAGCGATGGAAGCGATCAAAGTGATCGCCAATTACGGTCGGCCAATAAAAGGCAAAATACTTATACTTGACGCACTAAGCATGTCCTGGCGAGAGATGAATTTAATGAAAATGCCAACCTGCCCGGTTTGTAATTAGCGAGATAACATTCAAAAGCTCAACCTATCGTTGAGCTTTTTGCTATGGGACGAAAGCGATTTTTGCGCAAAGCGGCATCCAACTTTGAACAGACATTTATTTTCCTGTAAAACAGTAAGATTACTCAGGTTTGAATATACGGAACTCAATCTTGGACAATCCCCAAAAATACATTTTGGTTTTAATCAGTTTGACTGCCGTTTTACTGCTTCTCTGGTTAAGCGCTCCAAACACAGAGAGAACCGTGACGGCAACCGTAATAAATAACACGCTAACACAATCTTTAGATGGTCAGCGTCGCTACCTGACGATCAACTCACCCGAGACTGGCCAACAACGCGTTTCTGTTCCAACATCAGTGGTATGCCCTGTCGGTTCGACGGTAACATTAAGCCAAGCCACAGAAACAACCATTGAACAGTCATTCTCATTTGTTCGTTGTGATTAGCGTGTCTCCAGATCATATGGGTATTAATAATAAGGATTTAACGATGCAAACATTGATTGACGCGAAGGAATTAAGTGCCCTATTAGGCCAACCCAATGTGAAAATATTGGACGCAAGCATAAGCTTCCAAATCCCTTCTGAGGGAAAGAAGATCACCGATAAATGGATTCCTGGCTCACTGCGTTTTGACTATGACAACGACTTTTGTCTACCCGATTCCACGCTGCCACATATGATGCCGACTGAAGATGGATTTAATTCCAGCGCACAACAGCTTGGCCTGCATAAAGATGATCTTATCGTCGTCTATGATAATTCTGGAACGCTTGCATCGCCTAGGGCGTGGTGGATGTTCAAAGCGATGGGACACGATAACGTAAAAGTCCTCAATGGCGGATTACCTGCGTGGATAGACAGCGGCTTCCCTGTCGTAGATTCACTTTCAGCACCTTCTGAATTAGGTACATTTGCCGGGACTCTGTTTGAAGAAGCGTTCTTAGACGCGCAAACCGTACTCGAACACTCAAATAATCAAAGCGCAAATATCATTGATGCACGTTCTAAAGCGCGCTTTTTAGGCGAAGTACCGGAACCACGTGCTGGCCTTCGTAGCGGACGCATTCCAACCTCAATCTGTTTACCATTTCAGGAGCTGATGACGGATGGTCACATCAAACCCGTTTCGGAATTAGAGCAAGTTTTTAGTGATCTTACGATTCAAGATGACCAACGCCTTATATTCAGCTGTGGTTCAGGCGTTACTGCCTGTATTTTGTTGTTAGCCGCGCATCAATTAGGCCTGCGAAATGTGTCTGTGTACGATGGTTCGTGGACGGAGTGGGGTTCAAGCCTTCACTTGCCAATTGAAATTTAGCAAACAAACAAGTCACGAAACTGCATAACAGTGAAAACAAAAACCGCCCTCAAATGACGGCGGTTTTTCTTCTTTTAGATACAAGTAATATCACTACTTTCTCATCATGATGCCTGAGAAGCAGGTTTTTCCGGCTGACGATAGTTGATCATACAGAGCACGACGATCACAGCCAGCGCCACCAATCGGTAAATGTCTGACATAAACAGCACACCTAAAGCCATCGCCAGTAAAACACCACGTTGCCAGTATTGTAATGGCGAGAACAGACGCCCTTCGATACCACCCGCAAAGGCGACAAACAGGCTGATTGTCGAAATCACACCAATCACAAAGTGCATCGGTTCACCTTCAATCCAGATCAGGCCAGAAAAGGCCATCATTGCCGGAATGAGGAAAAAGCCCTGAGCAAGTTTAAATGCCTGCACCGCAGAACGCATAGGTGATGCATTCGCAATCCCCGCCCCCGCAAATGCAGCCAGCGCAATTGGCGGCGTCACATTTGAAGTTTGCGATAACCAGAAGACGATCATATGCGCGGTTAGTACTCCCAGGCCAAAGTCCATCAGGGCAGGAACCGCCATAATTGACAGAACGATGTAGGCCGCCGTTACAGGTAACCCCATTCCGAGAACCACGGCAGCAACCGCAATCAAGGCTAATACCGACCACAAGTGGCCGCCCGACATTGCGATCAGGAACTGTGTAAACTGCAGACCAATCCCCGTCTGACCAACGACACCCACCACGATACCAGCGGTTGCACAAGCGACAGAAATAGGGATAGCTAGAAACGCACCTTCTCTCAAGCCTTCAATAAACAGTTTGAGACTGATTCGACTATGCTTACGCGTCATCGCCGCTAACAGGATTGCCACACACCCGAAAACACCAACCAACACTGGAGAGTAGCTCATCATTAGCAGTGCGGTGATCAGAACAAGCGGCAGTAAATAGTGCCAGCCATCTTTCAACACTTTAGAAATCTGCTCAGTTACCGTCATCCCCTGAAGACCTAGCTTACAGGCCATCAGGTGCACATAGAGCAAGGTACAGGCAAAGTACAAAATAGCCGGAGCGATAGAGACCAATAAAATATCGCTGTATGGGATACCGGTAAACTGCGCCATGACAAACGCCCCCGCTCCCATTACTGGTGGCATGATCTGCCCACCAGTCGATGCAGCCGCTTCGATGCCCGCCGCTTGCTCTGGCTTATAACCGAGCTTTTTCATCATCGGTATGGTTAACGCACCTGTGGTTACGGTGTTTGCGATTGCTGACCCAGAAATGGAGCCGAGAGCCGCTGAAGCAACCACACTCGCTTTCGCCGGACCACCTCGATATTTACCTGCCAATGCAAATGCCATATCGATAAAAAACTGACCAGCACCAGTCACCTGCAAAAACGCGCCAAATAAAACGAACATGAACACTACACCAGCGGCAATCGCTAGCGGCGCACCATAAACGCCATTGGTCGAATAGATGTGGAAGCGAACAATCTCTTCTACAGAGAACCCTTTGCTCGCGACGTTATCGGGTAATACATCACCAAACATCGCATAGGCTAAAAACAGTGCTGCGATCACTACCATGACCAGCCCGACAGTACGCCTTGTCGCCTCAAGCAGCATTACGATTAAAACAACGCCCGCCGTTTGTTCCACCGAGCCTAAACCATCAAGCAGGAAACTGATGTCATCGTAGTCAAACATGGCAATAGTGGTCGAAGCCCAGCAAGTTAGGGCAACGAGAACAAAATCAATCACTCTTCCTGTCAGGTAAACAGGTACAGAATGTCGGGACTTGAAGGTCGGGTAAACCAAGAAAGCAATCGCTAAGACCCAACTGACGTGAACTGGGCGAAATACTGGCGCCGATAGGCTGGCGACAATCCCCTGCCAAACTTGAAAGACAGATAAAGCGATAGCCGCAACGGCGGCTATCGAAAGTATCACGTCGGTAATTTTCTGGTTACTCGGATGAATCTTACTCATCACTTACTCCATGTAACTTTATCTCAATCCACTTAAGCGCTTGAACATGCGTTCAAATTGAAAACTGACAAGTGCCGCAGTGGATTGGTTTTACTTCTTTAATACGAATTACTTGGTTTGTTCCTGAAAGTACTTCTCAGAACCTGGGTGTAGAGGAACACCGTCAAGTTTGGTCATATTTTCGATGGTGGTGAACTTAGTTACGCCCAATACCTGACGAATCTCATCGATGTGCTCAAACGTCGTTTTTGTCAGTTCATAAGCCATATCTTCGCTCATGTTTTTATTCACAACCAAAACGTTCCAAACCGCTGGCACCTTAAATGCAGGCACTTTGTTGTAGGCATCTGCAGGTACGTCAAGCTCTAGATAAGAAGGGTAATCTGCCGCAATTTTCTTCAGCTCTTCATCGCTGAAACTTAGTACACGAATGTCACGAGTCAGAGCCAGTTCAGTGATTGCACCAACACCGACACTACCAACGATGACACCAGCATCAATCTGGTTGTTCGCGATAGCACTAGTGGTCGCAGTGTAGTTCAGAGACTGGGCTTTGATGTCGTCTTCTGTCACACCCAATGTGTTTAGGATATTGATTGCACTAACGCGAGTACCTGAGCCCGGAGCACCAAGAGAAACGCGCTTACCTTTTAGATCAGCAACCGATTTAATGTCTGAGTTAGCTGGAACAATGAACTGCACAGCATTTGGATAAAGTGCAAACAACACCGCAACGTCCATCTTACGAGGGAACGGTTTCGTGCCTTCATACGCTTGCAGCACAACGTTGCCTTGAGCAATACCAGCAAGCTGTTTATTGGTAGAGACTTTAATGGTGTTTTCAACAGAGGCCGCAGTCACTTCTGCGCGCATATTAAAATCCGGTAAGTTCTCGCTCCAAATCTTAGCCAACATGCCACCTAGCGGGTAATAAGTACCACTTTGACTACCGGTACCAATAGTGTAATTTTCCGCCATCGTTGATGCTGAAAATACGACAGCAAGCGCCACTAGCCCATTCCTTAGTGCTTGGTACATAAATGCTCCTTGTTCTTTTAGATTGATTGTTATAGCCAAATAACCTTGAGATCTTTGAGTCGCAGAAACGGCAACGCTCTGACCCTGTTTCTTGAAGTCATTTGGATATACTTCATAAAGTTATGGTGTGCTCAGGGAGAAATAGCAAACGAGAATGAGATGAAATGAGAGCTTTGTGCGCTATTTGTGTGCCACTCAGAAACGGATTGAAACTTTCCCTGTACTTTATCGCAGTCAGAATGCGTGGGAGAACACGACGACTAACCTGACTGAATTCGCAACAAAACAATGAAAATTGTTCTTCTTCCAACCATGGAGAACTGCGAGTGCGGGCTAATATTTATATACTTTGCTTCAATTTGCAATCATTAAAAATGCACACTGCAACAAGAATTATGTGCTCAGAAAGGCGATAAGCAAGGTGATAGAATTGAATAAGTCATATTTAAAATCAATAAATTACCATTGAATTATCATTTTAACGATCACTAGAGCGAACCGTAAATTCCGATTTATTTAAACAGCACAAGTGAATATAAAATCATCATAAACGAATAAAAAAGTGTCTTATTCATGACTTCCTCCGAGCTAATCGGGTTCCAATGAGCCGCGAGGAATGCTTTAAACTAATGCTTTAAACTTAAGAAGGAAATCAGGCTGCGAGTGATTTCTAAACACTCGCAACCCTATTACAGTAATCGCACCTTATTCGTACTAAATATCCGATACTGTTTTGCCGTTCATTTGCTCATCTAGGTTGAGAACCGTTAATGCGTTACTCACGCTAGTGGCAATAACGTCAATCGCGCCCGTTCTTAAAGCTCCGAGTAATGCCAAAGGTTTACTGTTCTCGGCAGCAATAGCGATCACTTCAGAAACGGAGCGGAATTCATCAATGCCAAGACCGATAATACGGTCGCTCATCACCGTCTTTGCGGATACGCCATTAATATCGAAAAAATCGTACCCTGCGAAATCTCCAACGACACCTTGCATCATTCGCGACTGCACGACTTCTTCTGCGGTAAACCAACCGAGATCGACCATGTAGCTGTTTTCACTCATGTCGCCGATTCCAACCAGAGCCACATCGGCTTTACGCGCGAGGTCCAGAGTCTGCTTAACCGTCGCGTTTTGCATGAAAGCAAGTTTCTGCTCCCGGTTTTCTGCATAGGCTGGTGCATATAGCGTTTCTGATGTGCCGCCGTAGCTTTTGGCGAACTGACGGCAAATATGGTCAGCGTTAAACATGCCTCCACGTGGGTGAATACCGCCGATACCACAAACAAACTTAACGTCTCTTTGAGGGATAACGCCTACGTGATGCGCGACTGCAGACACATTGCGCCCCTGACCCACCGTCACTACGGTACCATTTTGTAGCGTGCTCGCCATGTATTTAGATACCAGCCCAGCGACTTGTAACCTTTGCTGCTCTTCGCTTGGCTGATCTAAAGCCACCAAGGCGCGCTTCACGCCAAAACGTTCGATCAGCCTTTGCTCAATCTTAGCGCTAAATACCGGGTGATATTTAACTGTGATCTCCACGATGCCTTCATCTCTTGCTTGCTTTAGCATACGTCCCACTTTCGCGCGGGAAACAGCAAACTTTTTCGAGATCTCTTCTTGTGTTGCCCCATCTTGGTAGTAAGCAACCGAAATCTCAGTCAGAAGATCGGTACTTTCATCAGATACATCGTTAATAGATTTACTCATATTCAACCTGATTTGTATTTTATCTGTGCCCTTCACTCGAGCAAATACTCAACGCCATTACAAGCGCTCACGAGCGTAGCATATGTCACACCTGCCCTTCACTTCAACATTTGCTCATCACAAAAACAAATTCTCAGATTAAAATAGGGCTTCGCTAATGCCCTTATAAGCCATGTGCTATATGGGCAAACGTTTATCTAGATAATAGTGGGCCAAGGCGGGAAAAAATAATTGATGAATGTCACTTTCCCCTCAGATCAACAATTGACTTTTCGCACAGATCAGATAATTATGGAGGCATCATTTACTCAGAGTTAGAGCAAATGTTCACAACAAATGTTCAAACGCTGAAAAGTTAAAAGTTAGTGAGCAGAACAGATTTCTACTTCCGCTGGCTAACGCGCTTGCAAATGCACTTTTCATACTGACAGCAAAGTATGAGCCCAATGAAATAGGATGATCGGAATGAGCAACAAATTAGAGCAACTTCGTAAACTGACGACTGTAGTCGCTGACACTGGTGAAATCGATGCAATCAAAAAATACCAGCCAGAAGACGCAACAACTAACCCTTCTCTGATTCTGAAAGCCGCTCAAATTGCTGAGTACGCTCCTCTAATCGATGCTTCAATCGAGTATGCAAAATCACAGAGCGACGACAAAGCTCAACAAGTTCAAGACACTTGTGACATGCTTGCTGTAAACATCGGTAAAGAAATCCTGAAAACTATCCCTGGCCGTATCTCTACAGAAGTTGACGCACGTCTTTCTTACGATATGGAAGGCAGCGTAGCAAAAGCACGTCAGCTAGTTAAAATGTACAACGATGCTGGCATCGCTAACGACCGCATCCTTATCAAACTGGCTTCTACTTGGGAAGGTATTCGCGCTGCTGAAATCCTAGAAAAAGAAGGCATCAACTGTAACCTAACGCTTCTATTCTCATTCGCTCAGGCTCGTGCATGTGCTGAAGCTGGCGTATTCCTAATCTCTCCATTCGTTGGTCGTATCATGGACTGGTACAAAGCGAAGGAAGGTCGTGACTTCGAAGCTTCAGAAGATCCAGGCGTACTATCTGTATCTAAGATCTACAACTACTACAAAGAGTACGGCTACAACACAGTAGTAATGGGCGCAAGCTTCCGTAACATCGGTGAAATCCTAGAACTAGCAGGCTGTGACCGTCTAACTATCGCTCCAGCTCTACTTGCTGAACTAGAAGCGGCTGAAGGCGAAGTTGTTGAGAAGCTAGTTGACTCTAAAGGCACTCAAGAGCGCCCAGCGCCAATGACTCATTCAGAGTTCCTATGGGATCACAATCAAGACCCAATGGCAGTAGAGAAGCTTGCGGAAGGTATCCGTAACTTCGCGATTGACCAAGGTAAACTTGAAGACATGATCGCAGCGAAGCTGTAATTACACAGAATCACAAAAGGGGAACGTTTGCGTTCCCCTCTTAATTTTCCTTTCCTAGAATTAAATTTATTCGGTAACTATTATGGATCGTAAACATCTTGCCAATGCAATCCGCGCACTAAGCATGGATGGTGTTCAACAAGCTAACTCTGGCCACCCAGGTGCACCTATGGGTATGGCTGACATCGCTGAAGTTCTTTGGCGCTCTCACCTAAACCACAACCCATCGAACCCAGAATGGGCTGATCGTGACCGTTTCGTTCTTTCAAACGGCCACGGCTCAATGCTGATCTACTCTCTACTGCACCTGAGCGGTTACGAGCTATCTATCGACGATCTGAAAAACTTCCGTCAGCTTCACTCTAAGACTCCAGGTCACCCAGAGTAC
>ERZ1673961.418-NODE-418-length-18027-cov-58.646561_pt1 | contig 18027 bp, 32 predicted proteins | sample MGYA00580189_ERZ1673961 | MGnify/ENA primary metagenome ERZ1673961 (study PRJEB41334, sample SAMN05608105) | rock metagenome | biome: terrestrial subsurface; feature: shale formation; material: shale | place: USA: Pennsylvania ... | reverse complement strand
GTTGTTATTCTATATAATGAACAATGTTGGTCATTAAAGGCGATGATGCGGAAGGTTGTCGGCACACCCGGCCCCTTTGCCATGGGTAAGGTAGCCAAGAAATTTCCGCGGAGAATGTCTATTATTAAAATGGGCGAAAAGGAGGGAAAATAATGGCAAATGAGAAAATCAGAATTCGTTTAAAAGCTTATGATCACCGTATTCTTGATCAGTCAGCTGAAAAAATCGTAAGCACTGCAAAGCGTTCAGGTGCTGGTGTATCGGGTCCAATCCCGTTACCAACAGAAAGATCAGTTTATACAATTCTACGTGCGGTGCACAAGTACAAAGATTCTCGTGAGCAATTCGAGATGCGTACGCACAAACGTTTAATTGATATTGTGAATCCAACACCACAAACAGTTGATGCGCTAATGCGTTTAGACTTACCATCTGGTGTGGATATCGAAATCAAATTATAATTTATACAATTTATAGGAGGTGTAACGGATGACGAAAGGAATCTTAGGTCGTAAAGTCGGCATGACACAGATCTTTAGTGAAGATGGCGAATTAATTCCAGTAACAGTAGTTCAAGCAGAACCTAACGTGGTATTGCAAAAAAGAACTTTAGAAAACGACGGCTATGAGGCGATTCAAGTTGGGTTTGCAGACCAAAAACCGGTTAATGCAAACAAGCCAGCGACAGGACATGCTGCAAAAGCGAGCACTACTCCTAAGCGCTTCATTCGTGAATTCCGTAACGTGAATCTTGACGAGTATGAAGTAGGTCAAGCTATTAGCGTAGAGGCATTCCAAGCTGGAGATATTATTGATGTAACAGGTACATCAAAAGGTAAAGGTTTCCAAGGTGCGATCAAGCGCCACAATCAACAACGTGGACCAATGGGACACGGTTCTCATTTCCACAGAGCACCAGGTTCAATGGGAGCAGCTGCAGAGCCTGCACGTGTTATGAAAGGTAAAAAATTACCTGGACACATGGGTAGCGTTGTAACAACACTTCAAAACCTTGAAGTAGTAAAAGTAGATGCAGAGCGTAATCTTCTATTAGTAAAAGGTAACGTTCCTGGACCTAAAAAATCATTCGTGAAAATTACGAGTGCAATAAAGGCTAGCAAATAATAACCGAAGGGAGGATATGTCATGCCTAAAGTAGCACTATATAACCAAAGCGGTTCGCAAGTAGGGGATGTAGAATTAAACGATAGCGTGTTTGGTATTGAACCAAACGAGCATGTGTTACACGATGCGGTCGTTATGCAACAAGCATCACGTCGTCAAGGTACACACGCTGTTAAAAATCGTTCAGCAGTAGCAGGCGGAGGTCGTAAACCATGGCGTCAAAAAGGTACAGGTCGTGCCCGTCAAGGTTCAATCCGTTCACCACAATGGGTTGGCGGTGGCGTCGTATTTGGCCCAACACCACGCAGCTATGGCTATAAATTACCGAAGAAAGTTCGCCGATTAGCACTTCAATCAGCGCTTTCATCAAAAGTAAATGAAAACAGCCTCGTTGTTTTAGAAGGTTTAGCATTTGATGCACCTAAAACAAAAGAAGTTGTAAAGGTACTAGACGCATTAAACGTAAGTGAAAAAGTATTAATCGTTACAGCTGATAAAGATGACGTTGTAGCTAAGAGTGCTAATAACTTACCAAATGCTAAAGTATTAACTGTAAGTGGTCTTAACGTTCTTGATTTACTTACACATGACAAGCTGATCATCACTAAAGATGCAGCGGATAAAGCAGGGGAGGTGCTTGCATAATGAGAGATGCACGAGATATTATTAAGCGCCCGATTATTACGGAACACTCTGCCGACCAAATGGTTGATAAGAAATATACTTTTGAAGTAAGTACAAAAGCTAACAAAAATCAAATCAAAGATGCTGTTGAAGAAATCTTTGGCGTGAAGGTTGTTAAAATTAATACTTCTAACATTAAAGGTAAATTCAAGCGCATGGGTCGCCACGGAGGTTACCGTCCAAATCGTAAAAAAGCTGTTGTTCAATTATCTGAAGACAGCAAAGAACTAGATTTCTTTGAATCAGTAGAATAATTTCAATTAGTTAGAGAAGGAGGGAATAAAGATGGCGATTAAGAAGTATAAAGCAACTTCTAACGGTAGACGTAACATGTCAACGTCAGATTTCGCAGAAATCACGACGGATAAGCCGGAAAAATCACTATTACAACCACTTTCAAAACGTGGTGGTCGTAACAACCAAGGTAAATTAACGGTTCGTCATCAAGGTGGTGGCCATAAGCGTCAATACCGTGTCATCGACTTTAAGCGTGACAAAGATGGTATACCAGGTCGCGTTGCTACTATCGAGTACGATCCAAACCGTTCAGCTAACATTGCGTTAATTAACTATGCAGATGGTGAAAAACGTTACATCTTAGCTCCAAAAGGTATTCAAGTAGGACAAGAAATCTTCTCAGGAGAAGATGCAGATATTAAAACAGGTAATGCGTTACCACTTATGAGCATTCCAGTAGGTACTGTTATCCACAATATCGAATTAAAACCAGGTCGCGGTGGACAATTAGCTCGTTCAGCTGGTGCTGAAGCGCAAATTTTAGGCCGTGAAGAGAAATACGTATTAGTACGTTTATCTTCTGGTGAAGTTCGTTTAGTATTAGGTACTTGCCGTGCAACTGTCGGTCAAGTAGGTAATGTTGAACATGAACTTATTCGTGTTGGTAAAGCTGGTCGTTCACGTTGGAAAGGTATCCGCCCAACAGTTCGTGGTTCTGTAATGAACCCTAATGATCACCCACACGGTGGTGGTGAAGGTCGCGCACCAATCGGTCGTAAATCACCAATGTCACCATGGGGTAAACCAACGCTTGGTAAGAAAACGCGTCAACGTAACAAGCAATCAGATAAATTTATCGTTCGTAAACGTAAAAAATAACGGGGTTGAAAGACGGGCATTAACACCCGTCCGACAATCACGAAGGGAGGTTTATGTATGGGTCGTAGTTTAAAAAAGGGACCTTTCGTAGATGACCATTTAATGAAAAAAGTTGAAAAATTGAACGAGGACAACAAGAAACAAGTTGTGAAATCTTGGTCTCGTCGTTCTACTATTTTCCCTAACTTTGTAGGACACACTATCGCTGTATATGACGGACGTAAGCACGTACCGGTTTATGTAACAGAAGATATGGTTGGACATAAATTAGGTGAATTCGCACCGACACGCACGTTCAGAGGACATGCGAGCGATGACAAGAAAACAAAACGCTAATTGGAGAGGAGGCGCTCTTGATGCAAGCAAAAGCTGTTGCAAAAACTGTTAGAATTGCTCCTCGCAAGGTTCGTTTAGTCGTTGATTTAATTCGAGGCAAAAATGTTGGAGAAGCAATTGCAATTTTAAAAAATACACAACGTGGTGCAAGCCCAGTTGTAGAAAAAGTACTAAACTCTGCGATCGCAAATGCAGAACATAATTATGACATGAACGTAGAAGATCTTTACGTATCAGAAGCATTCGTAAACGAAGGGGTTACCCTTAAACGTTTCCGTCCACGTGCCCAAGGCCGTGCAAGTGCAATCAATAAAAGAACAAGCCACATTACAGTGGTTGTATCAGAAAAGAAGGAGGGATAATCTGTGGGTCAAAAAGTTAATCCGATAGGACTTCGTGTTGGCGTTATCCGTGATTGGGATTCAAAATGGTACGCTGATAAAGATTATGCAGACTTATTACATGAAGATATTAAGATCCGTGATTTCGTTGAAACTCGTCTACAAGATGCATCAGTATCTAAAGTAGAAATCGAGCGTGCAGCAAATCGTGTTAATATTTCAATTTCAACTGCTAAACCTGGTATGGTTATTGGTAAAGGTGGTTCTGAAGTTGAAGCACTTCGTAAATCATTAAATGAATTAACAGGTAAAAGAGTTCATATCAACATCATTGAAATCAAAAAACCTGATATCGATGCTAAATTAGTAGCAGATAATATTGCTCGTCAATTAGAAAACCGTGTATCATTCCGTCGTGCGCAAAAGCAAGTAATTCAACGTGCTATGCGTATGGGAGCTAAAGGTATTCGTACTCAAGTTTCTGGCCGTCTTGGTGGCGCAGATATGGCTCGTGCGGAAAGTTACAGTGAAGGAACTGTTCCACTACACACACTTCGTGCTGATATCGATTATGGTACTGCAGAAGCTGACACTACTTACGGTAAGTTAGGTGTTAAAGTGTGGATCTATCGTGGTGAAGTCCTTCCAACTAAAAATAATAAGTAAGGAAGGGGGCACAACTTATGTTAATGCCTAAACGTGTTAAATATCGTAGACAACATCGTACAAGTTTAAAAGGTAAAGCCAAAGGTGGTACGGAAGTAGCATTTGGTGAATATGGTTTACAAGCAGTTGATGCTGCATGGATTACAAGTCGTCAAATCGAGTCTGCTCGTATTGCGATGACTCGTTACATGAAACGTGGTGGTAAAGTTTGGATCAAGATTTTCCCAGACAAGCCTTACACTAAAAAACCTTTAGAAGTTCGTATGGGTTCTGGTAAAGGTGCTCCTGAAGGATGGGTAGCAGTTGTAAAACCAGGTAAGATTATGTTTGAAATTGCGGGAGTTTCGGAAGAAGTTGCGAGAGAGGCACTTCGTCTAGCATCACACAAACTTCCAATTAAAACTAAGTTCGTAAAACGTGAAGAAATTGGTGGTGAAATCAATGAAGGCTAATGAAATCAGAGAACTAACCACTGCCGAAATTGAACAAAAGATCAAGTCATTAAAAGAAGAGCTCTTCAACCTACGCTTTCAGTTAGCTACAGGTCAATTGGAAAACACTGCACGTCTTCGTGAAGTTCGTAAGTCCATTGCGCGTATGAAAACTGTCGTTCGTGAAAGAGAGCTTAGCGTAAATAACTAGTAAACTTGAGAGGAGGTTAGCCTCAAATGACAGAACGTAATAATCGTAAAGTGTATACTGGTCGTGTTGTTTCTGATAAAACAGACAAAACAATCACAGTATTAGTAGAAACTTATAAATTCCATAAATTATATGGTAAGCGTGTAAAGTACTCTAAAAAGTACAAAGCACATGATGAAAACAATCAAGCAAAAGTTAATGATATCGTAACAATTATGGAGACTCGCCCACTATCTAAAACTAAACGTTTCCGTCTAGTAGAAGTAGTAGAAGAAGCCGTAATTATCTAATTGAAAAGAATCGCTCGGATTGATTCCGAAGGGAGGTAACAACAGTATGATTCAGCAAGAAACTCGTTTGAAAGTAGCAGACAACTCTGGCGCACGTGAAGTCTTAACTATTAAAGTATTAGGCGGATCTGGTCGTAAAACTGCTAATATCGGTGATGTGATCGTCTGTTCAGTAAAACAAGCAACACCTGGTGGCGTTGTCAAAAAAGGTGAAGTTGTTAAGGCTGTTATCGTACGCACTAAGTCAGGTGTGCGTCGTAAAGACGGATCTTATATCAAGTTTGACGAAAATGCAGCGGTTATCATCCGTGATGATAAAAGCCCAAGAGGAACGCGTATCTTTGGCCCTGTAGCACGTGAACTACGTGATGCGAAGTTTATGAAGATCGTTTCATTAGCTCCAGAGGTATTGTAAGTTCAATTCACATGTGAAATATAATCGTTTTAATGAAAAGCCTTGTAAGGAGGTGCGTCTAGCATGCATGTAAAAAAAGGTGATAAAGTACAAGTGTTATCTGGTAAAGATAAGGGTAAACAAGGTGTCATCCTTGAAGCATACCCAAAGAAAGAACGTGTACTTGTTGAAGGTGTGAATATCGTAAAGAAACACCAAAAACCTTCACAAGATAATCCACAGGGCGGTATTCTTGAACAAGAAGCGCCGATCCATGTTTCTAATGTATTACCAATTGATCCTAAATCAGGCGAGCCAACTCGTGTCGGATATGAAGATCGTGACGGAAAGAAAGTTCGAATCGCTAAAAAATCTGGTGAAGCGTTAGATAAATAATTAGCGACGAAAGGAGGGCTACTCAGATGAACGCATTAAAAGCAAAGTACCAAAATGATATCGTATCATCTCTAACAGAAAAATTTAACTATGATTCGGTTATGGAAGTACCGAAAGTAGAAAAAATCGTAATCAACATGGGTGTTGGTGATGCAGTACAAAATACAAAAGCACTTGATGCTGCTGTAGAAGAGTTAAAGCTGCTTTCAGGTCAACAACCATTAATCACAAAAGCTAAAAAATCAATTGCAGGATTCCGTTTACGTGAGGGTATGCCAATCGGGGCTAAAGTAACCCTTCGTGGTGAGCGTATGTATGAGTTTTTACAAAAACTTATCGATGTTTCTCTTCCACGTGTACGTGACTTCCGTGGTATTTCTAAAAAAGCATTCGATGGTCGTGGAAACTACACATTAGGTGTTAAAGAACAATTGATTTTCCCGGAAATAGATTATGATCAAGTAAGCAAGGTTCGCGGTATGGATATCGTCATCGTTACAACTGCTAACACTGACGAAGAAGCTCGTGAATTACTCACTTCACTTGGCATGCCTTTCCAAAAATAAGCTAACAGGCTAAAACAAGGAGGGAAAATAGTGGCTAAAAAATCTATGATTGCAAAACAAAAGCGGACAGCTAAGTACCCAGTACAAGAGTATACCCGCTGTGAGCGTTGTGGGCGTCCACACTCAGTTTATCGTAAATTCAAACTTTGCCGTATTTGTTTCCGTGAACTTGCCTATAAAGGTCAAATTCCTGGTGTCAAAAAAGCAAGCTGGTAAAACCCGATTGAGGGAAGGAGGTAAATTTTATGACAATGTCAGATCCAATTGCAGATATGTTAACACGTATTCGTAATGCTAATATGGTCCGCCATGAGAAGCTTGAGCTTCCTGCATCAAACATCAAGACTCAGATTGCAGATATTTTAAAACGTGAGGGCTTTATTCGCGATTATGAAGTGATTAAAGATGATAAACAAGGTGTACTTCGTATGTTCTTAAAATACGGTGCAGAAGATGAACGTGTAATTACTGGTTTGAAACGTATTTCTAAACCTGGTCTACGTGTTTACGCGAAAGCTGATGAGCTTCCACGTGTACTTAACGGACTTGGTATCGCAGTCGTTTCAACTTCAAAAGGTATTCTTACAGATAAAGAAGCGCGTGAGCAAGCTATTGGTGGCGAGGTTCTCGCATACGTTTGGTAAGTAGTTTTTAATTAAGATAGGAGGTGCCATGTAGATGTCACGTATAGGTCTTAAAGTTATCGAAATTCCTGAAGGCGTTGAAATCAAAAATGAGAACAACTTTGTGACAGTGAAAGGTCCTAAAGGAACTTTGGCTCGTCAACTTCACGAAGATATGACAATTAACATCGATGGTAATGAAGTAACGGTTGCAAGACCGTCAGACAATAAATTACACAAAGCTTTACACGGTACAACTCGCAGCCTGATCGCAAATATGGTTGAAGGTGTACACAAAGGCTTTGAAAAAGCATTAGAAATTCAAGGTGTTGGTTACCGTGCTGCAAAGCAAGGAACTAAACTTGTATTAAACGCTGGTTATTCTCACCCAGTTGAGATTGAACAGCCAGAAGGTATCGAAATCGAAGTACCTGCGAACACAAAAGTTGTTGTTAAAGGTATTGACAAGCAATTAGTCGGAGCTATAGCAGCAGACATTCGCGCCGTACGTAAGCCAGAACCTTACAAAGGTAAAGGAATTCGTTACGTTGACGAATATGTTCGTCGTAAAGAAGGTAAAACTGCTAAATAAAGCAGCTTAATCTGATAACTTAATTCACGTTAAGTTTGTTACGGAGCAGAAAGGAGTGACCTAGATGATCACAAAGCCAGATAAAAACATGGTGCGTAAGAAAAGACATTTACGTGTACGTAAAAACCTTTTTGGTACGCCTGAACGTCCACGTTTAAACGTATACCGTTCAAACAAAAACATTTACGCACAATTAATTGATGATGTAAATGGTGTAACTTTAGCTAGTGCATCAACTGTTGACAAAGCATTCGAAGGCGAAGCTACTGGTAACGTTGAAGCTGCTAAACAAGTAGGAACATTAATCGCGACTCGCGCATTAGATAAAGGCCACAAAAACGTGGTATTTGACCGTGGAGGATACCTCTATCACGGACGTGTACAAGCATTAGCAGATGCTGCCCGTGAAGCAGGTCTTGAATTTTAATAGTAAAAGGAGGGACACACATTGCGTAACTATATCGACCCAAACAATTTAGATTTAGAAGAACGCGTTGTTACAATCAACCGTGTAGCTAAAGTAGTAAAAGGTGGACGTCGTTTCCGTTTTGCGGCTTTAGTAGTTGTAGGAGATAAAAATGGTCACGTTGGCTTTGGTACTGGTAAAGCACAGGAAGTTCCTGATGCTATTAGAAAAGCAATCGATGACGCTAAGAAAAACTTAATCGAAGTGCCACGTGTTGGTACAACGACACCACACGAAATCACTGGACGCTTTGGTGCTGGAAGTATTTTAATTAAACCAGCTCCAGAAGGTACTGGGGTTATCGCTGGTGGACCGGTTCGTGCTGTACTAGAATTAGCTGGTGTTGGTGATATCGTTTCTAAGTCATTAGGATCAAACACACCAATCAACATGGTACGTGCCACTGTTCAAGGATTATCTGAACTTAAGCCTGCTGAACATATCGCTAAACTACGCGGTAAATCAGTAGAAGAACTGTTAGGATAAGGAGGGAAAATAAATGGCTAATAAGTTAGAAATTACCCTCACGCGCAGTGTTATCGGTAGAACTGAAACACAAAAGCAAACTGTTAAAGCTTTAGGCATTAACAAAGTAAATCAATCCGTTGTACGTGAAGATACACCTGCGGTACGAGGTATTATCAAAAAAGTATCACACTTAGTAACGGTGAAAGAAGTAAATTAATTTAGCGCAAAGAGGAGGTGCTCGCATGAAACTTCATGAATTGAAGCCATCACAAACTCGCAAGAGCAGAAATCGTGTAGGTCGTGGAATGTCCTCTGGTAACGGAAAGACTTCAGGTCGCGGACATGGCGGTCAAAACTCTCGTTCAGGCGGCGGTACTCGCCCAGGGTTCGAAGGGGGCCAAATGCCTTTATTCCAACGTTTACCAAAACGCGGTTTTACAAATATCAACCGTAAAGAATATGCTGTTATTAACTTATCAGCACTAAATACATTTGAAGAAGGTACAGAAGTAACACCTGAGCTTTTACTTGAAACAGGTCTTGTAAGCAAGTTAAAAGCTGGCATTAAAGTTCTTGGCAATGGTTCGATTGAAAAGAAACTTACTGTAAAAGCTCACAAGTTCTCAGCTTCAGCAAAAGAAGCAATTGAGGCAGCGGGCGGTCAAACTGAGGTGATCTAATGTTCCAAACAATCTCGAATTTCTTTCGTGTGAAAGACATCAGAGACAAAATTATCTTTACTTTACTTATGTTAGTTGTGTTTCGGTTAGGTACCTTTATCCCGGTACCTTTCACTGATCGCACTGCACTAAGTATGATGAATGATCAACAAAATGTGTTTGGATTCTTAAACACATTTGGAGGCGGGGCATTACAAAACTTCTCTATTTTAGCGATGGGGATTATGCCATACATCACTGCCTCAATCATTATGCAGTTGTTACAAATGGACGTCGTGCCAAAATTCACTGAGTGGAAAAAGCAAGGTGAAGTTGGTCGTCGTAAATTAGCTCAAGTGACACGTTATGCAACGATTGTGCTTGCGTTTATTCAAGCCATTGCGATGTCAATTGGATTTAATGCTATGGTTGGAGGCGGCTTAATTGCTGATCCGGGCGTGGATAAATTCTTAGTCATTGCACTTGTATTAACGGCAGGGACAGCTTTCTTAATGTGGTTAGGTGAGCAAATTACTGCATACGGTGTTGGGAACGGCATTTCAATTATTATCTTTGCAGGTATTGTTGCTGCTATTCCGAATACAATCAATCAAATTATCGCGCAATATTTCACAGGTGCAAGTGATGACGAGTTATTCATTAACGTCGTGATCGTGGCCTTGATTGCGTTAGTTGTATTAGGTGTTACAGTTGGTGTTATCTTCATCCAACAAGCAACACGGAAAATTCCCATTCAATATGCGAAACGTTTAGTCAATCGTTCGCCAGTAGGTGGTCATTCAACACACTTACCACTGAAAGTGAATACAGCAGGTGTTATTCCTGTTATTTTCTCAGTGTCATTCATTATGGCGCCTAGAACGATTGCAGGGTTCTTCGATGGCGGGTTTGCTAGTACCATCGAACGCATCTTTGATTATACGCAACCGATTGGTATGGTCATTTATGTAGTTCTTATCATTGCCTTTTCATATTTCTACACATTCGTTCAGTCTAACCCTGAGCAAATGGCAGAGAACTTGAAAAAACAAGGTGGTTACATTCCTGGTATCCGTCCTGGTAAGAAGACTGAAACGTATCTTACTCGTGTTCTTTATCGTTTAACCTTTGTAGGGGCGATTTTCTTAGCTGCAGTCGCTGTATTACCAATTATTTTAGGTGGACTTGCGGGACTTCCACAGTCTGTCCAAATTGGCGGTACAAGCATGCTGATCGTTGTTGGTGTAGCACTGCAAACAATGAAACAACTAGAAAGTCAATTAGTAAAACGCCATTATAAAGGCTTTATTAAATAAATAGTCGCTACAACTATGTGAATGAAATGAGAGCGAGGGGAATTGCAGTGAATTTAATTCTAATGGGTCTTCCAGGTGCCGGAAAAGGTACACAAGCTGAAAAGATAGTAGAAAAATATCAGATCCCTCATATTTCGACTGGAGATATGTTCCGTTCAGCAATTAAAGAAGGAACTGACCTTGGTAAAAAAGCAAAGTCATTTATGGATCAAGGAGAACTTGTTCCTGATGAAGTAACCATCGGGATCGTTAAAGAACGATTACAAAAATCGGATTGTGAGAAAGGTTTCTTATTAGATGGATTCCCACGTACGATTGCGCAAGCAGAAGCACTTGAGAATTTATTAAAAGAACTTAACTCACCACTAGATTATGTTTTACATGTTGATGTACCACAGGAAAAGCTTGTTGATCGTTTAACTGGTCGTCGTGTTTGCCCTGAGTGTGGTGCAACTTATCACGTTCTTTACAACCCGCCAAAGGTTGAAGGGAAATGTGACAATGATGGAGCAGATCTTATCCAACGGGAAGATGATCGTCCAGAAACGGTTTCTAAACGTCTAGAAGTGAACATTGCTCAGCAACAACCACTACTAGATTTTTATGAAGACAAAAACTATCTTGTGAACATAAATGGTGATCAAGACATTAATGTCGTGTTTGAAGATGTTGATAAACAACTTCAAACATTAGCATAAACTGTTATCGTGCGAAATTTGCCACGAATATGTTCATCATTTCGTGGTACGATTTGCACCAATGATATAGCAATCATCAAATGATGATAAGAGGTTATTTTCGGCCTCGCAATTAGATAAACTTAGCACCGTTCTTGGTTCGGATATAATTCTAATCGTTGGACGTGTGCACAAAAACATGGTAGAATATAAGCTTGAGAATCAACATGTTTGAACAAATAAGTTCGTTATCTTATTAACAAAAACTTAAGTGAAGGTGATCATGTTTGAATGATACGGAGTCGCGTCCCAAGATCGGTCAAGTAGTTCAAATCTTCAAAGGACGAGAAGCAGGTCAATTTGCCATCGTCATAGAGATTGTTGATGATCATTTTGTGCTGCTTGCAGACGGAGAAAAACGGAAGTATGATCGACCAAAGAAGAAGAACTTTAGTCACATCGTACCGATGAATTATATTTCTCCAGAGGTTCAAAATAGCCTTCTAGAAACAGGTCGCGTAACGAATGGTAAGCTACGGTTTGCTATATCAAAATTTGTCAAAGAAGTAGTGACTGATTTGAAGAAGGGAGATCAACTCAATGGCCAAAGACGATGCAATTGAAGTAGAAGGTACCGTGGTTGACACGTTACCTAATGCAATGTTCAAAGTTGAATTAGAGAATGGTCACACCGTTCTAGCACATGTGTCTGGTAAAATTCGTATGCACTTCATCCGAATCTTACCTGGAGACAAAGTAACGGTTGAACTTTCTCCATATGATTTAACAAGAGGGCGTATTACGTACCGTTATAAATAATGATAAGCTCCGAATATAGAGGAGGTATGGGTGATGAAGGTAAGACCATCTGTAAAACCAATATGCGAAAAATGTAAGGTTATTCGTCGTAACGGAAAAGTTATGGTAATTTGCGAAAACCCTAAGCATAAACAAAAACAAGGCTAATCAATAAGGAGGTGCAACGATAGTATGGCACGTATTGCAGGTATTGATGTTCCACGTGAGAAACGTGTAGTAATTTCTTTAACTTATATTTATGGTATCGGGAAGAAAACAGCTCAAGATATTCTTAAAGCTGCTGATGTATCAGAAGATACACGTGTACGTGATTTAACTGAAGATGAGTTAACACGTATTCGTACAGAAGTAGACAAGTTTAATACTGAAGGGGATCTTCGTCGTGAAGTTTCACTTAACATTAAACGTCTAATCGAAATCGGTTCATACCGTGGCTTACGCCACCGTCGTGGGTTGCCAGTTCGCGGTCAAAAGACTAAGAACAACGCCCGTACACGTAAAGGACCAAGTAAAACAATCGCTAACAAAAAGAAATAAGCTATAAAGGAGGTTAATGATTCTAATGGCTCGTAAAACTAATACACGTAAAAAGCGTGTGAAAAAGAATATTGAGACGGGTATTGCACATATCCGTTCAACATTTAACAACACTATCGTCACAATTACTGATGTTCAAGGTAATGCCATTGCTTGGAGCAGTGCTGGTGCATTAGGTTTCAAAGGTTCACGTAAATCTACTCCATTTGCAGCGCAAATGGCAGCTGAAACTGCAGCAAAATCTGCACAAGAAAACGGTATTAAATCATTAGAAGTAACTGTTAAAGGTCCTGGTGCTGGTCGTGAAGCTGCTATTCGTTCACTTCAAGCTGCAGGTATCGAAGTTACTGCCATTGTCGACGTAACACCAGTTCCTCACAATGGTTGTCGCCCACCAAAACGTCGCCGTGTATAATTTTATCCGTATAGGATTTGTCAGCTTGTCTATAATGGATGATAAATGCTTTCGGTAAAACAGATTAAAGACTTAAAACTTTAACAGTTTTAATTAAGCAGAAAAGTACTGACAGAAAAATACGAATAAAAGATAGTGCAGATACGGGAACTGCCTACCTGAGGAATTTCGGTTAGACAATCGTCTAACCGGGGTTTCGACGTTCAAAGGAGGGTTTTATAAATGATTGAAATCGAAAAACCGAAAATAGAAATTGTAGAGATCGCTGATGATGCTACTTTTGGAAAATTTGTCGTAGAACCACTAGAACGTGGATATGGGACTACACTAGGAAACTCCTTACGTCGTATTCTATTATCCTCATTACCAGGTGCTGCAGTGACATCTATCCAAATCGATGGCGTCCTTCATGAATTCTCAACAATCGATGGGGTTGTTGAAGATGTGACAACAATCATTCTGAACCTCAAGAAACTTGCGCTTAAGATCTACTCAGAAGAGACGAAGACGCTTGAAATTGATGTGTCAGGTGAAGGTGTTGTAACAGCTGCAGACATTACTTATGATAGTGATGTAGAAATTCTTAATCCGGAATTACACATCGCCACTTTAGGTGCGAATGCGCACTTGCGTATGAAAATGACTGCAGAGCGTGGTCGCGGCTACCGCCCGGCAGACGTCAACAATCATGATGATCAGCCAATTGGAGTTATTCCAGTGGATTCGATCTTCACTCCAGTGACACGTTGTACTTTCCAAGTGGAAAACACACGTGTTGGTCAGATGACTAATTTCGATAAATTAACATTAGATGTATGGACTGATGGAAGTATCCGTCCTGAAGAAGCAACTTCTTTAGGTGCGAAGATTCTGACAGAACACTTAAACATCTTTGTTGGTTTAACTGATGAAGCACAAAATGCTGAAATCATGATCGAAAAAGAAGAAGACCAAAAAGAAAAAGTATTAGAAATGACGATCGAAGAATTAGATTTATCCGTACGCTCTTACAACTGCTTGAAGCGAGCAGGTATTAACTCTGTACAAGAACTTGCCGATAAATCTGAGGACGATATGATGAAAGTTCGTAACTTAGGTCGTAAATCACTTGAAGAAGTGAAGAATAAGTTAACAGACTTAGGACTTGGCCTTCGTAAAGAAGAATAGTCTTAAATTTGATCGAGATTTAAATAAAAGGAGGGATAATCGATGGCTAGAAAACTAGGGAGAACGACTGATGCACGTATGGCATTACTTCGTAACCTTGCAACTGACTTGATTATTCATGAACGCATTGAAACAACGGAAGCGAAAGCTAAAGATCTACGTTCAGTAGTTGAGAAAATGATTACATTAGGTAAACGTGGTGACCTTCATGCTCGCCGTCAAGCAGCTTCATTCCTTTATCGTAAAGATGCAAGTGAATCTGAAGATGCTGTACAAAAGTTATTTAATGATGTCGCAAAACGTTACGAAGACCGCCAAGGTGGATATACTCGCGTATTAAAACTTGGAGAGCGTCGCGGTGACGGTGCTAAAATGGCGATTATTGAGTTAGTCTAACTTAATAAGATGAATGAAGGGCAGGATGATCTCTTTCGAGGTGACTCCAGGCCCTTTTTTTGTAGCTGTAGATGGGCATCTAGAAGCTTAGATGATAGGCAATGACTGATCTAAACTCTACCATTGATTAATTTAGCCATTGTATAAGCAATTGCTCTAAGATTGTGATAAAATAAGCAGTTAAGAGTGTCAAATGTCGTAACGATACAACAACTATAGAGACTGATAAATCATTTCCTAGGAAATAATTTGTCGATATTGGGGGAATGAGAATGGCAACGGATCAAGTCATTTTTGAAAATGTGTCATTTAGATATGCAGAAGACCAACCTTGGGTCCTTAAAAATGTGAGCTTTTCCATTAGACAAGATGAATGGGTCGCTATTCTAGGTCACAACGGTTCGGGTAAATCAACAATTGCTAAATTAATGAATGGTTTATTATTTCCTGATGAGGGGACGATTCATGTGCACGGTATCGAAGTGACCCCTGAGTCGGTTTGGGATGTCCGTGAAAAAGTTGGGATGGTTTTTCAAAACCCTGACAACCAATTTGTTGGGACAACGGTCAGAGATGATGTCGCTTTTGGACTAGAAAACCGTGGGGTTGAACGAGAGACGATGTTTAAACGGATTGAAGAAAGTTTAGCAAGTGTGCGCATGACGGATTATTTGTTTCATGAGCCCCATCGCCTTTCGGGTGGTCAAAAGCAGCGGGTAGCTATTGCTGGCGTTCTTGCGATTCAACCAGATTTAATTATTTTGGATGAAGCTACAGCTATGCTGGACCCGCGAGGTAGAAAAGAAATCATGATGACCGTTAATGATTTGCGAGAAGAGACCAAAGTAAACTTGGTGAGTATCACCCACGATTTAAATGAGATTGTTGGGGCAGACCGAGTCATCGTCATGAATGGTGGTGAAATATGGTTAGAAACGGTTCCGCGGGAACTGTTTAAACAAGAAGAAGCGCTGCGTGAGATTGGCTTAGATGTGCCGTTTACAGCAAAAGTAACGAATCGGTTAAAAGATACCGTTGATTTTGATCAACAACCATTAACGCAAAAGGAGCTATTAGATCAACTATGGACATTTCATTCAAAGCAGTAAGTCACACTTATCAACCGAATAGCCCTTTTGAATATCATGCGTTAAAGGATTTATCATTCAACATTCAGTCAGGGCAATTTGTCGCCATTGTCGGCCACACCGGTTCAGGTAAATCAACATTAATTCAGCACCTTAATGGGTTACTTAAACCAACATCAGGTGAAGTGGTGATTGGCGATTACCGGTTAAAAGCAGGTGAGAAGACAGCTAATATTAAAGGTTTGCGCGAAAAAGTAGGGGTTGTGTTTCAATACCCTGAGCATCAATTATTTGAAGAAACAATTGAAAAGGATATTGCCTTTGGACCGAAGAATTTTGGTGCCACTGAAGAAGAGATTCAGGCGCGGCTACCGAAAGTGCTAGAAGCTGTTAATTTAGATGCCTCATTACTTGACCGCTCACCGTTTGATTTAAGCGGGGGACAAATGCGTCGCGTGGCTATTGCCGGTGTTCTTGCGATGGAACCTGAGGTACTCGTCTTAGACGAACCGACGGCAGGACTTGATCCTAAAGGACAACAAGAAGTGATGGACATGTTTTATCGTCTCCATCATGAGAAAGAGTTAACGACCATTCTTGTGACGCATAGTATGGAAGATGCCTTAAAGTATGCTGACCATGTCATCATTTTAGAGCAAGGAAAGAAACATTTAGAGGGCCAGCCTGAGGAGATCTTTGTTCAAAAAGAACGATTAAAGCAAGTGCAGCTTGACGTGCCAGAAGAAATTCAATTTTTAATGGATTTAGAAGCCCGTCTAGGGATTAAAATTACGTATGATAAACATTCCGTTGCTGATTTAGTCACGGAAATAAAAGCGCAATTAGGAGGTGGCAGATAATGGCGAGTTCTTTAATTATTGGCCAATATGTGCCAGCTGATTCTGTTGTGCATAAACTAGACCCGAGAACGAAAATTATGATGATTTTTACCTTTGTCGTCATTGTCTTCTTTGCGAATAATGCCTATAGCTATTTATGGCTGACAGTGTTTAGTTTGTCATCTGCAGCACTGACGAAAATCAAGCCGCGCTTTTTATTAAAAGGCTTAAAACCGGTATGGTTCTTAATTGTGTTTACCTTCTTGTTACATCTATTCGTGACACGAGAGGGCGATGTACTAACGACTATTTTAGGGTTTCCGATTTATTCCGGCGCACTGATTCAAGGGTTTCAAATTTCGCTGCGATTTTTCCTATTGATTTTAATTACGTCGCTGTTAACACTGACAACGACCCCAATTGAAATTACCGATGCGATTGAAACATTACTGCATCCATTAAAGAAAATAAAATTTCCGGTTCATGAGTTGGCTCTGATGATGTCAATCTCGTTAAGGTTTATTCCGACATTGATGCAGGAGACAGAAAAAATCTCAAAAGCTCAAGCCTCACGTGGCGTTGATTTTAAAACAGGCCCATTAAAAGAACGGATTCAAGCAGTTGTGCCGTTACTCGTGCCGCTATTTGTTAGTGCGTTTAAACGTGCTGAAGAATTAGCGATGGCGATGGAAGCGAGAGGCTATCGTGGTGGTGAAGGACGCACGCGCCTAAGAGAACTAGAGATTGTTGGACGTGATTATGTTGCGATTGCTTTATTTTTAATTGTAATGATGGGTTTGTTTGTCCTTCGAACATAAGCGTTAGTAGGAGACACAGCCACTGGCATGACACTGGTCATGCCAGGTTTTTATATGACACAAACTAAAAGCGCATCATACATAAAAAGGGGTGTACCGATGTATACAAAAGAACAGTTAAAACAACAGCTTGTTAGTATGGGTTTACAGCCGTCTGACACAGTGCTTGTTCATTCATCAATGAAAGCCATTGGCGAAGTAGAAGGACGTGCAGAAGGGGTGCTAGATGTCCTCATCGATTACTTTAAAGACGGTCTCTTAATTTTCCCAACCCACACGTGGGAACAGATGGGAGAGAAAAAGCTACTCTTTGATCCAAAGACAGAGCCGAGTTGCGTCGGAATATTACCTAATCTTTTTCTAAAAAGAGAAGGTGTGAGTCGTTCGCTTCATCCGACCCATTCTGTCGCGGCGATTGGTGAGAACAGTGATAAGTATTTAAAAGATGATACACACGGGACACCGTGTCATCGTTACGGCTGTTTCGGCAAGCTATATGATTACAAAGCGAAGTTGCTCTTCATCGGTGTAGGGATGGATAAAAATACGTTTATTCATAGTGTTGAAGAGTGGATGGATGTACCGAACCGA
>ERZ1673961.416-NODE-416-length-18092-cov-7.652326_pt1 | contig 18092 bp, 15 predicted proteins | sample MGYA00580189_ERZ1673961 | MGnify/ENA primary metagenome ERZ1673961 (study PRJEB41334, sample SAMN05608105) | rock metagenome | biome: terrestrial subsurface; feature: shale formation; material: shale | place: USA: Pennsylvania ... | reverse complement strand
TTTATCTTTGCGGAACATTTCAAGCATACGCTTGGTGACGGTGAAACCACCGAATATGTTGATACTTGCAATCAACACGGCGATGAACGAAAGGAAGGATACGACCCCATTACCTTGTCCAATTTGCAGTAACGCACCCACAACAATAATGCCCGAGATAGCGTTAGTTACCGACATAAGCGGAGTATGCAGTGCATGCGTCACGTTCCAAACAACGTAGTAACCTACAACACACGCTAATACGAATACCGTAAAGTGTGAAAGGAACGCCGCAGGCGCAACCGAAGCAACCCATGCAAAAGCACCAACAGCTGCCACTAAACCAATAAGTTTTTTCGTAGGCGAAGTTGGCTCTTCAACTTTTGGCTCTTTCTTAACCACAGGTTCTTGCTTAGCCTGAGGTTGAGCAGAAACTTGAATAGGTGGTGCTGGCCAAGTGATTTCGCCTTCTTTCACGACAGTCACGCCACGAAGTACAACGTCTTCGAAGTCGATATTGATGTTGCCGTCTTTCTCTTTACAAAGAAGTTTTAGAAGGTTCACAAGGTTTGTTGCGTAAAGCTGAGAAGATTGCGTTGGCAAACGGCCTACCATGTCGGTGTAACCAACAATTTTAACGCCGTTGTCAGTCATGATAACTTGATCTTTGACTGTGTATTCACAGTTACCGCCGTTTGCAGCTGCCAAGTCTACAATCACGCTACCCGCTTTCATGCTGTCGACCATTTCTTTAGTGATCAGCTTCGGTGCAGGTTTGCCAGGAATCAGAGCCGTCGTGATGATGATATCAACGTCTTTCGCTTGCTCAGCGTATAGCTCAGCCGCTTTCTTGTTGAAGTCATCAGACATTTCTTTCGCGTAGCCATCACCAGAGCCTGAGTCCTCTTGGAAGTCCACAGTCAGGAATTCGGCGCCCATCGATTCAACTTGCTCTTTTACTTCCGGACGTACGTCAAATGAACGTACAATCGCCCCGAGGCTACCTGCAGCACCGATCGCAGCCAAACCCGCAACACCAGCACCAGCCACAAGAACTTTAGCCGGTGGCACTTTACCTGCTGCCGTAATTTGACCGGTAAAGAAACGGCCAAACTCGTGAGCGGCCTCAACGACTGCACGGTAACCAGCAATGTTCGCCATTGAAGACAGTGCATCTAATGCTTGAGCTCGAGAGATACGAGGAACTGAGTCCATCGCCAGAACGTTAATGTTCTTACTTGAAAGCTGCTCCATTAGCTCTGCATTTTGTGCGGGCCAAATAAAGCTAATCAGAGTTGCACCATCTTGTAGTAATGCAATTTCGTCGATGCCTTTTTCTTCATCTACGAGTGGCGCATTTACTTTAAGAATCAGACCTGATGTCCAAACTTCGTCACTAGAAACGATTTTCGCACCTGCAGCTTCATAAGCGGCATCATCGAAACTCGCTAGCACCCCCGCCTGAGATTCGATCGCGACATCGAACCCCAACTTAATTAACTGCTCAACCGACTTTGGTGATGCAGCTACTCGCGATTCACCCGCGAGTATCTCTCTAGGTACACCGATTTGCAAAACGCATACTCCTTGTATACATATCAATTAATTAGTCCCAAAAAAAAGAGCCGTGCTCTACTCTAATTCTTTTTTATTTCTTTCTGTTTAACTACACAAGATAAATACAAATAAAACACCGATGTTTGGGCCCACCTATTTGCATCGTCATATCTTGTTCAACAGCCCTGTTATATTCTTTTTGTATCTAAGGCGTGCTGTGACTGCAAGTGTTTTGTTATATAAACACTAAATTTCATTACATATAACCTTAAGTAATGAAATTTTCTCTATTTGAACTCGATAAATACGAAAAATATCGCCCCTAGACAGGAGGTCCAACCAGAGCTTCACTAACTCCTTAATTAACAGGTATTTAAGCCTTAAAAAAAGAAAGAGCCATCAGCATATATACTAATGGCTCTTATTAAGATGATTCGCATCAAATTACAGTGATTTGTTAATCGAAGATCTTGTCACCCATTTGATCGATGAACATGTGTGATTTCTTCAACATAAGCTCGTTGGCATCTTGTTCCGAACCCAACAAGTCTGAACGAATGAAACGATGAGTCTTTATCTCCCCATCAATCTCTTTTTCTATTCGGCCAGCAATACGAAATTGACCGCCTTCAGCAACGCTTTCCTGGTATATCTGAAAGCCTTTGTATTCCACTGGCTCTACGGTTTTTACTTCGACAGATTTCTCACTACCGCCAAACAAACGAGAAAAGAATCCCACAATTCCTCCTTGGGCCAACACAACTTCTATACTTACATAGCATAGATACGGTGTTAAGCATTCATAACCTATGTTTACTTAAGAATTGGTTTTTCATACCAATCCAGCTCTTTGTGCTCATCATAACGGGTATGTGAAAAAATAACAGGCAGATCATTGTTACGATTTTTTCGTCTATCGTTTTGGAGCATAACGACTGCGTTCTCAACCGCTATCTCAGCGCTTTGTTTAAGCTGGTTAAGCTTGCGTTCAGGTAGCGAAGAGAGAAAGTCGACTCCGTGTCGAATGTAGAGGGGTTTAAGTTGTATCAAAGCTAAGCAAGCGATATCAGCCAACTGATTACTGTCAAACTGCCCGTTGTATCTGTTTGTGCAGAGGATTTGACCGACGAAGGTTTCCATATAGTTATGTACTTCGGAACTGATGTGCATGGTGACTCTCCTTTGTCTGATATAAAACAAGTATAGTCATAGTCAGCGGTAGTAATGCGTTGATTTGGCGGCTTTTATAAATGTTGCTCTATCTCCCATAACTGGTACTTAACCACTTTATTGTGTACTTATTATGGAAAATTGCTAAGATACTGAAAGCATATAATCTACAATGATAATATCAACTAGATGCGTATTGTGACCTTTTTATGTATTTAACTAATTTTGTAGGCAATTTTTTCAAATGTCCTCATCTTTAATGACATCATCAGGCTTTAAATTCGTTTTCCCAATAATACTGTTGGGACTCGCGATATCCGGCATGAATAGTATTATTCAGATGACTAAGTCAAACTGGGGAATAGCCGCGAATTTACCTTACATACTGTTGGGTTGTGCCCTGCTGCTTTGCTATTCCTTTAAGCAAGGACGGGAGTCTATGGTCTGCCTCTCAATGCTAGTGGCTTACTTTATTATCCAACAGCGGCTTCAGGTGCCCCTTACTAGTGGAACGGCGCTGATTGAGTTAACGATGCTAGCAACTTTGCTGCCGATTTCTTTTCTGGCCGTGTTTCTATTCAGTAAAGACGGTGCAAACTCAAAAGCCATGTTTGTTTATGTGTTGATGTTGGCGATCTTTTTGTTGTGGTCTTACATTACATTGAGATTCCACATTAAAGGTCGGTTTGAGGATTGGACAAACGGTATATTGTTCATCATACCAAGTATTTCCAAACTCCCGTTTATTCTCGTCTTATACTGTCTTGGCATCGTCGGCTTTCTGGGAATTTTGGTATTAAGAACCAACAAAATCATCCACGCCATGACCTACTCTGCGATGGCTTTAGCTTCGACGACCTTTATCTTTTTCGATGTTCAATACATATCAAGCACTATGTTTACTCTGGCAGGTTTGCTTATGATTGTGTATTCAACTAGTGCAAGCCATCATCTTGCCTTTACTGACAGCTTGACTCTTATCCCTAGCCGCCGGGCGCTTGATCTTGATTTTAAAGATATGGATGGTAAGTACACCATCGCAATGTTAGACGTTGACCACTTTAAAAATTTTAATGATACGTACGGACATGATACCGGCGACAATGTACTTAAACTTGTCGCAACGTTGCTAATGAAAACACGCGGTGGTGCTAAGGCGTATCGTTTTGGTGGTGAAGAGTTCACTATCCTATTTAAAGGTAAGTACTCTGAAGACTGTTTAAAAGAATTAGCGGAAGTCCATAAATCAATAGCGAATTATAAAATGGTCTTGCGCGATTCAGCATCTCGCCCAGACGACAATAAGCAAGGCCAATTAAATCGTGGACACGGAGCTAAAAGACGGTCGGTTTCAATTACGGTGAGTATTGGCGTTGCTGATAGCCGAGACGCTTCAGATCCAGAAGAGGTTCTGTCACTCGCAGATGAAGCCTTGTATCAAGCAAAAGACTCTGGCAGAAATTGTATAAAATGTTTCAGGAATGAGTTCAGGTCGCGTGCTTCGTGATTATCTATGACTTAACTTGTACCCCTACTTAAAGCGTTATTACCAATCGATTGTTTAAAGGGGCTCTTTTTTATGACAACGTCACTCAAATCAGGGATACAGGATCAGAGTTAATTTTGATTAACTAAAGTATGTGTATCGCGACCTCTAGATTTTGATGTGTAGAGTGCTCGATCGACGATTTCATACAAATCTGCTTTTTTTTCTTTGCCCGTAGCCTGAAAAGCAAACACACCTTGTGACACTGTCACTCTACTTGAAATGCTTGAATACTGATGAGGATAGTCAAGAAAAGTAATCACTTCCTGGATACGCTCGGCTTCTCTTTCTGCCATTTGTCCATCAGTAGTGCTTAGCAGTACCACAAACTCCTCTCCGCCATAACGGCCAACATACTCTCCAGAACGGCAAAAGGTCGCTTTAAGTTGACTTGCGATCGCCTGCAAGCATCGATCCCCTTCTATGTGGCCATAGTTATCGTTAAACGCTTTAAAAAAGTCGACATCTAACAAAATCATCGCCATTGGCATATGGCGGCGGCCGTGCCACGCAACCAAAGATTCAAGCTTTTGGTCAATGTATCTGCGATTATAAAGTTTCGTTAACCCGTCCTCGTTCGCCTGCTGGGTTAGAAGTTGATTCACTTTTTCTAGCTGCGCTGTCGCTTGTTTTAACTCACGTCTCATGTGAGCAATACGCTGCATGGCGATGAGCTTGGAGTTTAGAACGAGTTTATCAACGGGCTTAATAAGATAATCATCACCGCCTGCTTCTATCGCTTTAGCAATAATTTCAGGTTCTTCATGGCTACTAAGGAAGATGATGGGAATCCAGTCAGGAAAAGCTTCTCTGATTGATAATGAAAGCTCGAAACCGTTCATTTCTGGCATAGAGATATCGAGCAAGACCAATTCGGGGTCGAAACTCTCATAAATATTTAATGCTTCTGCACCACTGCCTACTGTCTTAACGATATGCCCCAGTTGTTTCAAACGAATAGCCAATTGCATTCTGTCTAATTGAACATCGTCAACCAGTAGAATGCGCATTGATGTCCCTTTAGGCTGCATAAGGTATTCCACTATCTTACTTTCTCTTTCTTAACCATATATCATATTCAACGCTTCGTTGCATCGTGCCAGCTCTTAAGTGCTATATTTTTGTTTAATTGTCGCGTAATCAAAAGACTATAATGGTAGATATTTGAAACATTTGATATTACTATTCCCGCCTTTTTGTAATGAGAGACACAGCATGTCAGAAGCAACTAACACCGAAAGCAAAAAAATCGATCTAGAAACCATTTCTCCTGAACTACGTAAAGTTATTGAATTCGACGAAGTTCCAGAGCAAATGTTCGAAATGGTTACCTCTATCCATGAAGTGTCAGAAGAAGCCGTTCGCGCGTCTTGGGACGAAATGCCAGCAAGTGCTCAAAACATTCTGGATAACTTTGAACAGTTCCATGCTCTAGTTTCAGTAGGCCAAGCATTCGCTGGCATTAACGTAATGGAAGAGTTCCCAACTCTAAACCTGCCAGAAAACATGACAGATGAAGATAAAGAAGAGTACCGAGCGCAGCTACTAGACAATGTTCTTCACAACTGCGTGAAAGACATGGTTAAACAAATGAAAAAAGCGCGTCGTGACCCTCTACTAAAACGTGAATTCAAAGAAGTGTTTGCGAAATAAAGCTGACTAACGAAGTGAATAAAGGGCTGCATTGTGCAGCCCTTTTTAGTTATGTAACCTTTGCATCAGTCTTTTTAAGCGTGTGGTGCAAAGGCAATATCGCGTTGAGTCACACTCACCCCTTTGACTTGTGCATAGACACAGTCACCGGGCTTTAAATTGAGGTCATCCAGTGCCCAAGGGGTAATTTTTGCCCACAAACAGCAATTCTCATCCAGTTGCAAAGAGACGGTAATGCTTTGCTTATCTTCTCCGACATTCACCTGCTCGATTGATTGGACAGTCGCAGGCAAAACATTTCGAATCGAGGTGGCTACCGGACGCTCCAAAGCAATAGAGACATCGCTAGCGCGCACTTGAAGTCGAATTGGCGTTCCAGGCTCGCCCTCAATCTTTTGTACCCAGAGCGAAGCGTTTTGGCCAAGTTCTACAGACGTCAGCGCATAGTGCTCATGATGAGCGGCGATTTTTCCTTCAAACAAGCTACTGTGTTCTGAGAATGACTGCCACGGTCTCATTGCGTGAGAAGCCCAGACCTCTTCCAGCTTACCTGATGTCACTATACTGCCGTTCTCAATGATTGCTAAATTTTGAGCCAATCTAATGATTTCTTGCAAGCTATGTGTCACATACACAATTGGTATGTTCACTTTTTCAGATAGGTCCTCAAGAAACGGCATGACTTCTCGTTTTCTGGGCATATCCAGTGATGCTAATGGTTCGTCCATCAACAACAAATCAGGCTTAGACAACAATGCACGCGCTATTGCCACTCGTTGCTTTTCGCCGCCAGAGAGCGACAATGGGAAACGCTTCAGGAGTGGCTTAATAGAGAGAAGCTCAGTCACTTCATCAAAGTACTTAGTATCCTTCTCTTTGACGCCATACATTAAATTCCCTTGTACTGAATAGTGTGGGAATAGGCGTGAGTCCTGAAAAACATAACCAATCTTTCGCTTGTGCGTCGGTAAGTTTATTGCCTTATCACTATCAAATAAGACGTGTTCGCCAATACTGACTTTACCTTGTGTCGGCGTGACCAATCCACTGATTACATTAATGAGCGTTGTCTTACCTGCACCAGAACGCCCAAATAACGCACTAATTCCGTGACACGGTAACTCCAGATCGACATCAAAATCACTTTCACCAAGCAATTGTTTAAATTGAACTTTAATACTCATTGCTTCGCTCCCAATCGACGAGCCGCTTTTCGGTTCATCCACTCAGAGGCCATTAACGTCGATAACGCAAGCGCGATAGAAATGATACAAAGACGCGCCGCTTGCATCTCTGCCCCGGGCGTTTCTATAAAGTTGTACATTGCAAGTGGTATGGTTTGCGTTTCGCCAGGGATATTGGACACAAAACTGATGGTTGCGCCAAACTCACCCAAGCTGCGTGCGAACGACAACATCGTTCCGGTGATTATTCCGGGGATTGTGAGCGGCAACGTAATCGTCATAAATACTTTAAATGGAGAGGCACCAAGCGTCGAAGCGGCATGTTCTAGTTTGGGGTCGACACTTTCCAGGCTTAAACGAACAGAGCGAACCATAAGAGGCAACGCGACTACAATACAAGCGACAACCGCTCCTTTCCAATCAAAGCTAAATACCAAGCCAAAATGTTCATACAGCCAACTGCCTATGAACCCCTGTCGTCCAAGGGATAGCAGTAGCAAATAACCAATAACAACCGGAGGCAAGACCAAAGGCAAATGAATCAGGCTATCGAGGACAGACTTGCCAAAAAAGGTTTTACGAGAAAGTAACCACGCCAGTAAAACCCCTAAAGGGATAAGCCAAAGTACCGCGAACGCACCTACTTTGAGACTTAAGATTAAGGCTTGGTATTCAAGTTCAGTCACGCTTATTCCTTATTACTGAAACCGTATTTGATAAAGACAGTTTTGGCTTCATCTGTATTCAGGTATTGGAAAAACTGCTTCGATTCCGTTGAGTCACTGATCATTGCCGCCGGATAGACAATGGCAGAGTGCGTGTCGCTCGAGAACTCGTCTACTATTGTTACTTTGTCTGTCAGCAATGCGTCGGTTTTGTACACAATACCTAATGGCGCTTCTCCACGCTCTACCAGAGCTAACGCGAGACGAACATTCTTGGCAGGAGCAACTTTAGATTCAATATTTTTCCATACGTCCAGTGTAGTCAGTGATTCTTTAGCGTACATCCCCACAGGTACAGATGTCGGATTACCCAGTGCAAGACGTCCATCATTCAACGCAGCTAGCCACGCGTTACTATCTGAAAAATTAAAACTCTTCGTGTTAGACGGCTTGGGAGCAATCAAGACCAGACTATTCCCCACCAAATTGGTGACATTGTCACGTAAGATGACCTTTTCATCCACAAGATAGTCCATCCACTTGGTATTTGCTGAGATGAAAACATCGGCGGGAGCTCCGTTCATTATCTGACGAGCAATAGACGAGGAACCACCGTAAACTGGTGTGACGGTTACATCGAACTTGCCTGAGAAATTTTCGCTAATTTCGTTGATCGCATTGGTCATAGAGGACGCAGCGTACACTTTGAGATCGGCTGCGGCATGGGCAGAAAAAACAACGCTTAACAATGCCGTTAAGCACACATGTGTTTTCCATATTTTCATTAATAGGCTCCTTTACGAGACAAGCTTTAGACTGATATTAAGTTCATCAACTGAGTGTTTTATTTGAATAAAAAATCTAAGTTCATGTGTTGCTCTATCGCATCTGCAATACGATTAATCCCAAGCTCTTTAATCTCTTCAAAATTTTGTTGCTTAATTTGAGAGCCATTTACCCACTCGGCAATGAGATTTAACACTTCCACTTCATCAAAGAAACCGTGTAAATAGGTTCCCATAATTTGGTCACATTCACTTAACGCGCCATCAAAAACACCATTGGTGAGTTCAAGTGGCTGAACGCCTGTCACTTCGCTTCGGCCAACATGAATTTCGTAGCCTTTTGCGGTAGCACGTTTACCATTTAGGCTCACGACAGCTTGTGTCTTTGTCAGTTGCTTACTACCGGTAAGGACCGTGTGAACGTCAAGCAGCCCTAAACCTTCACTTTTGCCCGCTGCACTTTCAACACCCTCTGGATCATCAATGGTTTTACCTAGCATCTGATAGCCGCCACAAATACCAATGACTTTTCCACCCAGGCGAATATGGCGCAATATATCCTTGTCCCAGCCCTGACTTCTTAAGTACGCTAAATCGTCTCTGACGGACTTTGTGCCGGGTAGGATAACCAAATCAGCTTTATCGATTTTCTCGCCTTTACCCACATAACGTAAGTTAATGTCGGGGTTGAGACGAAGGACATCAAAATCGGTATGATTGCTGATTCGGGTTAAAACCGGTACCACAACATTGAGTTTGACTTGTGCGTTTAACTCTTGCTGATTAGTGATCGCATCCTCGGCTTCAAGGTTGAATCCATGAAGGTACGGTAATACTCCCAGGACCGGCTTACCGGTTTTTTCTTCAAGCCAATCTAATCCTGATTGCAACAAACGAATGTCACCACGGAAGCGGTTAATGACAAAACCTTTTACGCGCGCTTGTTCTGATTCAGAAAGTAACGCTAACGTCCCGTATAAGTGAGCAAAAACCCCGCCTCGATCGATATCAGCAACAATAATCACCGGGACATCAGCCGCCTCTGCAAATCCCATATTGGCAATATCCCCTTCTCGCAGGTTAATCTCTGCCGGGCTGCCTGCTCCCTCAATCATAATCGAGTCGTACTCTTGGGTCAGTCGCGAAAAGGAATCAAGTACAGTATTCATCGCAACTTTTTTGTAGTCATGAAATCCCGCAGCATCCATATCAGACAACGCTTTGCCTTGCAGAATGATTTGCGCACCCGTATCGCTATTTGGTTTTATAAGCACCGGGTTCATATGAACAGTGGATTCGATATTGCAAGCTTGCGCCTGAACTTCCTGAGCGCGCCCTATCTCACCGCCATCTTTGGTGACCGCGCTGTTAAGCGCCATATTTTGCGGTTTAAAAGGGGCAACTTTAATCCCTCTTCTCGCTAATACACGGCATAAACCTGCCACAAGTACACTTTTTCCGGCATCCGATGTGGTGCCTTGAACCATTAAAGAAGGGATTGCTGATTTCATGAATATTCGTAAGAGAAGAAATAGATGAGCAATCATAACGTTATCGTTGCAGGTTACTCAAGCAAATGAACCGAATATCAAAGTTTATCGTCACATTTGTTCCACTTTTACTGTCTGGAAAGAGGGTTGTAAATAGTCGCTCGCGGGTTAAAAGAAGCGATACTGGTTAAAAGTGATACTATTATCATTTATGGTCTGATTTTTGCTTTGCTGTGTGTAATTTTAATGATCTTGTCTGGAGTTACCATGCTAGGTAAAGCGCTAAAGGTTACGGCCTTTGGTTTGTGCGCGATACTGCCACTTTCCTCTTATGCCAATAATTTTAACTACAATACGTTGGAAGTCCGTATGGGCACCAGCCCAGGAACCTTTGGTGGCGAATTTACAAGCTACTTTACTGAAAACACCCACTTCATTGGTCGCGCTGATAGCGAATTCAGTGGTGACTGGGATGTCGCGGGTGGTATTGGCTTCAATGGCCCTGCTGGACAATTTGCTGATATTTATGGCCAGATGCTGCTACACAATATTAAGAAAAACAGCAGTGACAAAGTCGGCGATGAGTGGCACGCAGAAGTCAATGTTGGTACTCGTGTTTGGCTGATGCAAAACGTTGAGTTTCACGCGCGTTTGGGCCAATTAATGGACAACGATGATTCCCACACCGTTTACAATTTGGGAGCTCGATTCCATTCGACTCAGCAATTGTCACTTGGTGCCGATTTCAAAAATAACGGGGTTTACGGACAGCAACTCGTGATGTCTGCCCGCTTTGGATTCTAAGCAAGCCAAACCAGCATAAAAAATGGCCTCCATAAGTGGAGGCCATTTCAGTTTTAGTACTGTTACTATTTCTTGCTAGGTTTGTCTTGAACGTATTTTTTCGATACATCGACAACAGCAATATCTCTGAAGAAGCTTCTTCCCAAAAGCATTGGGAACTTCATGTGGCCTCTTTCAGCCAAGGTAAATTCCGTTTTCTCTTTGTAATCACCAACCTGAATGTAAGCCATTACAACAGCTCGTTTATTGACTTCGTCCGATGAGGACTGTTTTACCTTAGCCCAACGCTCTACTGGTGCTTTAAATTCTTTACTCGCCTTATCGCCAAGGTCGATTTTGAACTGAACCCAGTCTTTACCATCGCGTTCAAATGGTACGATATCTAACGCGCTGATTGACGATGTCGTTGCGCCAGTATCTACACGTGCTTTAAACGTTTCATCAATACCCGGTGCGTAAACCCACTCTTCCGAGCCAAGAATAAGCATACCGTCAGGCGTTTTTTGTACCTTAACTGGCTTTTCTGGTTTTGGCTCAGGTTTTGGCTCTGGCTTTATTTCCGGTTTTGGTTCTACTTCTGGCTTTGGCTCAACCTCTGGTTTAACTTCAGGTTCTACCACGACAGGTTGTTCTATTTCAGGCGTTTCTGGCTCAACAGGCTCCGTCGTCGTTTGCGTTGACGTACAAGCAATTAAACTACCGCTCATCATAAGCGGCAGAATCAGTTTCCAGTTTTTCATCCACACTCCGAATTAAAGTTGAGAGACTTTATTTATCGCGTCAGCTACGTAAGGAATATGTGTTTCGGTCAGACCAGCAATATTAATGCGGCCATCTCCAACACCATAAATGCCATAATCTTCACGTAAGTGCGCCATTTGCTTTTCAGTAAAGCCTAGCACAGTAAACATGCCTTTGTGACTCTCAATGAAGTCAAATTGATCTGTATTATGGTTATTTCTCAATTCGTTACACAAGTTTTGACGAAGGCTAACCAAACGCTGCTGCATTTCGCTCAGTTCTTGCTTCCAAACTGAGGTTAGGTTCGCGTCTTGAAGGATCGTTTTGACCAGTGCAGCACCATGATCTGGCGGCATAGTGTAAGTAGAACGAGCCAACGTTAATAGCTTACCTTTTGCGTTAGTGACGTCTTGAGTATTTTTTCCGACGACAATCGCAGCACCTGTACGTTCACGGTAAAGACCAAAATTCTTCGAGCAAGACGTCGTGATTAGCATCTCTTCAACGTTATCTGCCATAAAGCGAAGGCCTTTCGCATCTTCTTCCAGACCATCTCCGAAGCCCTGATAGGCAATATCAACAAAAGGGGTGAAACCATTCTTCTGTGATAGCTCTGTAATTGCTTGCCAAGCGGCGAAGTCGATATCGGCACCCGTTGGATTGTGGCAACAACCATGGAGTAGCACGACATCAGAAGGACCAGCTTTTGACAAATCGTCGAGCATTTTAGCGGTATCAACTTGCTTGGTTTCTGGAGAGAAGTAATGGTAGAACCTTACCTTCAGACCTGCAGCTTCCATCACCGGTTTGTGGTTCACGTAACTTGGATTAGAAATCCATACGGTCGTATCTGGTTGTGCCACTTTCATTAAGTCGCCCAACATACGCAAAGCACCACTCGCCCCTGGAGTTTGAATTGCCGCAACACGATCCATTGCGGAGGTTCCGGATAACAAAAGATCAACCATGCTTTGGTTAAACTCTTCGCAGCCAGCAAGGCCAACGTAAGCTTTAGTTTTTTGAGTTTTTACAACAACGTCTTGCGCCATCTGAATGGCTTTCATGATTGGTGTTTCACCAGCGCTGTTTTTGTACACGCCAATACCAAGATCAACCTTGTTTGGACGTTCATCGCTGCGGTATGCAACGGATAAAGATAAAATAGGATCTAATACGGGAGTTGGTAGATTAGAAAACATGAAAGTCACAACCCTTTGAAATTCAAGTACGGACTTCACGGTAACATTATCATTTGAAATGGCGAAATGATTTTTTACGAATTTCGTCAATTATAGGACAAAATTCTGTATGCAATGGTGCTTTGTGCACTTGGTTGGTTACAAAGAAAGCAAATCACTACTCGATATCTATCTCAAGATGCCCATTTTGTCTGAACTCTCTCGGTGTCATACCGGACCAAGTTCGAAACCGTGTACTGAAATTTGCGCTGGTTGGATAACCGACAATCTCGCCAATGTGCTGAATCGGCCATTCTGTGGAGCGTAATAACCTGGCCGCGTATTCCATTCTCATACGCGTTAAATGTGCCATTGGGCTTTGTCCAAACTGTTGTTGACTCAATCTAAACAGATGAGCTTCCGAGCAAGGATACAGGGCTGCTAATTGCTCCACGGTCCACTCTTTATGTAATTGCCTTTGGACAAGATCGAAAACGCGACGCAGCTTTAACTGATGACGGGAAAGGGATTCTGATTGAGGCATGTTTAGCATCAACTCCAGCTGAGCGACACTGTGTGCACCGACCGCACCACCATAGTTTATCGGCAAGTTGATACTGCGGAGCAGAGTTTGAATGCAGGCGTACATTACCTCTGGTGCGGATGTTAGCTGGTAGCTAATATCTTTTTCTACGATTGACCAATCCGTGTTCTGTGAAAGAAAAACCCATGCTATCTGCCAGGTTTCATCCCCCATACCAAATCCATTTTCAACGCCTGCGGGAACAATGATTAAAGATCCCGGCTCCAACTCATAGCGAGTGGCATTACTTTCCAACCAGCCTTTTCCTCTCACCGTATAAAGCAACATGTGCTTTTTTTGGTTTTTCCTATACACCGAAAAGAAATCTCTGCAGGTTGCGATGCCGCATTGCACGATGCCTCTTTCTTCTAATGCTAAAACACGCGTGTGGTCGATCATCTCCTGATACGTTTTTTCGGAAATGGAGTAGCACTCTTGTTTTTCTTCCATATTTCGATGTCTCACACTGTATTTATTGCGTCTTGGCAACATCAGATTTAACGGCTCAAATTACTTGAGAGTTTTGCAAAACTATTGGATGCCTTTGAAAAATACAACGTGAAATCATGGGGATAAACTACTCGCATTATTCTTAAAGGAGAAATGCGATGCTGTTAACAAATGAATACATAAACAAAGCATTTTGGAAAAAACTGTACGGTATTGCCCTTCCTGTTTCGCTGCAAGCTATGTTGTTTGCCTTATTGGGTATTGTCGATATTTTTATGGTGAGCCAGTTAGGCGAGTCAGCCACTGCAGCCGTTGGTGTGGTTAATCGTATTATTTTCTTTAACCTTGCCGTGATCTTTGGTCTATGTGGTGCAGTAACGATTTTAGCATCCCAGTATTATGGTTCGGGTAAATTTAACGGAATCCGCAGGACTCTGGCGCAATCGTGGTTTATCTCTATTTTGGTCACGGTTCCGTTTATCATCCTTTATGTGATATTTGATCGAGAAATTGTTTCGTTCATGTCCAAGGACCCTGAGTATGTTAACTATGCTCGCGATTACCTTGTAGTTAATGGATTAAGCTTGATTACGACGGCGATCGTTGTGCCTATTGAATCCGTACTTCGATCAGTTGGAGAAGCAAAACTGGCGACGAAGGTCAGCTTATTAGCCATCATCGTCAACGTTATTCTCAATTCAGTATTGATCTTTGGTTTGTTGGGATTCCCACAGTGGGGCGTGTTCGGTGCCGCAATAGGAACGCTTCTCGCACGCGTCTTTCAAACGGCAGTATTGGTGTATTACTTTATCAAACACTACGCGCACTTCCTTCCGACGAAGTTCGATTGGGCTCAAAGTGCGCTTAAGCCTTATCGCAAGAAGTATTTCAAAATATCACTGCCTATGCTCGTCCATGATTCATTATGGACTGGCGGACTAATCGTCTACAGCATCTTATATGGTCAACTTGGGGTGTCGGAGTTGGCGATTATCTCATTCCTATCGCCAATTGAAGGCGTACTGATATCCGCGTTTATGGGATTTGCCGTCGCGGCATCAGTACTTCTTGGAAACGACATCGGGTCAAGACAATTTGACAGAGTTGAAAAAACCGCGTGGTGGTATGTTTTAACCAGCTCAGGGTTAGCGATAATCTTGTTTATGTTAGTGTGGATGTGTTCGCCGTGGATATACGGGCTATTGGAATTTACTCCACTTTCCGACAAAGAAATGGCGCTTAACGTCTGCCTTGTTATGGCACTAGGAATGATTTTTCGCGTGTTCAATATGGTGGGAATTGGTGGCGTTCTTAAAAGCGGCGCCGATATTCGGTACAGTATTTTTATCGACACCTTTGGACAGTGGGCAATTGGTATCCCTCTTACCTATTACACAGGCATGGTTTTAGGATTGCCTCTACATTATGTGCTGATGTCACTGATTGTCGAAGAACTTGTGAAAGGTTTACTGACGACTCATCGTATTCAGTCTAAGCGCTGGATAAACAATATGGTTGATGACGAGGATATGGTGACAGCGTAACCAAAGATTTCAACAGCCAACAAAGAACTCACCCAAAAGGCACATTTTCAACTCATGAATGTGCCTTTTCTATTTTCCAGCCAGTTTGTCTCTTATTTAAGCATGATCAAAATGGTGTATGACTTGGTTGGAGCTGCCGCGCCATTCCAAATTCAAATCTTTTTTATCTTGCTCAAACTTACCATCGATAAGCACATCGATGTATTTGGTTACTTCTTTTTGGGCATCGTCAAGCTCAGCTAAAGTGTAACCTGTCCAAACCCAGATATCTTTACCCGCACACTCTTCTCTCACACGCTTAACCAATTTTAGGATGTACGGTACATTTTCCGGATGGAGCGGATCTCCCCCCGACAACGACAAACCCCGGCGCTTAATTCGCGTGTCATTTAGATCAGCAATGATTTTGTCTTCAAGTTCTTGAGTAAATACATGCCCAGAATCCACACGCCAGGTCGATTGATTATAACAACCGCGACACTGGTGAATACAACCGGAAACAAACAGCGTACAGCGTGTACCCGGTCCATTTACAACATCAATTGGATAGTATTGGTGGTAATTCATTGTCGTGTCTCATTAGGTTTGTGAAAACAGAAAATCAACCCGAAACATGTTGATTTTCTGTATGCAGTTTCAGTTACTGATTAAAGGTGTTTTACTCGGCGCTTCACTTCTTCCTGTTTACCGAAGTTAAACGGACGTGCATCAGGACTACCAAGGTAACCGCATACACGGCGTGTTACCGATACTTTAGTTGAATCATGGTTGCCACAGCTTGGGCAGGTAAAACCTTTGCTGGTACATTCAAATTCACCAGTGTAGCTACACTCGTAACATTCATCGATAGGCGTATTAGTGCCGTAATAAGGCACTCTGGTATAGCTGTAATCCCATACGTTTTCTAACGCTTCCACGTTACGCTGCATGTTCGGGAATTCACCGTAACAGATAAAACCACCGCTGGAGATTTCTGGGTATGGCATTTCAAAGTCAATCTTGTCGTATGGGTTCACCTTCTTCTCTACATCTAAGTGGAAGCTGTTGGTGTAGTAACCTTTATCTGTTACCCCTTCGATCACACCGAACTCTTTAGTGTCAATACGACAGAAACGGCTACATAAGTTTTCACTCGGTGTCGCATATAGACTGAAACCATAGCCTGTTTCGTCTGCCCACTGATTCACTGCGTCTTTTAGGTGTTTGATCACCTCAACCGCTTTTTCACGTAAGACCGCATCGTCATACACGTGCGCTTCGTTGCCAAACAGTGCGTTAATCGTTTCATGCACACCGATATAGCCCAGTGAAATTGAAGCACGACCATGTTTGAAGATCTCAGCAATAGAGTCATCCGCTTTCAGGCGAACACCACATGCTCCTTCCATATAAAGGATTGGTGCTACGCGTGCTTTGACGTTTTCCAGGCGCGTAATGCGAGTTTCTAACGCTCTGCGCGCTAAACGAAGGCGATCATCAAGTAGCTCGTAGAACTTCTTCTCGCTTCCTTTGGCACGAATGGCAATGCGAGGCAGGTTCAGGCTCACAACACCAAGGTTGTTACGACCTTCATGGATTAGCTCGCCGTCTTCTTCATACGTACCCAAGAAACTTCTGCAACCCATCGGCGTTTTGAATGACCCAGTCACTTCAACCACTTTGTCGTAGTTCAGAATATCTGGATACATACGTTTAGAGGCACACTCAAGCGCAAGTTGTTTAATGTCGTAGTTTGGATCTTCAGCTTTGTGGTTCAGGCCGTCTTTAATGCCGAATACCAGTTTGGGGAACACGGCTGTTTTACGATTTTTGCCAAGCCCCGCAATGCGGTTTTTTAGAATCGATTTTTGGATCAAACGAGATGCCCAGCTTGTACCTAAACCGAAGCCAAACGTAACGAATGGCGTTTGCCCATTTGCGGTATGTAACGTGTTTACTTCGTACTCAAGCGATTGGAAAGCGTCGTAACACTCTTTCTCTGTACGTGCTTTTGCAAACTCTTCCGGCTCAGCAATGTCCCACTCTTTAGCAATCTTTAGATGCTTCTCGTAACTTGTCATTACGTAAGGGGCCAATACTTCATCGATACGGTTGATCGTTGTGCCGCCGTAAATATGGCTCGCAACTTGTGCAATGATCTGCGCCGTGACTGCGGTTGCTGTGGATATCGATTTCGGCGTATCAATTTCCGCATTTCCCATTTTGAAGCCGTGTGTCAGCATGCCTTTTAGGTCGATCAGCATGCAGTTAAACATCGGGAAGAACGGCGCGTAATCTAGATCGTGGTAGTGAATATCACCCACTTCATGCGCTTGTACGACATCGCGAGGAAGAATGTGAGTTTTCGCGTAGTGTTTCGCAACGATACCAGCCAGCAAGTCACGTTGAGTCGGGATAACTTTGCCATCTTTGTTCGCGTTTTCATTGATAAGGTCTAGATTACTTTCTTCAATCAGACCTTCAATTTCACGAGTTAGGAAGCTTTGTTTCTCACGAGCAATATCGCGATCATGGCGGTACTCGATGTAAGAACGTGCCAGAGACTTATAAGGACCTTGCATGAGTTCATTTTCAACCAGATCCTGAATCTCATGGATGTGAACTTCATCGTGATCTTTGAGCTGTAACTCGACAGCAAGAGCAACATTGAGAGCATAAATGGCGACATCTTTATCTTTGTTTTCCGCCGCGGCTTCGACTGCTGCTTGAATACGATCCCTGTTGAACGGAGCTCTTGAGCCGTCACGCTTGATTACGATTGGT
>ERZ1673961.415-NODE-415-length-18093-cov-120.510755_pt1 | contig 18093 bp, 20 predicted proteins | sample MGYA00580189_ERZ1673961 | MGnify/ENA primary metagenome ERZ1673961 (study PRJEB41334, sample SAMN05608105) | rock metagenome | biome: terrestrial subsurface; feature: shale formation; material: shale | place: USA: Pennsylvania ... | reverse complement strand
ATAAAAATAAAGATTTAAATCAAATAGTAAAAGAAGAAATAGATGAAGAGTGTGGTTTTGATGTTCCTGTAGAGAGTATTGAAAAAATCACATCTTTTTATACAAATGTTGGAGTAAGTGGTGGATGCCAACATCTTTATTATGCAAAGATAAATGATAGTATGAAAATCCATGAAGGTGGAGGAATACATGATGAACAAATAGAGCTTATGTTCTTACCTTTAAATGAGTATAAAGAGTTTATATATGATGAGTCAAAGGCTAAAACCCCTGGTTTAATGTTTGCATTTATGTGGTATATGAAAAATTATAGATAGATGAAGTTTGCACGAGAATTAAATATAATCTTTGAGAACCCCCTCAAAGCATAAATATGGATACTATGTTCAAGTTTTAATATATCTAAATATTTTAGTTAGTATAGGAGTGATGTTTTTAGAGACGGAAAAATCTTTAAGTGAATATTTTGAACTTTTTAAAACTATTAATATGATAAATATATTTTTATTTACTATTGAGTATTTATTAAGAGTTTATTCTAAAACTAGAAAACGAATAAAATATATGTTAACCCCTTTAATGATTATTGATTTAATAGTTTTAATACCTTTTTATCTATCATTTTTAAATATTGATTTAGGTTTTTTAAGAGGACTAAGAATACTTAGGATTTTCAAGCTTTTTAGACTAGCAAAGTTTAATGAGTTTGATAAAATGATTATAGATATAATAAAAGAGAAAAAAGAGGAGCTATTTTATATAGTTGTAGTTCTTTTTATTCTTCTTTTTACTCTAACTCCTTTAGTTTACTATTTTGAGTCAAAAGCCCAGCCAGAAGTGTATTCAAGTATGGGTACAACTTTATGGTGGGCTGTGATAACTTTTACAACAGTTGGGTATGGAGATATGTACCCAATAACAACAGTAGGTAGAATTTTAACTACAATAGTTAGTATATTAGGAATTGCTTTTTATGCAATTCCTGGAAGTATTTTTACAAGTAGTTTACTTGATAAGATAAATCAACGACGAAATAAAAGAAGAAGACGATAATTATTGTTGTTCCCACCACTTTTGTGTTTGTTTATACTTTAGTAAAGAAATAATCTCTCCCATTTTGGGATGAGTTGTTAAAATATTTTTTTCTCTAGCTTTTTTAGTGATTTTTTTTAAAGGTTCATTCCAAGCATGATTTGAGAGTTTAAAACTACTGTTATGTATAGGAAAAAGTATTTTTCCTTTTAAATCTTGATGTGCCCTTATTGTCTCTTCAGGCATCATATGAACTTCTTTCCAGCGTTCATTATAAGCTCCGGCTTCTAAAAAAGTCATATCAAAGGAACCAAACTTATCTGCAATTTTTTTAAAGCCACTAAAATATCCCGTATCTCCACTAAAAAAGATTTTAGATTCTGAAGAGTTAATAACCCATGAAGACCAAAAAGTCTTATTTCTATCAAATAACCCACGCCCTGAAAAATGTTGTGCTGGGGTTGCAGTTAATGAAAGGCTTCCTTTTGTACAAGATTGCCACCAATCTAGTTCACATACTTTCATAGTATCTATGCCTAAGTCTAATAAGTTTTGTTTTACACCAAGAGTAGTATAAAAATGTCCTACTTTATCTTTAAGTTTTATGATACTTGGGGCATCTAAATGGTCGTAATGATTATGTGAAATAATAACTATATCTATAAAAGGCAACTCTTCAATGGTAATTGGTAGCTTATGAAATCTTGTTGGCGCAACAAAAGGAAAAGGTGTTATAGACTCAGAGAATACTGGGTCAGTTAAAATATATTTATTATCTAATTTAAATAGTAAAGTTGAATGTACCAATCTAACTACAGAGTTATTAGGCATATTTTCAATATCTTTAGAGGTTAGTTTAACAATTGGAATTGTATTATCTTCTGGTATTTTGTTTTCAGTTTTATCTGTCAAAAAAGCCCATACATTAGACAAAAAGGTGCTAAAACTTGAATCATAACTCATTTCAAGGTTTTTAAATACACCATTTTCATAGTGTTGTTTTGAACTTGTTAACTTCTCTGTGTTTTGTGCACAACTTGACATGAAAACTCCTGTTAAAAAAATCAAAAAAAAGTATCGATTCATATTTTACTCTATCTATTTTTGACTGTGTAAAATGCAGTAATACTTGATATTATTGCAGAAATAGATAAAATTATCGCACTAAAAACAAATGTTATCTCATATCCATATGCATCGAATAACAGTCCACCAAGTGCTGCTCCTAAAGTAATAGATAATTGAATAACTGCAACCATTAATCCACCACCAGCTTCTGCATCATTTGGTAGTGTTTGACTAAGCCAAGTCCACCAAGCAACTGGGGCTGAAGTTGCAAATAGTCCCCATAGACTTATTAATATAAATACCCAAGTAACAGAGTTACCAAATAAAATAAAACCTATAGCAAGAAACATCATTAAAAAAGGAATAATTATTAGTAAACTAAATAGTTTTGTTTTTAATAGGTTTCCAATAATAAATGTTCCAATTAAGCCTGCAACACCTAAAGCTAAAAGTGCTAAAGATATCACTTCTACATCAAGTTTTGTTTTTACTTCTAAAAAGGGCCTTAGATATGTAAAAAGAGAAAATACTCCCATGAAAAATAACATAACCGAAACTATTCCTAGAGTAACTTTCCATTGTTTTAAAAGTTTAAATACGCTACTTAGCTTTGGTCTATGGCCATAAGAGTGCTGTGATGGTAATGATGGCATAGATTTATATTGCCAAATAAATGCAATAATTGCAATTGGAACAATACAAAAAAATGCTCCTCTCCATCCAATAATTCCACCTAAATAACTTCCAAGAGGTGCAGCAATTGTTGTTGCTAATGCATTCCCTCCATTTATAATAGCAAGTGCTTTTGAAACTTTATTTTTAGGAACAAGTTTCATTGCAGTTGCAGCAGACATAGACCAAAAACCACCTATACAAATACCAAGTATTGCTCTTCCTATCATCAAAATTGTTGCGTTTGGTGCAAAAGTAACTATTATTCCTGATATTCCCATTAAAATAGTAAAAAATAGAAGTATACTTTTTCTATCGATTTTACCTACTAGAGTAGTAAGAAATAAGCTTGTAAAAAGTGCAAACAGCCCTGAAATAGATATTGATTGTCCTGCATATCCTTCTGTAATTGTTAAATCACTTGCTATGGGAGTAAGTAAACTCACCGGCATAAACTCTGATGCAATTAGGACGAAAGCACAAAGTGCCATTGCCCAAACTGCTCCCCAGATAGGATTAAACTCTTTTTTTTCTTTCATTATTATCTTTTATATAGTAGCAGTATCGATTACGTATCTATATCTAGCTTTTTTGTTTTCAACATTTTTCCAAGCCTGAGTAATTTCTTGGGCTTTAATCATTTGAATCTCTGGTAAAACATCATTTTTTGCACAATAATCTACCATCTCTTGAGTCTCTTTCATCCCACCAATAAGTGAAGCATTAAAATTAACTCTATTTGCTGCAAGTCCAATATTACTAAGTGTAAGTTCAAATCCTATTGGCATACCAACCATAGTAAAGTAACCATAAGGTTTTACAACATTTGCGTATGCTGCAACATTAAATTGGTAAGGAATTGTAGAGATCATGTAATCTAATTGACCCCCATAAGCTTGAAGAGATTTTAACTCATCATCAACTACAATAACTTCTTTTGCTCCAAAACCTTTGATATCATCAACTTTGTCAGCAGTTGTTGTAAATGCATAAACTTCTGCACCTTTTGAAACAGCAATTTTAACTGCTAAGTGTCCTAATCCACCAATTCCAGCAACACCAACTTTGTCACCTTTTTTAATATCTGCTTTTATAAGTGGTGAATAAGTTGTAATACCTGCACATAAAAGTGGAGCAGCTTTTTCAAAACTTACATTATCTGGTAAATGTACTGCAAAGTGATCTCTTACAACTAAGTGTGTTGAGTATCCACCTTGAGTGATTCCTGTTGGTTCTTTCTCTTCTGGATAACCATATGTAAATTTAGTATCTGGAAGATATTGTTCTTCATCACCACAAGTTGTACAACCATTTACCATACAACCAACACCAGCTCTATCTCCAACTTTAAATTTTCTTACATTTTTACCAACTTGTGTTACAACACCAGCAATCTCATGACCTGGTACTTGTGGGTATTGTTGTTTTCCCCAGTGACCTTTTTCTTGGTGAATATCTGAGTGACAAATACTTGCTGCTTTGATTTCAATTAAGATATCATCATCACCAACTGGTCTTCTTTCAAATTCCCATGGTCTAATCTCACCTGACTCATCAAATGCTGCATATCCTTTTGTTTTTACTGTATTACTCATTTTATTTCCTTTTGTTTCTGCAAATATATTTACAGGTTGTGTAGTAAATACTACTCCTGCACCAACTAAAGCTGAATTTCTTAAAAATTCTCTTCTTGTTTGTTCTTGTTTTTTAGTTTTGTTCATATTTAAGCCTTTTAAGTAGAAAGACTGTGGCTTATTTTAAGTTATTATAATACTCATCATCCACAGGTTCAAGCCATTCATTTGAAGTCTCTTCTCCAGGAATTTCAACAGAGATATGACTAAACCAACTATCTTTTTTAGCTCCATGCCAATGTTTAGTATTTGGTGGAATAACTCCAATTGAACCTTCTTTTAATTCTTGAGGCTCTTGACCTTCTAGAACTAACCAACCTTCACCTGCCGTACAAATAAGCATTTGTCCACCACCACTTTTTGCTTTGTGGATATGCCAGTTATTTCTACAGGCAGGTTCAAATGTCACATTTGCCATGAAAATAGGAGCTTCACCTGGTTTAACTAAAAAGTTTAAAAATGAATCTCCAATAAAATATTTAGCATAGTCATCATTTGGTACACCAGTACCAAACATATTTACTTTCTCAAATTCTTCTTTATCTAAATATTTCATAACGTCCTCCTAAAAATATTATTGTTTATTTATTTTAATTGTTCCAGTCATTTTATTTATATGTTCTAATCCAGAGATACACTCTCCTAATCCATATAAATCACTTGCACTTCCAAAGTCTTTATAAAACATAACAACATCTGCCCATGGAGCATAGTAAGCTAGTGTTCCATTTTTAGCATTTGCTTTTGGAGTGTTGTTAACTGATAACTTTGTTGGTGGATAAAAAATCTTTTCATTGTTTCCAAAGTTTTCAACTGCGATAGTAAGTGGCAATTGTGCATATAAGTCTTTTGAAGCTTGTGAATCATTTAATTCAAAAATTGTAGTATTACCATTTGATTCTATGCTTATTTTCATTTCTTCTCCTTGTTTTCCATAAGTTAGTGTTGTTAAGACTATTAACAAGCTATAAAGTAATTTTCTCATTTATCACTCTTTTCTTTTTATTATAAACCAATTTTAAATATAAAGGATAGACAAATTCTCTATGTCTATTGCCTATTTCTATAAATTTGTATGCTTTGGGTTTTTTGCAAAAATAAGTGTTATAATACAAACTATAAATGCTAAAACTCCATAGAATATTGATACATGAAATAAATTCATATAATGTGAAAGTTGACCTGCAATAAAACTAGATACTGCTGCACCTGTGTAAGATGTTGCATATATTAATGACAAGACACCAGCTCTTTGTTTTATATTTATATCTGCAAGTAGTGAACGAATACTTCCTGTTAAAACTGCACCTTGAGATGCTCCAGCAATTGCACTACATAAAATAAATAGTGAAATCATTGATAGTTTTAAAGAAGCCAATATTCCAAAAACAGCAAATGTAAAAATAACCATTCCTATTCTTTGTGCATTTGCAGAAGTTAATTTAGCAGTTAAAGGACCTCCAATTGCACTAGGAAGTAAATATGATGAAAATAAAATAGCAACCATAAGTGTACTATGTGTTCCTAATTGGTCAACTGCAATAGAGGGACCAAATGCTTGATAAAAAGCACCCATAGCCCAAGTTGCAACAAAAGTAGATGCTGCAATAGGATAAAGTCTTTTATCTGCTTGAGGTAAAGAAAATTTTGGTTTAAATGATTTAATTAAGCCTTCACTTTTTTGTACGCTTTCATTACTCATCATAATCAATAATGTACATAGAGTTAAAATAACTAAAATAACTATATAGCAAAGAGTTCTAGAATAGGGTGCAAACTCAACTAAACTTCCACTCATAAGTGCACCTAAAGTAAGACCCACCATTGGAGAGTTACTAATAATTGTTGCAGGAAGCCAAGAGGGTAAGCCATAGGCTGAATCAGCAATATAAGAAGTAATAGCACTTGAAGCTAAGCCACAGGCAAAGCCTAATAACAGTCTTGCAGTAATTAAAGGTTTAGCTGAATCTATATCTAAAAGAATAAGTGTTGCTACAAAAGTAAGTGCAAAAATTAAAAAAGCAACAGGTTTTCTTCCTAGATGGTTTGAAATTCTTCCAAATATCAAAAGAGCTGTAATAGCTCCTATAAAATAAACAACAGCAGTAAGTGCTAAATCATTATATGTTAAGCCTTCTTCTTGTCTATATATGTCATACAATGGGATAGGTGCTGCAGAAGCTGCAAAAACCATAAGAAAAGAGAATGTTGAAGCAATAAATGAGATATTTAATTTATATTTTTTGATTATTTCTCCTAATTGTGATATTTCTTGAAGCTTGTATTATAGTCCGTTATTTAGAATGTAAATAGAAAGATATTCCATACTAATTGTCTAATTCTCTAAGTTTAAATTTTATTTGTAGAATTTGGTATAAAATTTGGAGAAAATGGTATTCAAATATTTTGATATAACTTTTATAATACTCCTGCGAATTTAAATTATAAAGGACAAATAAATGGAGTTTTCTTTTCATAATCCAACCGGAATAGAGTTTGGAAAAGGTAAAATTAAAGAGATAGCGAACCTAATCCCAAAAGACAAAAAGGTATTAGTAGTATACGGTGGTGGTTCTATTAAAAATAATGGAGCTTATGACCAAGTAGTTGAAGCTTTAAGTGGACACGAGTGGTTAGAGTTTGGTGGTGTTGAGCCAAACCCAACAGTTGAAACTATGAATAAAGCAGTAGAATTAGTAAAAGCTGAGGGTGTTAATTATATCCTTGCAGTTGGTGGTGGTTCTGTTATTGATGGTTCTAAATATCTTGCAGCAGCATCTTTATATGATGGTGACGGATGGGATTTCCTAGATGGTACAGCAGAAGTTCAAGAAGCTCTTCCTTTAGCAGTTGTATTAACTTTAGCAGCAACTGGTTCTGAATCAAATAACTTAACAGTTGTATCAAGAAAAACTACAGATGAAAAAAGAATGTATTTCTCAGACCATTCTTACCCACAATTTGCAGTATTAGACCCATCATTTATGGGAACTTTATCTGACAGACAATTAGGAAATGGTTTAGTTGATGCATTTGTTCATATTTCTGAGCAATACTTAACAAAAACAAATGACCTTTTAGTTAATGATGGTTATGCTGAAACTTTATACAAAGGTTTAGTAACTTTAGCTGAAAGATGGAGTGAGCGAAGAACATTATGGTGGCAAGAAAACTTAATGCACATCTGTAATCAAGCCCTTAACTTCCAATTAGCAAATGGTGTTTGCCAAGACTGGTCAACTCACATTATTGGACATGAATTAACTGCATTTTATGGATTAGACCATGCAAGATCTTTAGCAGTAATCTTACCTCACTTAATCAGAGAAATGATTGATGAGAAACAAGACAAATTAGCACAATTTGGTAAAAATGTATTTGGAATTGAAAACAATAACGAAGCAATTATCGAAAAAATCGAAGAGGTATTTGAATCTGTTGGTGTACCAACAAAATTAACTGCTTATGAGATTGATGATAAAGTTGTTGAAAATGTACATAGTGCATTTAAATCTCATGGTTACACTGAAATCGGAGAAAATGGAACTGTTACTTTAGATAAAGTTGAAAAAATCATTAACAGATCTATTGCAGCGTAAGTTTTAACTTACACTACACTAACAAGAGGCTTTTGCCTCTTTTGGTGAAAATCCAAAATAACTTTTAAAATCTCTACTAAAATGTGATGGGTTATCATAACCTAATTCATCTGCTACATCTACAACTTTATAGTCATATTTTACTAATAAGTCTTTTGCTTTTGTTAGTCTTATCTTTTTTATATATTGCAGTGGCGTGTGTGAAGTAATCTTTTTAAAATGATTATGAAATGAAGAAACACTCATATCGCAAACTCTTGCAAGAGTATCTGTATCAATATTATCCTTATAATTATCATGAATAGTTTTTAATGCTTTTGCTATTTTTGATTCCTTGTTCTCTTCTAAAAACATTTTATGTAACATCTTTGCATTTTTACCAATGGCAATTCTATAAAATAACTCAGTTAAAACACCCGTTGATAAAATAGTTGATTCTTCTTTTGATTCTAAAATATCTAACAGTTTTGAAGTAACATCTTCTATTTCATTTGTAACTTTATCCGAAAAAATACCAAAACTATTTTCATCTTTATTCTTAAAAGAGTCGTGATTTAGTTTTTCAATAATATCATACATGATTTTTCTATCTAACGATATTAGTAAGCAGATAAAAGGTTCTTCTTTAGTTGCATAAGTTTCACACTCTAAGGGTAAGGTTGTAGGAACAACAAGATAGTTATCACAGTCAAAAGTAAAGCTATTATTAGCTAGGTTTGCAATCTTTTTCCCTTGCAAAACAAGGATTAGACATACATCGTAAATTAAAGGGCTCTTTGGTTCATAGTTTTTAGTTTTAAATATCTTTACACTTTTTAAGTTAGTATCATGGATACCATCTTCAATATGTAAGATTTCTCTATTTTCAATAATACTTTTTTTCATTTCTTTCTTTATAAATAAAATCGTGGAATTTTAATACAACTATGTAATATTATAGATTAAATGAAGTATCTAAATCCTTATACCTTTTAAAGTATAAGGATTATGTTTTTATGAAAGGTAAGCTCCACCACAAACAGGTAGATACGTTCCTGTAATATGTGAACTCTCATCTTTAACAAATAGGCTAACTGCATTTGCAATATCATCAGGGTTTGCAACTTTTCCGGTTGGAGTAATTGACTTGATAAACTCAATAAACTCTTCTGGTGCACCACTTGTTGCATCAGTTAAAACTAATCCTGGGGCAATTACATTTGATGTTATTCCATAAGCTCCTAGCTCTTGAGCAAGATATTTGTTAAATGAATCAAGTGCTCCTTTTGCTGTTCCATGTGCAATAAAGCTTGGAAGAGGGTCTTCTGATAGAGTACTGGAAATAAATACTAATCTTCCAAATTTTTTATTAATCATTGATTTAGTTGCAAGTTTAGAACAAGCATATGCTGCATGCATTTCATCATTTAATTTTTGAGAGAACTCTTCCCAAGTCTGTTCTACAAATGGTTTTGGTACAAAATTCATATTTGCATTTGATACAAGAATATCAACACCACCATGATTTTCTTCAATTTCATTAAACATCGCTTCTAATTGTGCAACATCTCTTACATCTGCTTGTATAGCAATAGCTTCTCCACCGTTGAAGTTTATTTCATTTACAAGTTCATTGGCAACTTCAGTACTATTTACATAGTTAATGATTACTTTGTAGCCTTGGCTTGCTAATTTTTTGGCTGTTGCCGCGCCAATTCCTCTAGCTCCACCTGTTATCAAAACATTTCTTTTTGATATATAAAATCCTTTATTGGTTAAATACTTGTTAAGTACAAGTATAATTGAGCTAAACTTAATTACTTGTTAAAGACAAGTATTAGTAAAATATGTTATAATTTTTTATGGAAAAACAAAATTTCGAACTGCAAAAGTCTTTAGGGTATCACTTTAATATAATATTTATAAATATTAAAAAGTCAATGGAAATAAAACTAAAAGATTATAATTTAACTCACTTACAATTTAGTATTTTAATTAATTTATATAAAAATAATGTCACAACACAAAAAGAATTATTGAAATATACTTATGGTGATGAAACAAGTATTACAAGACTAGTTGATAGATTAGAATCAAAAGGCTACTTAAAAAGAGTACAATCATCAGAAGATAAAAGAAAAAAAATGTTTCTTTTAACAGAAGAAGGGGTTATTTTAACTGAAGAGTTGATTACTAGTGCAAAAAAAGTAAATAGCGAAATAACAGCTAACTTAAGTAAAGAAGAGTCTACACTACTTTTAGAACTATTACAAAAAATAGATATCTCTATGTAATATCTTCATTTTAGATAAATAGGCAAGTTTACTAGATAATCATTATATTGTGATTTTATATTTTAATGTATACTTCTTTTTATAAAGGAGTGAAATCATGAAAAAAAATCAAACATTATTATCTGTACTTGATTTAGTTCCAATCGGAGAAGGTTTTTCAATAGGTGATGCTTTAAAAAATAGTACAAGACTTGCCCAAGCAGTTGAAAACTTTGGGTTTACAAGATATTGGATTGCAGAACATCACAACTTTAATAATATAGCAAGTGCTGCTACTTCAGTTATTTTAAGTCATATTGGTGCAAATACAAAAAAAATAAGAATTGGTTCAGGGGGAATAATGCTTCCAAATCATCCTCCTTTAGTAATAGCCGAACAGTTTGGAACACTAGAGTCTTTATATCCAAATAGAATTGATTTAGGATTGGGAAGAGCACCTGGGACAGACCAAAGAACAGCTATGGCTTTAAGGAAAGACAAAAATGATGGGTCTGATTTTCCACTTATGCTAAATCATCTACAATATTATCTATCTAATGAAGGTGGTCCAAAAGCAATAAAAGCTGTTCCTGGACATGGACTTGATATTCCTATTTGGTTGTTAGGTTCAAGTACTTTTAGTGCAAAACTTGCAGGACAGAAAGGTTTACCTTTTGCTTTTGCTTCTCATTTTGCTCCTGATGCTATGGAAGATGCAATACTTGAATATAAAACAAATTTTGTTCCATCAAAGAGTTTGGAAGAACCATATATTATTATTTGTATAAATGCTGTTTGTGCTTCAACTCAAGAAGAAGCCGAGTTTTTAGCAACTACAGAACTTCAAAAATTTGTTTATTTACATAGAGGTGATGATAGGTTATTACCTAAACCTACAGAGGAGATGGATAGTATCTGGAAAGATTGGGAAAAAGAAGGTATAAAACATAAACTTAGAGAATCTATTTGGGGAACACCAAAGTTTGTAAAAGAGAGATTAGAAAATCTAGTTGAAAGAACAGGTGCAAATGAGATTATGATAAACTCATGGATTCATGACCCAAAGAAAAGAATAGAATCCTATGAATTAATATCAAAAGAGTGGATGAGGTAGATTGCATTAGCTAACTTCTTCTCTTAGATATATAGCATGTGCTTTAGGGGACATCCCAAACATTCTAGAGTATTCTCTACTAAACTGAGAAGGACTTTCGTATCCTACTGCAAAGGCAACTTCAGAAGCTTCAATATTTTGATTAAGAAGCATCAGTTTTGCTTCTTCTAATCTAATTTTCTTTTGAAATTGAATAGGAGACATAGAAGTTATAGTTTTGAAGTTTTGATACAATGATGATTCACTCATATCAATAAGTCTTGCAAGCTCTTTTACATTTAGTTTCTCATTAAAATTTTCTTTTATCTCTGTAATTGCATGAACTATTTTATTTGAAACAGTACCTTCCATAGCAAATTTATTTAAGAAATACCCACTTTTGTCATTGATTAAAATGAACAAAATCTCTTTTATAATTAAAGGTGCTAAATAATCCATCTCTTCTTTTGTTTTATCAATAAGTTTAATTAACCTTGAAACTGGTTCATATAGTTTTTCTGTTAAATCATCAAAGAATAAACCTTTTTCAGATTTTACATTCATCGCAAGTTTATTTGTATCAATATTTTTGATTACATCATAAATATCTTCAAGTTCAAATTTAATTCTAAGTGATGCATAGGGAACTTCTTCACTTGCTTCTAATATCTTTACTTTTGCTGGTACGTGAGTTGAAGATAATAAATATTTTGAATAATCATAACTATAAAGTTCCTCTCCAAAACCTACTGCTTTACTTCCTTGAAGAATTATGCATAAAGATGGCTCATAAATAATTGCATTAAACTCTGTTGGCTCTGAAGAAAAGTAAAAATCTAAGTTTGGAATATCTGTTTGAAAAAGTCCATTATTTTTAAAAGAGTATTTATTCTTAACTATATTTATCATGGAACTTTTTAGTAGTTCTATATTATTCATTATGTCCTCACTATTTAGAATATATAACTAATTATATAAAAAAAAGTTCCAAGTGAATATAAAAATGCTCTAAAGTGATTGCCTAATTCTACAAAAACATAAGGTGATTTAATTATTTAAAGATTTAGAGAATCAGGCAATTGTTTTATAATATTGTTCTATTTGAATTTAAAAGTTTCATATATACTTAAAATGGATATGACTAAAAAATTATTTAAATAATTAAGAAAAGGAATGAGTATGAAAATTTTATCAATTACAAGTTTAGCAGCAGTATTAGTTTCATCACAACTTCAAGCAAGTGATGTAAAACATGAACAAACTATTAGTAAAGTAGAAGATAGAAAATCTATTGTTGTAAGTAAAACAGATTTTAAAAAATATTTTACTGGAGGTGAAGTTAGAATTGACCCTGTTTATCCTAAAAGTGATACAAAAACTCACTCAGGTGCATATGTGACTTTTGAACCAGGAGCTAGATCAAATTGGCATACTCATCCAAGAGGACAACATATAATTGTTACTTCAGGAGTAGGATATACACAAACGTGGAAGGGTGAAAAAAGAGTAATAAAAGCTGGTGATGTTGTTTGGTGCCCACAAGATGTAAAGCATTGGCACGGTGCATCAAAAGATATTGCAATGACACACTTTGTAATAACTGAAGCAGATGAGTCAGGTAAAAATGTGACTTGGATGGAAGCAGTTACTAAGAATCAATATAACTCAAAATAAGGAATAAGTAATGAAAAAGTATCTATTGGCATTTGTTTGTACTTTTTGTACATTTTTTAGTTTTGCTAGTGCAAAAGAGTTAGATTTGAAATTGTTAAGTAAAAAAGAGAAAAGTATTATAGAAATTTCTGCAATTACAACAATTGGAGACACAAAAAAGTTAACTAAACTACTAAATGAAGGTTTAGATAATGGTTTAACAATAAATGAGATAAATGAGGTTTTAGTACAACTTTACGCTTATGCAGGTTTCCCTAGAAGTTTGGGTGGAATTTTTACTTTTATGAAAGTTGTTGAAGATAGAAAAGCTAAGGGTATAGTAGACGAAAAAGGAAAAGAAGCTTCACAAATAGAAGAAGGTCTAAATAGAGATACTTATGGAGCAAAAGTTAGAGCTAGCTTAGCTGGGCAAGATAAGATTCCTGAGCCAAGTGGGTATCAATTATTTTCACCTACAATTGATAAGTTTTTGAAAGAACATCTATTTGCAGATATTTTTGCTAGAGATATTTTAACTCATAAACAAAGAGAACTTTCTACAATATCAATCTTAGCTGCACTTGGTTCAGTTGAGGGCCCTTTAAAGTTTCATCTTCAAGCATCAATGAATACAGGATGGACTAAAGATGAGTTAAAAGAGTTTTCTTTAGTAATAGAAAATATACTTGGTGAAGAAAAAGCAAGAACTGTTCAAGTACTTTTAAAAAAGATATAGAAATAGGAAGTAATAAATGAAAACTATAGTTATAGATGGAAAAAAGTTTGATGTAGAGGAAATACCAGAAGATACTCCTTTATTATGGGCAATGAGGGATTATTTAAACCTTACTGGAACTAAGTTTGGTTGTGGCGTATCAATGTGTGGAGCATGTAGTGTTTTACTTGATGGAAAAACAGTTAGAAGTTGTCAAACACAATTAAGTGACGCAATTGGAAAAAGTGTTACTACTATTGAAAATACTGAAGATAATGAAATAAATACATTAAGAAAATTTTGGAAAAAAGAAGATGTAGCTCAATGTGGATATTGTCAACCAGGACAAATTATCAATGCTGCAGGTTTTTTGAAGTCAAATAAAAATCCAACAAAAGAAGAGATAGTTGAAGCTATGAATGGAAATATTTGTAGATGTGGTACCTATAATAAAATCCTAAAAGCAATTTCTCAAACAGCAAAGGAGATATAATGCAACAAAGTAGAAGAGACTTTTTAAAGACAACTTCAATAGCAACATCAGCTGTTTTAATTGGTTTTTATGCTCCTGTTAAAGGAATGGCAAAACAGTTAGAGACTAGTAAAATTTCAGAACCAAATGCTTTTATTAAAATTGAAAGTGATAATACAATTACTTTTATAATGGGACAAGCTGAGATGGGTCAAGGTGTTTACTCAACTATGGCAATGTGTATTGCAGAAGAGTTAGATGCTTCTTGGGAAAACATTATCTTTGAACCAGCACCTGTTAAACCTGTTTATGCAAGACCTGGTGCTGGAATAATGATGACAGGTGGTTCTGGTTCTATCACTAATCATCAAGAACAAGTAAGAAAAGTAGGTGCAGCAGTAAAAGAGATGATAAAAAAAGCAGCTGCTAAAAAATGGGGTGTTAGAGTTTTTGATGTAACTACTGAAAACTCATATGTTATAAATAAAAGAACAAGTGAGAAACTACCGTATGGTGATTTTGTAGAGACAATAAAAAAACAGAAAGTACCTACTGATGTTAAGTTAAAAAAGCCTAGTGAGTATAAATTAATAGGTAAACCTATGAAAAGGCATCCAAAAGAAGTAGAAGAAAAAATCACGGGGAAAGCTACATTTGGAATAGATTTAAGACTCCCTAATATGAAATATGCAGCGCTAATTCATCCAAAAGTTTTTGGTGCAAAAATAGAATCTTTTGATGATACTAAAGCAAAAGAAGTTTCAGGGGTTCTTAAAATTAAACAATTACCAAATCAAAAGATTGCAGTAATTGCAGACTATTGGTGGCAAGCAAAAAAAGCTGCAGATTTAGTTGAAGTAAACTGGGATGAAGGAGATTTTGCAAAAGTAAATACTGAAACTTTAAAAGAAGAGTATCAAAAAAGATTAGATACTGATGAAAATCCAGTTATGAGAAAAGATGGAGATATTGACAAAGCCTTTAAAGAAGCATATAAAACAGTTGAAGCTCAATATGACTTTCCCTTTTTAGCTCATGCAATGATGGAGCCTCTAAACTGTACAGTTCATCATAAAAAAGATAGTGCATATATCTCTTTAGGAAGTCAGTTTCAAACTAGTGTAAGAAATCTTTGCGCAGAAATTTTAGGAATTGATAATGAAAAGGTTGAATATCATAATACTTATTTAGGAAGTAGTTTTGGTAGAAGAGCCCCTGGAAATTTAGACTATATTAAAGATGCAATTTATACTTCAAAAGATGAATCATATCCTGTTATGACTTTATGGAGTAGAGAAGATGACATAAAACAGGGTAATTATAGACCAATGACAAAATCATCTGCAAAGCTTTCAATTGATAAAGAAGGAAATATTACAGGTTTTAAAGCAAAACTTATAAATCAATCTTTAGGAAGAGGTACTATGTTTGAACCATTTTTATTAAAGAATGGAATAGATGGTACTCAAAGAGAAGGATTAGAAAATCATCCATATAAGATTGAAAACAATGACTTACAAGCATATTGCCCAGAATCTCCAATCTCTGTTTTATGGTTACGTTCTGTAGGGCATACAGTTTCAGCTCCTATTGTTGATTGTATTATTGACCAAGGTGCAAGTGCTGCAAATATGGACCCAATAGATTTTAGAATTAAAAATCTAAAAGATGAAAGGTTTGTAAATCTTCTTAAAAATGTTGCAAAACAGTCTGATTGGTATAATAGAAAAAAAGGTACAGGATACGGAGTAGGTATTGCTGAGTCATTTGGTAGTATTGTTGCCTATGTTGTAAAAGTAAAAGTTGAAAACAATGATTATAAGGTAGAGAAAGTATGGGGAGCAGTTGATTGTGGTTATGCTTTTAATCCTTATAATGTAGAAAACCAAATAATGAGTGCAGTTAATTTTGCTATTGGGTATACTAAATATTCTGAGTTAACAATAGAAAATGGTAGTACAGTTCAAAATAATTTTTATGACTATGAAGTAAATAGATTAAAAGATATTCCAGACATAAATGTTGAAATCATTAACTCTGGTGCTAAGCTTGGTGGTATAGGTGAACCAGGTGTTCCTCCTATGTTCCCTGCAATTGCAAATGCTTTATATGATGCAACAAACAAAAGATATACAGCTTATCCAATTAAGTTAGGATAAAAATGTTTTCAAATAAAGAAGTTTATCAATTTATACAAAAGTCTATAAAACAGAAACAAAATATAGTAGTAACTAGTGTTATTAAAACACTAGGTTCTACTTATTCAAAAGCTGGAAGTATATTTGTTATAAATGAAGAAGAAAAGACTTGTGGCGTATTAGGTAGTCCTAAACTTCATAATAAACTTTTAGAGTTATCTAAACAAGCTTTAGAAACTAAAAAGGTTTTAGTTTTAGATAATATTCCAAGTAATGAATCTTCAGGACATGGAGAAAGTAAGTTTTTTATTCAAGCTTTTTTTTATGAAGAGAATTATAGTTTATTACAAGAGTCTTTAGAAAATACAAATAAAACTTTAGTTCGTTCTATTATTGATGGAAGATATTTTTTTGAAGAAAAACAAAGAAGTATAGAGTTAAAAGAGAATCTATTTTATCAAACTATTAAAAAACCTTATTCTTTATTGATCTTTGGAGCAGCAGCACATGTTGAACCTTTAATCAATATGGCTAATTTACTTGGCTGGGAAACAACAGTTATAGATATAAAAATAAATAATGAATTTGTAAGAAATGCTGATAAAACAATAAAACTAGATGAGGCAAAGGAGGTATTAAATATTGATTTTAAACAGTATGATTCTTCAGTTATTTTAAGTCATAGACCAAGCACTGATGAGGTATATTTACAAGCATTAGCTTCTTCTAATATTGAGTATATTGGAATGATGGGAAATAAAAAGAATATGATTAGAATTAAAAACAAACTAGGTTTAAACAATGATAAAAGAGTATTTGCTCCTGTAGGACTTGATATAGGAAGTAATAGTTCAGAATCAATAGCACTATCTATTTGTGCTCAAATTGAGTCAAAGCGAAATGGTAAAATCTAATAATTTAGCTGTTATTGTTTTAGCAGCAGGAATGTCAAAAAGACTAGGCTCTTGTAAGCAATTAGTAAACTATAAAGGTGAAACTTTATTAAGAGGTACTGTAAAAAAAGCACTTGAGATTTCAAATGATGTTCATGTTGTTTTAGGATATAAAAAAGATGTTTGTGAAAAAGAGTTAAAAAATCTTGATGTAACAACTGTTTTTAATGAGAACTATAAAAAAGGAATGGGGACATCTATTTCTTCTGGAATAAAAGCTACACAAAAATTTAAAAATAGTATGATTCTTTTATGCGACCAACCTTTTATGCCTGTTTCACATTTGAAAAAGCTTTGTGAAAAAATAGACAATAATCATATTATCTCCTCTTTATCTAGTAAGAGTTTAAAAAAAACAGTTCCTGCTATTTTTCCAAGAGCTTTTTATGATTCTTTGATAAAACTTGATGAGGATTTTGGTGCAAAATATCTATTGCAAAATGAAAAGTCAATAGATATTTTACTAAAAGAGGAGTTCTCTTTAGATATTGATACAAAAGAAGATAAAGAAAAACTTCTTAAAGATAATTTGATAGTTCAATAAGATTTTTATCTGGGTCTCTTAGATAAATTGATTCAATCTCTCCTAAAGCACCCGTTCTTTTTATAATATCTTGTTCTAGTTTTATATCTAAACTAGAAAGATGTTTTCTTGCTTCTTCTAAAGAGGTTTCAATAATAAAACATAAATCAGCACTTCCTTCTTTTACATTAAATGCTTTTGGCTCAAACTCTTTTCCTAGTTCATGTAGATTTATTCCTGAGTTTATCATTTTTAAGAAACCAATTCTAAAGAACCCTTATTTATGGTA
>ERZ1673961.413-NODE-413-length-18129-cov-5.647117_pt1 | contig 18129 bp, 9 predicted proteins | sample MGYA00580189_ERZ1673961 | MGnify/ENA primary metagenome ERZ1673961 (study PRJEB41334, sample SAMN05608105) | rock metagenome | biome: terrestrial subsurface; feature: shale formation; material: shale | place: USA: Pennsylvania ... | reverse complement strand
ATCTCTCACTCACCGCCACATTCTTGAAGAAAGACGTCCTAGGACGTCTTTTTTTATGCCTATCATACTTATAAATCAATAAGTTATCGTCCGATAACGTCCAAAGATGTTCTAGTTCGTTCGCCATTTTGGGGTATGACAAAGTGTATGTTTTAATCAACTACAGATTGGGACATATACACTAAATCGGGAAAAAACTTCATACATCTGACCGTTTAATGAATACTGATTTTCTCCCTTTTATCTAAAAAATAGCTCAATAAAACATGTGGTTATGAAATTTAGTGTATGACACGAAAATCGCATCATTTTACAGGGACAGACGCGTCAGTTAAAAGCAGCATAGTTGGTATAGCTGTTAATTTGGATATGCATTGTAATGTTGTAAAAGACGAAGAGCTAATTCATTTGTTAAATGAGATGATTAAAAACAATACAATAGCAGATATGCTCAGAGAGCCTGATGATTTGTTGTCTGTTCTTGAAGTGGCTAAGGGGTTTTTATCTGAACAAGTATTGAGCCTAGGGTTACCTTACAAGTTACCTACAGTAGAGCCTTTGACTGCTTTCTATAAAGTCTAGGTTTGAGATGGCTAGATCACCTTATTCTATGCCTCAACCCATGCTCATGGAGATGGCATACCTTGAGGTAGGCACTGTGGCTGAACGTTATATTAATATTATCAACGAGCTATTTGTTAGTGACGATGACGTCTAATGTTTCTAACTACATTTCACTATCGTGCTCGATGTTTTACCAAAATAATGGTAGAATCTACACAAAGTTAAATTTGAGTTTGGTAGTTTAAGTGAAGATCGTAGGTGTTGATCTATTTTGTGGTGCTGGTGGCCTCACTCATGGCTTGCAACAGGCAGGAATTAATGTAAAGGCTGGTTTTGACATTGAGGGGAACTGTAAATATCCATATGAGCACAATAATAACGCCGAGTTTGTACAAAAAAGTGTAACTGACGTTACAGCTGACGATATTAAATCACGATTTGACGATAACGCATACTCGTTACTTGCGGGCTGCGCACCATGTCAACCTTTTTCTAAGTACACTCAATCTAAGCCAAAAGACCAAGATGATCGGTGGGGACTACTTTATCAGTTTGCTCGTTTGGTCAAGGAGTCAAAGCCCGACTTTATTACAATGGAAAATGTTCCTGATTTGAATAAGCATAAAGTCTATAGTGATTTTAAAGAGGGCTTAAAATCAGAGGGTTATTTCGTTGATGAGAGGGTAGTTTTCTGTCCGGACTACGGAATGGCACAAACTAGAAGTCGACTCGTTTTACTCGCTTCGCGTATCGGTGAGGTTGAATTGATTAAACCAACTCACGATAAGAGTCAGTACGTAACAGTTAAGGACGTAATTGGGCATCTGCCAAGAATCAAGGCTGGTAGTGTTAGTAAGCATGATCCATTACACCGCTCAAGTAGCTTGTCTGAGTTAAATTTGAAGCGAATAAAAGCATCTAAGCCTGGTGGCACATGGCGCGACTGGCCTGAAGAACTTCTAGCTAAATGCCATACCAAAGATAGCGGTAAAGGTTATGCCAGTGTTTATGGCCGTATGGCTTGGAATGAGCCCAGTCCGACCATAACAACCCAGTGTTATGGTTTCGGCAACGGTCGCTTTGGACACCCATCTCAAGCTCGTGCCATTTCTTTGAGAGAAGCGGCAATTTTACAATCGTTCCCAGATCATTATAAATTTGTAGAACCAGATGGTAATTATGCCATGAAAAATCTAGGAAAAATGATTGGAAATGCGGTGCCTGTACGGCTAGGCGAAGTAGTGGGTATGTCTTTACTTAAGCATCTCAGTCAACAAACACAAAAGAGAGGTCATTAACAGTATTCAAACCTATCTGCTTCACGTTTTGAATTGAGTGGGTGTTATATAACCAAGTTGTTGATGCTACTCAATATTCTAATGCAATAGATTGAATGTAAACCAGTATTCGATGCTATAATCATAGGCTGCCTTGTCTATAAATAGTAATGATCTATGAAGCAAACTATCGAATACTCAGTCACTCCTGAACCTGGTCAACTGGTTGAAGTGCGAAAGCGGCAATGGATTGTTGCTGACGTAAAAAACTCACAACTTCCTACCTCATTCCATAAAAAGCAAAATTACATAAAACTATCATCTATTGATGAAGATGGTTTAGGTGAAGAGCTTGAAGTTATCTGGGAGATCGAGCCTGGTGCTCATGTAATCGAAAAGTCAGGTTTGCCTAATATTACTGGCTTTGATGAAGCGAATAAACTTGATGCATTTCTAGATGCTGTACGTTGGGGGGCTGCTACCAACGCAGATAGAAACTTCTTACAAGCCCCTTTTCGCAGCGGTGTGAGCATTGAGAACTTTCAGCTTGATCCTTTAGTTAGAGCTATCAACATGGCTCGTGTCAATCTCCTTATTGCAGATGACGTTGGTTTGGGTAAAACCATAGAGGCAGGTTTAGTCATTCAGGAAATGCTATTACGGCATCGTGCTCGGACTGTATTTATTATTTGTCCCGCGTCGCTACAGCTAAAGTGGCAAGATGAGATGCAAGAAAAGTTCGGGCTAGAGTTTAAAGTTGTTAATACTGATTATGTAAAGCAGCTTCGCCGTGAACGAGGTATTCACGCAAACCCTTGGACTTCGTTTCCTAGGCTTATCGCTTCTCAAGACTGGATCAAAAGTGGTGAAGGTTTAAGACTACTCCGAGAAATTATGCCTGCAAAAGCAGAGTACCCTCGCAAGTTTGATATGTTGGTCATTGATGAAGCGCATAATGTCGCTCCTTCTGGTTCAGCCAATTACGCAGTTGCAAGTCAGCGCACCAAAATTATTCGAGAAATCTCGCCACACTTTCAGCACAAGTTGTTTTTAACGGCGACACCCCACAATGGCTACACTGAGTCATTTACATCGCTGTTAGAAATCCTTGATGACCAGCGTTTCTCTCGCAATATCTTACCGAACGAGAAACAACTCCAGAAAGTCATGATTAGGCGTTTGAAAACCGATCTTGTCGATGAAAATGGAGAGGCTCTTTATCCGAAGAGAAAGTTGCAAGCTTTGGAGGTTAATTTCACTGAGCTCGAGCGCAGCATGCATAAAAAGCTTGATCAGTATGCGCAAAGTCGTGAGTTATCTAACGCTGATGCAAAAAATACAATGGCTATAAAGTTTGTCAACGGCTTACTAAAGAAAAGACTGTTTTCCTCGCCTGCGTCATTCGCTTCGACGCTAGAAAAACATATCAACACTCTAGAAGATGCTTCAGAGTCAAAACAAACGACAGCTATTGAAGAGCGAATCCTTCGAAAAGCGATGCTTAAAGCCGATGAGGATTACGCAAATGACCAAGATTTTGAATTGGCACAAGAAGAAGCGATCGAGGAGGCAAGTCGTCGAACGGTACCACTGAGTCAGCAAGAGCGCATCTTAATAAATGAATTGAGGAGTTGGGCTCAAGTAGCACAACACCAGTCAGACTCAAAAGCGGAAGCTATTTGTGGCTGGATAAACCGGAACTTAAAAGATGGTAAAAAGTGGAATAACCAGCGCGTAATTCTATTCACGGAGTATCGGACTACCCAACAATGGTTGGAAAAAATTCTTACTGAAAAAGGGTTGGCTGGTAAACGCTTGGCTATCATCAATGGCGGTATGGATCATGAAGAGCGTGAGGATGTTAAGGCTGCTTTTCAAACCCATCCAGAGCAATCTGACGTCAGAATCCTACTAGCTACAGATGCAGCTTCCGAAGGTATTGATTTACAGAATCATTGTAATTGTCTAATACACTTAGAAATCCCATACAACCCAAATGTAATGGAACAGCGTAATGGCCGTATCGATCGGCACGGCCAAAAGGCAAAAGAGATTCTGATCTGGCACCCTGTAGATGCTGGCTCAGCAACCGATAGTGACACTATTGGTGGTCATAAAGACGACATCATCAGAGCACTTATCAAGCTAGAGTTGATGCGTGAAGATATGGGTAGTGTAAACCCGGTGATTGCACCTCAAATGGCGGGTTTGATAGAAGGTAGTGCAACTGAACTCAATACACTACAAGCTGAAGCCAAAATGGCCAAAGCGAGAAAGGCGGTCAGAGCAGAGAGGGACTTACAAGAAAAGATAAAGCGTCTACACCAGCAACTTATCTCGACTCAAGAAGATTTTCACTTAACACCTGAACATGTATTCGCTGCTGTTCAGACTGCCTTGGAAGTTGCTCAGAAACCGTCACTAAAACCAACAACTCTTGCAGGTACACCTGAAGGTAGTGTGTACATAATGCCGGAGTTTACAGGCTCTTGGGCTCCTTGTAATAAAGGTTTACGCCACCCATTTACTAAACAGATTAGGCCAATAACGTTTGATCATAACGTTGCTAAAGGGAGAGATGATGTAGTACTTGTGCACTTGAATCATCGTTTAGTACAAATGTGTTTACGACTACTACGCAGCAAAGTTTGGGAGAAGGACGATAAGCTCCACCGAGTCACAGTAAGGAGTGTCCCTTCTACAGAACTGCAAAGTGTGGTTGCGATTGTTGCATCTAGGTTAGTTGTAGTTGGTGGGACTCATAACCGCCTACACGAAGAAATTACCTATGCTGGTGGTTATCTCAAAGACAGTGGATATAGTCGAGAGCGAGGTGTGAATCAAATAAACACATGGCTTGAGCTATCAACACCAGCATCTGTCTCTCAGCAAACGAAAGATGCGCTAAAAACCAGGTTTACGAATCAAGCCCAATCGATTCATCAGTCTGTAGAAGCAAGATCAAAAGAGCGCCTTACCAATTTGGAAAGTACTCTAGATCGACTCAAACAGAAAGAGATAGACGATATTACTACCGTGCTTGATGAGTTAGATCACTCAATTGGTGAACAGCTATCACTCGAAGGTGTTCTTCACGAACAGTTGAGCTTATTTGGAGAAGATGAGAGGACTGAAGTGAGAAAAGACAGAGCAGCAATTGAAGCAAGGCAGCAGCGAATCGAGTCGGACAAAAAAGCAGAGACCGAAGCAATCGAGAAACGCTACGCAAACTACATCGACCGTACATTCCCCGTAGCGGTAATTTTCCTGGTACCAGATAACCTATGTGAGGCGAACTGATGGCATTTTCCACAAATCAACATGCTGACTGGCTGTCACTCATTGAAGTATCAGGCCCGTTTCTGGCTGAGCCTATTCTAAACCAAGCATTTCCACAGGGACTTGAAAAACTAGACTCAGTAAAGAAGAGACAGTTTCGTCAAACATACGATGAATGGCGAGAAGTCATTGATAGTGATGCACCAGAAGATCTAAAAATCAAAGACAAGATTCATCAGCAATGGACCAACTGGGTTTTAAAATTTGGATTGGAGCTAGACGAGGATGAAGATGGGGATGTACTTAAAGATCAATCTAAGATGCATGCCTCCATTGAAGTTACTATTCCGGAACATCAAGTAACGATAAAGCCTGAATATGCAGTTGTTGCCAGTGATGAAACTAAGCCTTATATGTTGATACAAACCTATCCGGCAGGTACAGCTTTAAGTGAAGTATTAACTGGGGATAGTTGGTCTACAACGCCAGCGGAACGAATGGCGCACCTCTGTAGAGGTGTTGGAACTCGACTAGGGCTGATCACAAATGGAGAACAATGGATGTTCATTGATGCTCCTGTTGGGGGAATAACGACCTATGCCAGCTGGTATGCTCGTCTATGGGGACTTGAACCTATAACGTTAAAAGCATTCTATAGCCTGTTTAACATAGGGGTTGTATTTAACGGCTTTGATGAAGCTAAAACTCTCCCAGAGTTAATTGATGAATCATTGCAGCATCAAGATGATGTCACTCAAACACTTGGTGTTCAAGTAAGTCGAGCGGTTGAAGTGCTTATTCAGTCGATTGACCGCATTAACCATGATCACAATGGAGAGCTATTGGAAGGCGTTGAGCCTGAAGAGTTATACGAGGCTGGCTTAACATTAATGATGCGCTTGGTATTTTTACTTTGTGCGGAAGAACGTGGTCTATTGCTCTTAGGTGATCAAGCCTATGAAGCTAATTATGCAATATCGACACTGCGAGCTAAGTTAAGAGAAGATGCGAGTCTACATGGTGATGAAGTGCTCTCTTATCGTAAAAATGCATGGGCGCGTTTACTAGCTATCTTCCGATCTGTTTACTCTGGTGTTGAGCATGAAAACATGCGAATGCCAGCGTTGGGCGGCTCGCTTTTTGATCCCGATAGGTTCCCTTTCTTAGAAGGCAGGAAAAAAGGTAGCAGCTGGATTGAAGATGACGCAAAACCACTACCAATTGATAACCGTACTGTCTTATTGTTCCTTGATGCAATTCAACTGTATCAAGGTAGAACGCTGTCTTATCGAGCGCTAGATGTAGAACAAATTGGTTATGTCTATGAAGGTTTGTTGGAGCAGACGGTAAAGCGTGCTCCTGATGTTACTTTGGAGTTATCTGGTAGCAAAAGCTGCAAAAAGCCTTGGGTCCAGTTAGGGGAGTTGGCTTCTGCATCTCTTGATGGTTTGCCTGCACTGAAGAAACTTCTTAAAGAACGTACGGGAAGTTCTGCATCTCGAATCACGAATGATTTGAAGAAAGAAGTGACAGACGCAGATATCGATAAGCTTCTGGTTGCGTGCTACAACGACATAGAGCTATGTCAGCGCATTAAGCCTTATTACCACTTTCTAAGGTTTGATGCTTGGGGGAACCCTCTGCTTTACCCAAAAGATGCTTTTATGCTAACAACTGGATCTGATAGGCGCGAAACAGGCTCTCACTATACGCCTAAATCGCTAACCGAATCCATAGTGACCGAAACACTTGAGCCCGTTGTATATACAGGGCCTGCTGAAGGTAAACCTCGCAAAGAATGGCAGCTTAAGTCACCAGAAGAACTACTTGATCTAAAAATTTGTGACCCAGCAATGGGCTCTGGTGCATTTCTTGTTCAAGTGTGTCGATGGCTGGCTGAACGAGTGTGTGAATCATGGTTAATAGCCGAGCAAACAGGTGCTTTTGTCACAGTGAAAGGAGTAACGACTCACGATGAAACTATGGAGTTGTTGCCTATTGATGCTGAGGAGCGTTTGATTGTTGCAAAGCGATTAATCTCAGAACGTTGCTTGTATGGTGTTGATATTAATCCGCTAGCCGTTGAGCTAGCAAAACTATCAATTTGGCTTGTTACTTTATCTAAGGGACGTCCGTTTGGCTTTTTAGATCATAATTTAAAGTCAGGAGATAGCTTGCTTGGTATACATAACCTAGATCAGCTCTGTTTCTTAAGCTTAAATCCGTACCACGCTAAAAAATCACAGTTGATAGAGCTGCCTATTGCAGAGCAAGTAAAAAAGTTGGTAATAGATGCTGCTGAACTGAGAAAACAAATAGCAGTTCATGATATCAATAGAGTGTCTGATATAGCGGAAATGGAACTCGCAGCTGATCAGGTTAAAGAAGCAATAGCGTTTCCAAAGTTAGTAGCAGATGCATTGGTTGGTATGACATTAAAGTCTGGTGGAAAGTTAGCTGACACTTCTGTTCTTGCTGCTTTGTTACCGCAATCAATAGCTGGTGATTTAGAGTGTACTCATGACTTGAAGGCTGCAGCCTTAGATGGCTTGTCTGCTGACCTAAAAGACAGGAAAAAAGCAAGAACGGCCTTTCATTGGTGTTTAGAGTTTCCAGAGGTATTCAGTACCGAAAGATGTGGCTTTGACGCAATTGTCGGAAATCCTCCATTCCTTGGTGGTCAAAAAATAACGGGATTCATGGGTACATGTTATCGCGATTATTTAGTTGAATGTTTAGCTGATGGTAAAAGAGGTTCTGCGGATTTAGTTGCATATTTTTTTCTTCAAGCGCATAAGCTTACAGCAAAGAACGGAGTTATGGGCTTAATTGCTGTTAATACAATAGCTGAGGGTAATACGCGAGAAGTATCTTTAGAGCAAATATTAAAGCATAGGGCTGAAATATTTAAAGCAGTACCAAATGAAGTTTGGCCAGGTAATGCGAATGTTGTAACTAGCCGAATACATTTAATAAACGGTAGTTGGCACGGAGAAAGAACCATAAATGGAAGTGTCGTCAATAAAATATCCGCGAGTCTGAATGGGCGTGATAATTGGTCGCCGTTAAAACTTAAGCCTAATTTAAAAAAAGTTTATCAGGGTAGTATAATTTTAGGAAATGGCTTTTTAATTGATGATTCTACTGCGGAAAGATTAATTAAAGAAGACCCAAGCTCTAAAGATGTTATTTTCGATTATTTAATTGGTCGAGAAGTTAATCAAAATCCGTCACAGAAACCTTCTCGTAAAGTGATTTGTTTTTTTGACTGGGATGAAGAACAGGCTCAGAAATATTTTTCAGTCTTTAAATATCTTGAGAAAACAGTTAAGCCCGAACGAATTTTAAATAAAGATAAGGGGGCTAGAGAGTGCTGGTGGAAGTTTTTAAGGCCGAGACCTGAATTATATGGTTCTCTTGGAAGGGGGGCATCTTTCAATAAGTGTAAGATTAACTTTGGTGAAAATGTATTAAGTAAAGCTATAGTTTTTGCTAGAGCTGCAACTAAATATCCCTGTTTTACTTTTTCGTCGAGTGAATATATTTTTGGTGATTCTCTATGTGTTATTACCAGTGATAGCAACGAGTTGATTGCCGTTTTGTCATCTGACATACATGCGATATGGGCTTGGGAGTATTGTTCAAAAATGAAAAATGACATGCGCTACACGCACGGTGATATTTTTGAAACATACCCATTCCCTAAAGGTGTTTGGGAAAAAAATCATGAAGAATTGAGAAATGTTGGTGTTGATTTCCTTAAACTCAGATGTGAATACCTTGAACAAAATGGTATTGGCATGACTCAATTTTACAATGACTTACATGACTCCAGAGTTGACTCTTGTGAAATTAGAGCTTTGAGAGAAAAACAAACTGAGCTTAATAATGTGGTTTTGGCTGCATATGAATTCGATGATTTGGAACTGGACATTGGCTTTCATCAAGTTAGTTACTTACCTGTGGGAAAAAATACTCGCTTTACTATTAGTGAGAAGGCTAGAGAAGAAATCTTATATCGTCTCTCAATGTTGAACAAAGCTAGGCATGAGGCTGAACAAGGATAAGGGTTGAATGGTTAGGAAAACTAAGAACAAAGCATTTATTGCACTAAACACTACAAAACCAAGTAATTCACGTTGTGCGGATTATTGCTTACAGTTGCATGGTAAGAGAGAAATATTTTCAGGTATTGTTGAAGGCTGTTGGGTACTTGTGGTAGATAGCACAAATGTACTACTGGGTGTAGGACGTGTTTACCGACAGCGTAGTGATTTAGGTTCAACAACATTATTTTTCGATAAGTACCTGAAATCTGAACTACCTGTGGCAGTGCCGTTTATGCGTTCAGGTCAAATATCTCGTATTGAGTGGACAACATTTGCTGAAGAGATCCCTAAGCTCTTAGGTAAAACGCTAGCTGAAGTTCCCCTCATTCAAGATGATGTTTATGTAAGGGAACTGCTTCAGTATGCAGTGATGGATGATTTGTTAGGTCCTGCAAATGGACCTCATGAGCAAATCCTTGATATGAGTGTTCGTGACCGCTATTTAGTTGGTCGTTTGGCACCATTGGATGCTGCTGAAAAAGGTGGAGAGTTTGGTATTGATGGCTCTGGTGATGAGGACGATGAGCCTGAAGATTTAATAGTCAAAGCTACCTCGACGAAATCTGACTCTCCGTCTGGCAGTGTTAAGCCTGACCCTGATTCTAGCGAAGAGGTTGATGCTGCGAGTAACCAATCATTAATTCCCTCAAGCATGGGGTTTACATTCTGTGTGTCTGGTGAGGAAAAATGTATTGAGCTTCAAGCCTCTTGGGGACGTTATCAGCGTTTCTATGAGCATGATATGTACAAGACTCATACAGATACTGAAACAGGTGAAGAATCGCAAGGTGCCAAAGTTAAAGTTTGGCAACGAATCCCATGTGGTGGCTCTATAAACTTACCGTTAGAAACGGGAGCGATACAGCCCATTGCTATTGATAGAGAAAATCCAGCAGTCGTGATCCAAGGAACAGTAAGAAAGCCGAATGAAAATGGCGATCGACTTGTCACAGTTTTCTTAGTTAATACTCAAGAGGAGCCGCCACGAGAGGTCGGAAATAAAGATACTGCCTGGGTGTTCCAACCTGAGATTTCGGCCACAGCTGTTAGTGAATCTTCAAATAAAAACGTTTTCCGCAAGCGCCCGGTACTAAAGCCTGATGGTGAGGACTTGGAGCGTGAATCATTGGAAATGGTTTATCGTAACCAAGTGGAATTCGCTACTGGACACGGTATCGCCGTTCATGCAGATGTGTCATCAGAGGACGTAGAGAGGGCGTCGAAAGTCAAAACCGTTGTCATGCCACAATATGAAGTGCCTGTAACGGAAGTCCCAGGTCTTCGTGATGGAGACAGGACTGCGCTAAAGGCAATGGTATCTGGTGGATATTTGAATATGCTGAAGCTGGCGGAAATGACAAGAGAAGAGCTTGTCGTTGCGTTAACTCAAATGACGGATGACTATACTGCATGGATAGATGAGCAGAAACACCGAATAGGTGATGATGTCGTCAATCATGATGATGCTGCACTTCGAGCTATAGCTAGTTGTACTGAAATTAACCAGCGCCTTAAAGAGGGCATTAGCGTGTTAGCTGATGCCAAAAACGACAATGCATTGGAAGCATTTCGTTTTGCAAATCTTGCCATGGCTAAGCAACGTGTACAGAGTATTTATGCTCATAAACGCAGAACAGGTAAAGCCATAAAAGTTGATGATCTTTACAAAGATCCAAAAAACTACTCATGGCGTTCTTTTCAGCTAGCATTTCTTCTGTTGTCTATTCCTGCTTTAGCACAGCCGGATCATCAAGATAGAACGGAGTCGGCTGAGTCTTTCGCCGACTTGTTATGGTTCCCAACTGGTGGTGGTAAAACAGAAGCTTACCTTGGTGTGGCTGCATTCACTATGTCGATTCGTCGTTTTCAGGGCAACTTGGGAGCGTATGATGCAAGCCGAGGTCTAGCGGTAATAATGCGTTACACCCTAAGACTGCTCACGCTCCAGCAGTTTCAACGTGCGACTACATTGATTTGTGCAATGGAAGTCATTCGTCAAGAGTCTGTGAAAAATGGTGATATGCGGCTTGGCGAAACACCATTTACTATCGGCTTATGGGTTGGCAATAAGGTGGCGCCCGGTAGCACTGATGATAGCGCAAAAGCGATAAAAGATATTCGAGACCCTGATAAATATAATGCAGGAGGTTCATCACCAGCGCAGTTAACGAGTTGTCCTTGGTGTGGTGAAGAGATTGACCCTGGTAAGCATATTGAGGTTAACAAGGATAAGTTACAAACAGCAATCTACTGTGGTGATAAAAAAGCACGCTGTGAGTTTTCTAAAGGTAAGTCAGCCAAATCAGCACATCCGGGTATTCCAGCTCTAGTCGTTGATGAAGAGATGTACCACCGTCCACCTTCAATGATGATTGCCACGGTAGATAAGTTTGCGATGATGGCGTGGCGAGGTGAAATAAAAAACTTGTTTGGTAAAGCAAGCCTTGAGTGTGAACGTCATGGTTTGCTCTGGTTTGATTCGAATTCGTGTAATGGTAACCATCCAAAATCTAAAGCAGGCCCAACAGTAAAAGTTAAAGCTATTTCTGAAATCCGCCCGCCGGATCTAATCATTCAAGATGAGTTCCACCTAATTAGTGGTCCACTAGGGACGATGGTGGGCTTATATGAAACGGCAATCGATGAGTTGTGTTCATGGACACTTGGCGGTAAGTCTATTCGACCAAAAGTTATAGCTTCAACAGCAACGGTTAGGAAAGCAAAACAACAAGTTAGTGGAGTTTTTAATCGTCAAGTTGCGGTATTTCCACCACATGGCTTAGATATTGAAGACAACTTCTTTTCTGTCCAGCGACCAATCAAAGATCACTATGGTCGCCGTTATATCGGAGTGTGTTCCCCTGGTAGCGCAAGACCTGCAGTATTAATACGAGTATACACAGCACTTTTGACAGCATCTCAAGCATTGTTTGAACGCTTTGGTCAAGTAGCTGATCCGTACATGACAAGTGTTGGCTATTTTAACTCATTGCGTGAGTTAGGTGGTATGAAACGACTGGCGGAGGATGATGTTCAAACTCGTTCATACCGAGTGCAGATGAGTTTGGTTGACCGACCTGGATTGCAGCAGCGAAGTGTCAACAACATACGAGAACTGACTTCTCGTGTATCAAGCCAAGACATCCCTAAATATCTTGATCAGCTAGAGGTTAAATTTAAGGCAGATTTCGATCCTGTCGAAGGTAAGTATGTTACTCGGTGGGATGAGGGAGAAAGTCGCGCTATTGATGTAGTACTAGCAACCAACATGTTATCAGTTGGGGTTGACGTTAATAGACTTGGAGTGATGGCAGTTAATGGTCAGCCAAAGAGTACTGCCGAATATATTCAGGCTACCAGCCGTGTTGGACGTAGTTTCCCGGGGCTGGTTTGTACCGTATTGACATGGTCAAGGCCGAGAGATTTATCCCATTATGAAACTTTCGAGCACTATCATTCTACATTCTACAAACATGTTGAAGCGCAATCAGTGACTCCGTTTTCTCCTCGAGCGATGGATAGAGGCCTAACAGGCTCAATGCTGAGTTTAATGCGTTTAAGCGATGATGAGTTGAACCCCAATGATGGGGCAGCAAAACTAAAATCGCCAAGTTCAAGTATTGTTCAAACAACGATTAGCTCAATTACGGACAGGGTTCACTTGGTTGAAGAGAGCTCCGAGTCAAAGAAATTAGCCGGCGCTGCTATTAAACAGAGAGTTGATGAGTGGGTAAAAGAAACACATGTTCCAGGTCGTACGGTTGCTTATGAGAAGAAAGGGGCAAGCGTCGACTCGAAGATCGCTTTGATTAATAAACCAGGTATAGGTGAGTGGGGGCGATTTACTGTTCCTATGTCCATGCGTGAAGTTGAGCCTGGAGTTAAATTACAAATGAATACTCAAAAGCTCCCGGATGGTCCTTCTTGGAAGCCTCCAGTGAAGAAGAAAAGTGCAACAGAAGGTGATTCATAATGAGCGCTGGTAAAAAGACGATTTCAAACATTACTCCTGTTGGTGATGTAAGGCCAAGTCAGCTTCTTTGGACCTATGGACCGGGAGCTTTAATAGATATGCCAAGTCTATCGGTTGTTACTCAGGGAATCGACCGCTGGGATAAAGACAGGTGCCCTCCTATCACTGAAGCAAGGTTATTGGCAGCTGTAAAAAAAGTGCTCGGGCCGCAAGTTGAAAGCATGAGAATGCCTCCGTTTGCGATTAAAGAGTCTAGTGATCCATTTTCGGCGGAAGCACGAGTTGGAGTTCCAGTTAGACCCTTTCCTAGATGGTTGCGCTGCGTGAAGTGTGGGATGTTGTCTGAATATGATGCTGGTCTATTTGAAGTCAAAGAGAGTAGGTTTAGACCGGAAAATACCCGATTTGTCCACAAGATGTGTCAGGGATCTAAAGGTGACAAGCCAGCAAAAGATGCAGATGCAGTACCTGCTCGTTTTCTTCTGGCATGTAGAAATGGCCATTTAGATGACTTTCCATGGCGCTACTATGTGCACGGTGGGCATTCTACTTGTACTGGAGGTTTGCGTTTCTTCGAAAGTGGTGCTTCGTTGCAAACAGAAAACCTGTGGGTTAAGTGTGATGAATGTGACGCTAAACGAAATTTAGCTCAAGCTTTTGGAAAAGCAGGTAAGGAAAATCTCCCTGCTTGTAGGGGACGGCACCCTCATTTAGACAAATTTGATTCTAGTTGTGATGAAGATGCTAAAGGCGTACTGCTAGGGGCAACGAACAGCTGGTTCCCAATAACTTTATCAGCTTTGGCAATCCCGCTCACTCGTGATCCAATTATTCAGTTAGTTCAGGATGGTTGGGATAACTTTTCAGAAGTTGAGTCTGTTTTTGAAGTTAAAGCGATTCTAAAAGTTTTAGTAAAAAATGCAATATTACCTGGAATTGACCAATATTCCGCTGAGGAGATTTGGTCTGTTATAGAAGCTATCAATAATGGTGAAGTAGGTGGAACGGTAACTCAGGAAGATATCAAAGGTCCTGAGTGGGATGTGTTTATTGAGCCCAACCCGCCAACAGACTGGCCGCACTTTCTGAGTGAAGCGACAAGTGTACCGACAAAATACAAGAAGCAAATATCTAATGTTTTATTACTAAAACGATTGAGAGAAGTTAATGCCTTAATTGGTTTCACTCGAGTAGAAGCTCCAGAGGAAAGTAATAATCCTGATGAGCAGCCACCAATGGCGTCGTTATGTAATGATGCACCCACTTGGGTACCAGCTAGCCAGGTACATGGTGAAGGTATTTTTATTCGTTTCAATGAGGACGAATTGAAGCATTGGGAGAAGATTCCTGCTGTTCAGGCTATCAACGAAATGTTAATTAATGGGCATAAAGGCTGGAGGCGAGCGAGGGGGCTATCTCCAGATAGCGGATATCCAGGTGTCCGTTATGTCTTGCTACACACTATTGCTCATTTACTTATTAGGGAGCTCGCTCTTGAGTGTGGTTATAATGCCGCAAGTATTCGTGAAAGAATTTATGGTGATACAAGTGGTGAAAACAACCAAGCAGGTGTCTTGATATACACTGCGGCTGCTGACTCTGATGGCACCCTCGGAGGGTTAGTTGAGTTAGGCAAGGCTGAGAACTTGGAAAGATTACTCCATCAAGCACTAAATCGCGCGAGAGTTTGTTCATCGGATCCACTCTGCTCAGAGCATAATCCAGAAAAAGACCGAACTTTACATGCTGCGGCTTGCCACGCTTGTACTTTTGCTGCAGAAACTTCATGTGAAAAAAACAACCGTTATCTAGACAGAGCATTGGTAGTACCAACGCTTGATAATGATGGAGCTGCATTTTTTGGGGCTGACTGTTAATGGATGATTTACTTCGGTGTATCTATGATGTCGTCAAAGGTCAGCACTTTGATAAAATAAAGTCTCTTTCAAAGAAGATTAAAGTGACTAAATCAATAGATTCTTTTGTATTAAAGGGTTTTTTTAATGCAGAAGCGTCCAATGATGCACTTAATTCACTTTTAAGCGCTTGGAAGAACAGTACTTGTACAAGTGAAGAGTTAGCGGCGATGATACTCGGCGCCTCTTACGCGTCATCAAAACAAAGAGAGCATGAATCGACAGAGCTTGTATGGACAGGGCCTGACTCAAACTTATTCCCTGTTCGAAGGTCCGAGCAAGTTCTAATAGACATTATAAACTCTGCTCAAGAGACGCTATTTATCGTTTCGTTCGTATTGGTGAACATCCCCAATGTCGAGCAAGCTCTTAAGCAAGCAACTGCGAGAGGTGTACAAGTAAGAATGCTTTTGGAGTCTGAGGATAAGGAGTCGACAGGTGTCTTTGCAAAGACGCTTGAGAGGCTATATACCAACATTCCGAAGATTCAACTTTATATTTGGCCACGCGAGAACAGGGAAAAGTATCAAGCAGGCTTTGCTAGAGTACATGCAAAGTGTGCAGTTGCTGATCAGAGAGGTGCTTACATAACTAGTGCGAATTTGACCGAAGCTGCCCTTGATAGAAATATTGAAATGGGTATCAATATTGAAGGGGGATCTATTCCCTCAGATATCTGTACTCAGCTCAATGCAATGATTAATTCCAAAGAGATTATTCCGTATATTCCATTTCAACTGTTAAATGACAGCCATTCCTGCCATACAGACAAAAGCGTAATAAGCTTAGATAATGTACCCCAAGCACTGGCGGAATCTAATTACATCACTGTTGAGTTTGATAACAAGAAAACTGGCTGTAAAGATGTACGGAAATTTATCAAGTGTGAGGCTAAACAGGAAAAACCTAAAGCTGGTACATTGGTAATAATTAGCGTTGAAGGAAAACTGTATTTAGGCAATTATCGCTGGAATAAACTACAAAATATCGTTGATGGACAACAGTACTATCTGATAACGGTTAAAGGCTTTGCTCCAACTGAAAAAATTAAAATAGATGAAAGTGAGTGGTTGGACTTCATGCCACTTGCAATGGAAGTTAAATAATAAAAATAGGATATTGATTTTGGCTAGATTAATACCAAAGATTAACATTGAGGATATCAGCGTTAAGTCGGAAAGGGATGTCGCTAAGTTTTTGGTTGATTTATTACCTGACGACTGTGTTATTTACCACAGTTATCCATGGCTTAAAGTAGACCGAAATAATAAAGGTGATTCAACTCTCAAAGAAGGAGAAACGGATTTCGTGGTTATCATTCCATCTCATGGAATGTTAGTGCTTGAGGTAAAAGGTGGAGAAATTAACTATGACCATGAGAGCCGTGAATGGAATCGGGTTCTGCCTAGCGGAAGTCTGAAGGCAATTCAGGACCCTTTTGAGCAGGCTCGGCGCAATACTCATTTCTTGGAAGAAACGATTAAGAAAAAAGGGTATAACGGGGCAAAAAACTTGCCTTTTGGGTATGGTTACGCAGTTGTATTTCCTGACTGTGAGTACAATGGAGAGACACCGGCAGGTGCTACACCATCAATTATATTGTCGGCAAATGATCTCCAATTTTTAGATCGAAGATTAAAATCAGCACTAGCACAATGGGTCAGACGTGAACAGCCCATATCTCTGACGAAGGAGGACAGAAATAAAATACAAATATCTATCTCTCCTAGTTTTAATTTGCTTCCAGTTCTCTTTCGAAAAATAGAAGAGCAGGAAGAAAAGCTATTTCGCTTAACAAACGATCAGCTCATGCTATTGGAATTTTTAGCGAGTACCCAAAGAGCTTGTATTAACGGAGTCGCCGGATCAGGAAAAACAATGTTAGCGCAGGCACAATCAGAGAAATTTGCCAGTCAAGGGATGAAGACCCTGCTGGTGTGTTACAACAAAGCTCTTGCAAAATGGTTACGGGACAGTATTTCTTCTGATTATTCCGACAGTATTACAGTGATACATTTCCATGGTTTGTGTTCAGATTTATGTAGAAAAGCTGGAATTCCATTTAATCCTTCTACCCAAGATGAAGACGAGTTCTGGAAAGAAGTAGCTCCAGAATTGTTAATTGACGCAATTGATGTTTTAGAAGATAGGTACGATGCTGTCATTGTTGATGAGGGCCAAGATTTCCAATCTGATTGGTGGATGCCTCTAGAACTGATTAATACTAACGGTGAAGATGGTGCGATGTACGTATTCTACGATCCCAATCAGAACTTATATGTGGGTCAGGAACCTTCGTTGCCTGCATTAGGTCAGCCGTTTAACCTTCCAGTAAACTGCCGAAATACTAAATCTATAGCCAGTCTGTGTAGCGATATCCTTGACCAGAAAATCCCTACTAAAGGTGATGCGCCTGTCGGAGATGAACCGGTCATCATCCGATTGGATAATAGGTTTGAAATAAAAAACGTGTAGAACGCTACGTGCACGAATGGGTGAATCAAGGTAAATTAAAGCCGAATCAAGTCGCGATCTTGAGCCCATTTAAGCAGAATAGCTCTTCTTTAGCTAGCTTAAGTAAAGCTAGAGGAGTAGAGATTACAAGTGATATAGAACGTTGGAAGGAAGGAAAGGGCATATTGTTTTCTACCGTCAAGGGGTTTAAAGGACTAGAGGCCGACGCGATACTACTTATAGATATCCCTCACAAGCGGGAATTACCGAGCTTTCAACGAGCAGATTACTATGTTGCATGCTCAAGAGCTAAGCACTTACTAGTCGTTATTAGTGAACATCAGTAATTGGTGTTCTTAATTTAAATAGTCCTAGTGTGTAATTATTTGAAAATAATTGTGATAAATATCAAAAAATGACATGTATGACAAGGTGTATATCCCTGAAAGTCGACTTGATATAAATCGCTAATTTTCAAATAGATATTGGGCTTGGTCGACTTCCTCACTCACCGCCACATTTGAGCCCTAGCAGAAATGCTGGGGCTTTTTCGTATT
>ERZ1673961.412-NODE-412-length-18180-cov-327.803586_pt1 | contig 18180 bp, 19 predicted proteins | sample MGYA00580189_ERZ1673961 | MGnify/ENA primary metagenome ERZ1673961 (study PRJEB41334, sample SAMN05608105) | rock metagenome | biome: terrestrial subsurface; feature: shale formation; material: shale | place: USA: Pennsylvania ... | reverse complement strand
AATCCAGCTGTTAATCCTGCTGGTCCTCCACCTATTATCGCTAAATCTAACATGTTTTATTCCTTACTTTGTTTTATATTGTATAATTATGATGAGATTATATACTTTAAAGGATAAAAATTTTCTTAAGAAAAAGATTATAAATAAATAAATATTTTCTTAAATTTTTTTATTAACAAAATTTGTCAATTATAGATTAAATTGATTTGTATATAATTTCACCAACAAAACAAAAAACTATTAATAAAAAAGGAAAAACATGTTAGTAACAAACAAAGCAAAAGATTTTACAGCAGCAGCAGTTTTAGCTGATGGACAAATTGTTGAAGATTTTAATTTATATGAAAATATCGGAGAAAAAGGTGCAGTTGTATTCTTTTATCCACTAGACTTTACATTTGTATGCCCATCAGAAATTATTGCATTTTCTAAAAGAGCAGATGAGTTTAGACAAAGAGGTGTAAATGTAATTGGTGTATCTATTGATTCTCAATTCTCACACTTTGCTTGGAGAGAAACTCCAGTAGAAAAAGGTGGTATCGGAAGAGTTAAATTCCCACTAGTTGCTGATATTACAAAACAAATCTCAAGAGATTTTGATGTATTATTTGATGAATCAGTAGCTTTAAGAGGTTCATTCTTACTAGATGCAGATGGAACTATTAGACATGCAGTTATTAATGACTTACCATTAGGTAGAAATATTGATGAAATGATCAGAATGGTAGATACTATGATTTTTACAAATGAAAATGGTGAAGTTTGTCCAGCAGGATGGAATAAAGGTGATGAGGGTATGAAAGCAGACAAAGAAGGTGTTGCTGATTATCTTGCTAAAAACGAAGATAAATTATAATATTTTATTAAAAGAGTAAGTTTAAATCTTACTCTTTTATAACTACACAATACAAAACTACACTTTTCTAATTTAATTATATACTTAAAGTTTTCTATAAATATAAAAATGTATGATAGAATTAAAAAAAAAGAAAAGTTATGCTATCAAAAAAAGAAAAATATATTATAAGAATCATAAGATTCTTTCCTCTTTTTTTAATATTTGCAATTGCAATTATTGGAATGTATCTATTTTTAGTAGAACATGAAAAACACTACCATAAAGAAATAACAAATATAAAATCAAAATTTATAAATCAAGAAAAACAAAGAATAAGAAATGAAGTAAATAGAGTTTATGAGTATATACAGTTTCATAAACAAAATAGTGAAGAAAGATTGAAAAAGCTGATTAAATATCAAGTTTATGAAGCACATGCTGTTATGCAAGGGCTTTATAATGAATACAAAAATAAAAAATCCAAAAAAGAGATAATTCACATGATGAAAGCTGCATTAGAACAGATGCGGTTTTTAGATGGAAGAGGATATTTTTATATTTATGATATGCAAGGAAATAATATCTTTCATCCTATTTTAAAATCCTTAGAAGGTCGTTCTTTATGGAATCATAAAGATATAACTGGGAAATTAATAGTTCAAGAGGGAATTAAAGCTTTAAAATCAAAAAATGAAACTTATGATGAATGGTATTGGCAAGAACCAAATAGTAAAAAAATAAAAAGAAAAATAGGTTTTCATAAAATATTTGAACCATATAATATCTTTGTAGGTACAGGTGAATATACACAAGAGTATGAAAAAGAGCTAAAGAGTTATATATTAAAATATATCTCAAAAATCAAATTTTTAGACGATAAAATAATTTCAGTGATTGATTATGATGGAGTAGTACTTACTTCAAAGAACAAAGATATTATAAACAAAAATATTATAAATATAAAAAACAAAGAAGATTATCAGCCATATAAAGAGTTATTAAAAATTGCAAAAAGTAAAAAACAACAAGGCTTTTTAACTTATGAGAATAGTACAAATATTAATAAAGATAAATATATACAAAAGACTACTTTTGTTAAAGGTCTTGATGACTGGAAGTGGGCAGTTTATGCATCATTTTATAAAGATTCATTAAAAAAAGAGTTAGATGCAAGGCTTGAAACTTTAGCAAATGAAGATAAAAAAACAATAAAATCTTTTCTTCTATTAGGAGCAATTTTAACTATAATAATGCTGGCAATTTCATTTTATGTAATAAAATTATTAGAAAAAAGTTTTTATGATTATAGAGAAAAAATACTAGAAGAGGCGCAAAAAAATAGACAAAAAGATACTATTTTAGCGCAACAATCAAAAATGGCTGCAATGGGAGAGATGATTGCAAATATTACCCATCAATGGAGACAACCTTTATCTGTAATATCAACAGCAGTTACAGGGCTTAAGTTTGAAAAAGAACTAGGTATATTAAAAGATGATAACTTTTATAGAGGAATGGATAGTATTCATAACTCAGTTATGCATTTGTCTAAAACAATTGATGATTTTAGAAACTTTTTTAAGCCAAATAAAGACAAAATAAATTTTAATTTGAAAGATGTTGTAGAAAAAACTTTAAAACTATTAAGTTCTCAATTTGATATAAATAATATATATTTCATAAAAAATTGTGAAAATATAAAAATCCATGGCACAGAAAATGAACTAGTTCAAGTACTTATAAATATTATAAATAATTCAAGGGATGCACTTAAACATGTAGATAATAAAAGATTGATATTTATTGATATTTTTAAACAAAATGGCAAAGTTGTTTTATTAGTAAAAGATACAGCTGGAGGAATAAACAAGAGTATTATAAAAAAAGTTTTTGAACCATATTTTACTACAAAAAAAGATACTGGTACAGGAATAGGGCTTTATATGTCAAAAAAGATTATAAAAGATAGTCTAAATGGAGAAATAACAGTATCAAATGAAACCTTTGTATATGAAAGTATTCAATACAAAGGTGCATGTTTTAAATTGATATTTGATTTAGTTGATTAATATAAATATTTTTGAATATCTTCTGTTGTTTCTAAAACAAATGCACTGTTTTTATTTATATTAGTTCCTATTTTTGCTTCATGAATTAAGATAGTTCCCTCAATACAGTTATCAAGAGAGATATTACCTTTTTCAAACTCTTGTGCGTCTATTATTGAAAAATCATTATGTTTTTTTTGACTTAAAAGTTTTTCTTTTATCTCATTTGTACAAACAATTGCAATATTTATTTTACTTTTTAAATAGTTTTGTAAATCTTCCCATGAATCTACTAATTTTCCTTTGTGTAGTCCTGCCCGTGAATAAATAAGAGTATAGTTTTTAGGTGTTTTTTTTCTACTTTTTAATATATTATATTTTGTATAATCAAAAAACTTCACATCATCAAAATATTCCATGATATTTTTGTACTCTACATCTTTATATTTAAAATTTTCTTTTTCCCATAAAATATCAGAAGTTTTATTAAGTTGAATAAGTAGTTTTAAATTCTCTTTTTTTGCTTTTCTTTTTAAAGCATTAATCTCTTTTATTAATTGTTCAAAAAATTGTTCTTTTTGAAGTAGAAATTTAAATGTTCTTTTTATTCTTGCTTGTTTTATTTTGTTTTTACTAAAGTGAGAATTCTGAAACAGTCCGTTATGATAAATACAAGCAGTAACACAACCATTTGTGGCATTTTTACATAGGTTGACTTTATTTAAATTAAGAGCATTTTTATCATGCTCTATGCCATACATAGGAGCATGCATTATATTTTTTTGCGCCGCTAGATATAAAGTACCTACTATAGTTGTTTCATTTATTTTTTTAGATAGTAGATTAGTAGTATTGTAATTGTATTGCAAAATTATTCCTTTAGATTAAATAAGGCGCGTATTATATAAAGATAAAGATTAAATAACATATAATAAGAAAAAGGTATTTTTATAAACAACTCAATTAAAAGCTTTTAACATATATGCAAATACGAGAAAATATAATTAGAACTTTACATTAACTAAATAAACAAATATAATATTATATAACAAATATAAAAAGGTAAATTAAATGCAAGAACAGATTGATAGTAATATTTTAGAGTATTTAAATATTACGAAAGGTCTATATTTAATATTGGATAAAAACTCTAATATTATTTTTGCAAATGAACAAGCCTGCAAAATATTAGGCGTATCTCAAGAAAAAATTGTATCTATGAATTGGGTTGATAGTTTTATTCCTCAAGAGTTAAAGTCTTATATTAGTAATGTAATAAAAGAGATTGCAAATAAAAATATGCAAATAAATAGATATGTAGAAAATGAAATAGTAACATTAGATGGAGAAAGAAAGTTTATCTCTTGGAAAAACTCTTTTGTAGAAAAAAAAGGAGAAGTTACTCAAGTAATTTGTTCAGGAGAAGATATAACTGAAAAAAGAGAGATTCAAAAATATATTGAAGAAAAAGAAGAGAGATTAAAAGCAATTTTTGATTTTTCACCTTTGGGAATTTTAATTTCAGATAAAACAGGAAAGATGATAGAAGCAAACTTGGCTTTTTTAAATATGCTTGGATACTCACAAGATGAAATCTTAGGAAAATCATATCTTGATATAACTCACTTTGATTATTTAGATTTAAATGAAGATCACTTTAATAGACTTATTGATAATGAAATAGGAATGTATAAAATCACTAAAAGATATATTACAAAAAATAATGAACTTTTATGGGGAAATGTAACAGTTTCAACTATAAAGAACGAATTCAATGAAATACTTTATGTTTTAGCGATTATTGAAGATATTACACAAATGAAAACAAGAGAAGAAGATATTATTGCTCAAAGAAAATTTCTTCATACAATAATCGATGAAAATCCAAATATAATAATTGTAAAAGATTATGAGGGAAAATTTGTATTAGTAAATCAAGCCATAGCAAGACTTTATAATACAACAACTGAGGATATGATAGGAAAAAGTGATGGAGATTATAATCTAAATGAAGATCAAGTAAAACACTATTTACAAAGTGTACAAGAGATTATGGATTTAGATGAGACTAAAGTAGTTTATGAAGAATCAACTGATATATTAACTGGAAAAATAAGATATTTCCAATCTATTAAAAAACCAATAAGTGATAGGTATGGGAATAAACAGCTTTTAATTATAGCAAATGATATTACAGATATTAAAGAAGCTCAAAAGAAACTAAAAGATAATGAAGAGATGATTCATCACCAATCAAAAATGGCTGCAATGGGAGAAATGCTTGAAAATATTGCACATCAATGGAGACAACCTTTATCTGTTATAACTACTAGTGCAAGTAGTGTAAGAATACATAAAGAAATGGGAACTTTAAGTGATGACTTTTTGGATGAGGTTTTAGATGCGATTGTAAAATCTGGTAACCATCTTTCTCAAACTATTGATGATTTTAGAGACTTTTTTAAACCAGATAAAGAAAAAGTTAGATTTAATATAAAAAATACATATAAAAAAGCACTCTTTTTAGTTAGCTCAAAATTAAAAAATAGAGAAATTGATATAATTGAAAATATTGAAGATATAGATTTATATGGTTTTGATAATGAACTTGTACAAGTAATTATGAATCTAATAAATAATGCAAGAGATGCACTAGAAGAGTCTTCATTAGAGTATAAATATATATTTATTGATATTTATAAAGATAAAGAGAATAATATCATTTTAAAAATATGTGATAATGCAGGAGGGATACCTGTAAATGTAATAGGAAAGATTTTTGAACCATATTTTACTACAAAACATAAAAGTTTAGGTACAGGAATAGGACTTTATATGTGTGAAGAGATTTTGGTAAAACATATGAATGGTGAAATTTCTGTAAAAAATAAAGAGTTTGAATATGAAAAAAATAGTTTTAAAGGAGCAGAGTTTACTCTAAAGATTCCTATTTTAGAACCTTTAGAGAATTGATTTAATCATTGAAGTTTTCAATTAACTCTTTTGCTTGTTGTAAAGCTTTATCACTACTATTTTTATCAAAAGTTAAAGCAACTGCCATTCTTCTTCCCTCATGACTTTGAGGCTTTCCAAAAACTCTTACGTAAGATGTATTAGTAAAAGCTTCATCTTTAATATCTATTGTAGGATTAAAGCTATCATTTTTTGCTTTATAAGCAGCACTTGCACCTGCTCCATAATCAATAAAGTTTAAAGGAAGACCAAGTACTGCTCTAATATGAAGAGCAAATTCACTTTGAGATTGTGTAATCATTGTAACCATACCAGTATCATGAGGTCTTGGACTTACTTCACTAAAATAAACTTCATCACCTTTTACAAATAACTCAACACCAAAAATACCTCTTCCACCTAAACCATCAGTTATTTTTTTTGCAATCTCTTTTGATTTTTCTTTTGCAGTTTCACTCATATTCATTGGTTGCCATGAAAATATATAGTCACCATCTTGTTGTATATGACCTATTGGTTCACAAAATACAGTTTGATTCTCATTTCTTGCTGTTAAAAGTGTAATCTCATAATCAAATGTAATAAACTCTTCTACAATTAGTTCACTAGCATCTCCTCTAGCTTCCTTTGCAAGTTCCCAAGATGAAGCTAAATCATCTTCACTTTTTGCAATACTTTGTCCATGTCCAGATGAACTCATAACAGGTTTAATTACACAAGGAAATCCTATGTTTAAAGCTGCACTTTTTAAAGCTTCAAAAGTAGATACAAACTCATATTTAGATGTTGGAAGTTCCAAATCAACTGCTGCAAACTCTCTTATGTTTTTTCTATTCATTGTTTTATTAACAGCATCTGCATTTGGTATTACATGGTAACCTTCACTTTCAGCTGTAAATAAAGCATCTATATTTATAGCTTCAACCTCTGGTAAAATAAAATCTGGTTTTTCTCTTCTTATTACATCTAAAATCTCATTTTTATTTTTCATATTGATTGTATAAGCTTTATTTGCAACAAGTTGTGCAGGAGCATTATTATAACTATCAACTGCAACTGTTTCAACTCCTAGTCTTTGAGCTTCAATTACTACTTCTTTCCCTAACTCTCCACTTCCAAGAAGCATAACTTTTATTGAATCTGATTTTAATGGTGCGCTAAATTTCATATTTTCCCTCTTATTTTATTAATTAATTGATGTTGTAAAAACTTTTTTTACAGCACCTTTGAAGTATAGTATTTCATCTTTTTTTGTAAGTGTTAACTCTTCTTTACTTTTTGGATAAACATTTGCAATATCTTCTACTAAGCCTAAGTTATTAGCTCTTAAAAAACAAGCTGCCATTCCAGTTCCACAAGCTAATGTTTCGCCCTCAACACCTCTTTCATAAGTTCTTACATATATTTTGCCATTTTCAATTTTTGCAAAGTTTACATTTGCATTGTATTCATATCTCATTTTAGAAGCTAAATTATTATCATATTTTTCTAAATCATCAACTATGCTTACAAGATGAGGAACTCCTGTATCAACTAAATACCAAGTAAATCCATCTTGAATAAACTCATCTTTAATTAATATAGGTTTTGTAAGTTGTGTTTGAACAACATCATCTTCAACAATAGACTCAATAGCTCCAGCACCTGTCAAAAACTTCATATTAGATGGTGCTAAGTTGTTTATATAAGCATAATGAGCACAAGCTCTTGTCCCATTTCCACACATTGCTGCGTGACTTCCGTCACTATTATAAAATAACCACTCAAAATCATAATCACTATTTGGAATTAGTACTATTAAGCCATCTGCCCCAATTCCCTCAGTTCTATTGCATAAAGTAATTGCTTCTTTTGAATAATCTTTTTTAATAAATGAGTGAAAAATTACAAAGTCATTTCCACTTGCACTATATTTTGTATATGTCATATTATCTCCCTAATAATTTTTTCAACTTCCTTTTGAAGGTGCTTTAAATTCTTTGAATTATCAATTATCAAATCTGCTAACTCTTTTTTCTTTTCAATATCCATTTGATTAGAAATTTTAAGTTCAGCTTCTTCTTTGCTAATATTATCTCTTTTCATAAGTCTTTGTATTTGTATATCTTTTGGTGTATAAATAACCAAAGATTTAGGAATAGGATAGTGCATCTTTTCAAAAAACAGAGGTATATCAATAAAATAGGGTTTATTGGCTTCTTCAAATACTTTTGATTCTTTTATTATCTCTTCTTTAATTAAAGGATGAAGTAAAGCTTCAAGTTTTAGTTTATTCTTTTCATTTGAAAAAATAATTTTGCCAAGCTCTTTTCTTAAAACTTTTCCATTTTCTACATATTGTGCACCAAACATCTCTTCTATTTTATGGCTATTTTTATCAAGAAGCTTATGGGCGATTTTATCTGCGTCAATAGTTAAAAAACCATGAAGTTTAAATAGGCTACAAACTGTACTTTTTCCTGTTGAAATTCCGCCTGTTAAGGCAATTGCATTTTTAAACAAATCATTATTCATAGTAAGATTTTACTATAATAATGATTTATTTTAGTTTTAATTATAGATTATTGAAGTTTATCTTTTAGCTATTGTAGTTAAAGCTTTGTGTATTGCTGCTGGAAAAACAAATGATGCATGATGTATTTCAGTTGAATAATAATCTAAATCATCTAATATATCAGATCTTTGAAGTATAATATCAGCAGTTGGATGGTATTTTTTTGAAGCTAAAATAGCTGTAGTATGACCAAACTTAAATGGCATTGCAATCCAAAACTTTGTTCCAACTAGTTGTAAATCTTCTTTTAGTCTATTTTCATCATTTTGAAAACTTTCAGTTTTAAAAGTAATAAGACCATCATCTTTTAATACTCTATTGATATTTGCCAAAATTAACTCACTAATTTTTATATTAGTTAAAATTATTACATCAATATTTTTTTCATCTTTAGAGTTTAATAAAGCTTCATCTCCAAACTCAATATTAAATGGGTGTTTTTCTAACTCTTTTTTTAATTCAGGGCTAGTTTCTCCGATTACTAAAATATTTTCTGGCTCTTTATGTGTGCATAAGGGTACATGTACCATCATCTCATTAAAAGCTTGGTTATCATTCATTGAACATGACATAAAATCCGTCCTTTTGTTTTATTAAATTTTCGATATAATACCACAAAAAATTTAAATTACATAGATATATTTGTATGTGCTAAAAAATTACAGAAGTTTTTAAAGACATTTGTGTTAGAGGTAACATTTTATTAGATACAAGTATATATTGCTTTAAACTTTAAAACATAAAAAGGGAAATAATGTCTACAGTAAGTTATAAAGATGCTGGTGTTGATATAGACGCAGGAAATCAGTTTGTTGAGAATATAAAACCACATGTAAAATCTACTTTAATACCAGGTGTATTAGGAGGTATTGGTTCTTTTGCAGGTGCATTTGAGTTACCAACTGGTTATAAAAATCCAGTATTACTTTCAGGAACAGACGGAGTTGGAACAAAATTAAAACTAGCAATTGATTCAAAAAAGTTTGATACAGTAGGTATTGATTTAGTTGCTATGTGTACAAATGATTTGTTATGTAACTTTGGTGAGCCACTATTTTTCCTAGATTATTATGCAACAGCAAAACTTGAAGTTGAAGAAGCAACAGATGTTGTAAAAGGAATTGCTCAAGGATGTATTCAAAGTGAGTGCGCTTTAGTTGGTGGTGAAACTGCTGAAATGCCAGGTATGTATAAAGAGGGTGATTTTGACTTAGCAGGTTTTTGTGTAGGTATTGCAGAAAAAGAAGAGTTAAATAGAATTGAAAAAGTAAATGCAGGAGATGTATTACTTGCACTTCCAAGTTCTGGTATCCATTCAAATGGTTTTTCACTTGTTAGAAAACTTCTATTAGAAAAACTTGAAATGTCTTTAGACGATGAGTTTGATGGAAAAGCATTAAAAGATGTATTATTAGAACCAACAAGAATTTATGTTAAAGAGTTTAAAGCAAATAAAGAAAATATAAATGCCTTGGCTCATATTACAGGTGGAGGAATTACAGAAAATCTTCCAAGAGTTTTACCTGATAATTTAAAAGCAGTTGTTTACAAAGATAAAATTAAAACTTTACCAATTTTTGATTTTATGAGTAAATATGTAGAGTCTGAGGAGATGTATAGAACATTTAATATGGGTGTTGGTATGGTTCTTGTTGTTAATCCTGCAAATGTAGATGCTATTTTAGCAAATACTGATGCTTATGTAATTGGAGAATTAGCCAAAGGAGAAAAAGAAGTAGAATATAAATAGTATTCTCCACTTCTTTATCTTTAGATACTATACTTTAAAAAGTGTAGTATCTTCTTTCAAAATCATTATGTGAACTATCACAAAATGGCATATATTTAGAGCTACCACACCTACATAAATTAAAATTTCTTTTATCTATTACTTCTGGAATATTGTTGATTTTTAAAGAAATATTACCCTTTGCAAGAATGGGAGAGTTCTCTTTTATAATTAATTGTGCACAATTATGCAACTCATTACTAGTTGAAGTTAATGAACTATTCTTAAATGTTTGTGAAAATTTCTCTTTTGAAATTTTGCATCTTGTGTCAAATCTACTATTTGAATGGGAGCCTTCACAAAAAGGTTGCTTTTTGCTTCTTCCACATCGACAAATAAATGTAGATTTATTCAAATCAAAACTTTTATCCTCATAAATAATACTATTTTCTAGTAAAAAATCTGAGTCATTAATAAGTTTGATTGGACCATTCTTAAAAAACTTGAGTGAAAGCTTCTTCATACTAACTTCCTTTATAAAGTTGTAGTATTTAGCTTTTAAGTAAGAAAAGCACCATGTTTAAAGACTAATATCATCTTAGCATAACAAAGTGACAAAAACAGAAGGAAAAGGGGCATAAAAAAACTTATTTAAAACCCCTTTGTTATAAAGTATACAATAGTTAATTATTTAGCTAATATTCCCTCAAGTTCTACTGTTAATCTTACTTTTTCACCAACTGCTACTCCACCTGTTTCTAAAATAGAGTTATATTTAATTCCATAATCCATTCTATTTATTTTACCCTCAAGAATTAAACCAGTTCTTGTATTACCCCAAGGATCTTTTATTGTGCCATTTACTTCCACATCTAAAATAACATCTTTAGTAACACCTCTCATTGTAAGCTTTCCATAAGCTTTGTCATCTTCAACTTTATTAAGATTAAATTTAATTTCTGGATATTTATTTGCTGCAAAAAAATCAGATTCTTTTAAGTGATTATCTCTTTTTACATTTGAAGTATTAATTGATGTAACTTTTACAACTCCATTTAAAGATTTAAGTGTTTTTGTTTTTTCGTCATACTCAAAAGAACCTGCAAAATTCTCAAATTTACCAGCAACATTTGAAATCATCATATGTTTTACTTTAAAACCTACATTTGAATGACTTGCGTCAACATTGTATGTTCCTGCAAATAATGCACCTGCACTTAAAACTGAAGCTAAACCAAGTTTTACTAATTTTGTCATCTTTTTTTATCCTTTATTGTACTAGTTAGTACTATTAATTTAAATTTTTTTAGTTTGCTTTATAAAGCTTATTTAAAAGCTCATATAAAGTATCAAGTTCTTCATCATTTAAAACTTCCATCCAGTTGTATAGATTTTTTGCATGAAGAGGAAATACTTCTTCAATTACTTCTTGACCTTTTTTTGTAAGAATTAAAATTGAAGCTCTTTTATCATTTTCATCAGGAATTGAAGCAATCCAGCCATCTCTTTTGAGATTTTTAATCACAACAGTTATATTTCCTGGGGTACTCATAGTAAGTTTTGTAATAGAGCCAATATTTAAATCACCTCTGTGATATAAAACTTCTAAAACTTTAAACTGATTAAATGTAAGGTTAAAATTATTTAAATAACTTACAGTTTTATTATGAATTTTTAATCTTAGTCTTTCAAGTCTTACGACAGCTTTCATAGATTTGTCAGTTCTTTTTCCATAACTTTTTGTAGTTTTATTTTTCATATTAAAACCCCTTGACGAAATTATACTACTAACTAGTAGTAATGTCAAGTAAGATTTGAGTATTACTAATACTAATTAGTACTAAATTATATTTGAGAAGCCATTTTTTGGGGCTAATAAAATTTGTAAATTTTATACTTTTTTTGCAGTAGATACAAAAAAAGCAGCAAGTGCAAGAAAAAAACCTGTAATTCTATTTTGGATTTTCATTGCTTTTACATCTTTTACTAAAAATTTGAGTTTTGAAGCAAGAGTTGAATAACCTGTCATTACAATTGTATCAATAATGCATAAGGTTAAAGATATAATTGTAAACTGCATTACCATAGAGTATTGCGTACTTAAAAACTGAGGAATAAATGCAACTAAGAAAACAGTTGATTTTATATTTGTAAGATTTATTAAAGTAGCGCTAAGATATGCTTTTTTAAAACTATATGTATTTATAAGCTTTTCTTCTTCAAGTACTTCAACTTTTTCAAAGATTTTTGTAAAAGCTAAATATAATAGATACAAAACTCCAAGCCATTTTATTATATTAAAAAGCATAACAGATTTTGAAATAATAGTTCCAAGACCTATTACCACAATAAAAGTTTGTAAAAACAGTCCAGTTTGTAAACCTAAAATTGCACCATAAGATTTTTTAAGACCATACTTTAATCCATAATTCATAGATACTACTGCACCTGCACCTGGAGAAATAGACAAAAAAATTGAAGCAATAAGCAGTGTAAGCCAAATATCTAAATTCATAATTATCCTTGAAAAATTTTAAATTGTATTAGTTTTAAATATTGAGTATTTGAATCTGAAGATTATAACTTTTTTTTTATTTGTAAAGAATAAGTTTTGAAGTATAAAAAGGCTAGCGTTTAACTAGCCTTTTTATTATGCAGCTTTTTTAGCTATTTTTTTAGCAGCTTTTTTAGCTTTTTTTGGTTTAGTTAATTTTAATTTGTTTACTTTTTTAGCAACTTTTTTAGCAACTTTTTTAACATCTTTTTTCTTTTCTACTACTTTTTTAGCAGCTTTTTTAGCTATTTTAGCAACTTTCTTTTCTTTTAATTCTTTTGCCATGTCTTCTTCCTTTAAATTGATTGACTCTATACTAAAAGTCATAAATTATAGTCATTATACATAATAGTTATATGAAAGTCAATAGTTTATCTATAAAAATTCAATTTTTTTATAAATAATAAATTAACCTCTTCATAATATAAACTTGGATAAAATATTGAGTTTTACTAAATAAAGATATTTTTTAAGGATATTAAATATGTTATTAACACCAGGTCCAACTCCTGTACCAGAGTTCGTAAGAAAAGCTATGGCAGATACTACAATCCACCATAGAACACCAGAGTTTGAAAAAATATTTGAGCAAACAAGAGAATTATTGTTTGAATTATATAAAATGGATGAGGTAGTAATGCTAGCTTCAAGTGGTTCAGGTGCTATGGAAGCTTGTGTTACTAATCTAACTCATAAAAAAGCTTTAACAATAAATTCAGGAAAGTTTGGTGAGCGATTTGGAAAAATCTGCGAAGCTTTTGAAATAGACTATACTGAAATAAAAAATGAATGGAATACTCCTGTAAGCGTTGAATCAATAGTTGAAGCTGTGAAAAATGATAAAGATATAGATGCAATTTTTATTCAACTTTGTGAAAGTGCTGGAGGATTAAGACATCCAGTTGAGCAAATAGCAAGTGAAGTTAAAAAACTAAACAAAGATATTATGATAATTGCAGATGGAATTACTGCTGTTGGAGTAGAAGATATTGATACTTCAAATTTAGATGCAGTTATTACAGGAAGTCAAAAAGCACTTATGCTTCCTCCTGGACTTGCAATAATTGGTTTTAGCAATGATGCAGTAGCAAAAATAGAAAAAAAACCAAAAGGTTTTTATTTTAACTTAGCAACTGAAATTAAAAAGCAAAAAACAAATACAACTGCTTGGACAGCTGCAACTACACTAATCATAGGACTTAAAGAGATTTTAACTCATATAAAAGAAACTACAGGTTTTAATAAACTTTTTGAAGATACTAATAAAAGAGCAGAAGCTACAAAAGAAGCTTTAAAAGCAATAGGTTTTGAGATTTATCCAAAAGTTCCAGCAAAAGCCATGACAGCAGTTTATACAGAACAATCAAATGAAATTAGAGAAATATTAAAAACAAAATATAATGTAAATATTGCTGGTGGACAAGACCATTTAAAAGGAAAAATTTTTAGAATTAATCATATGGGATTAGTTGAAGATTATGAGGCAGCTTGGGTTGTAAATGCAATTGAGCTTGCATTGGATGAGCTTAAAGTTAGAACTTTTGATGGAACAGCAAATAAAGTATTTTTATCAAAAATGTTTAAGGCATAGTATATGATTTTTGAACATGAGATACCAAATGGAAGTCGATTATATTTTGGTAAAAAAGCGAAGCAAAAAAGAGAGTTAGAGTATAAAATCAGTAATATTTTATACAAAAATGATTTTGAAGAGATTATTACTCCAAACTTCTCTTATTCACAACACCAATCAATACAACATGGAAGAAAATTAATAAAATTTTCTGATAAAGATAATGAACAAGTATCATTAAGAGCTGATTCAACTTTAGATGTTGTAAGAATAATCACAAGAAGGTTAGGTAGAACAACAAGTCATAAAAAATGGTTTTATATCCAGCCAATTTTTACTTATCCCTCAAATGAAGAGTACCAAATAGGTTGTGAGTGGATAAGTCATGACAATATTGCTGATATTATAAATTTAAATGTGAAAATTTTAAATGAGCTTGATATAAAACCTGTTTTGCAAATAGCAAATATTAAAATACCAAGACTTATTAGCAAAGAACTAGATATAGATATAGAAGTTTTTAAAAATGGAGAAATAGCTCAACTTTTTGAATTAAAAAATGAGTGGCTAACAAAACTTTTAGAAGTAAAAGATATTACTGATTTAAAAGAAGTAATAAAAGTTGTACCAAATAGTATTAAAGATGAATTGAAGAATCTATACAATAAAGCATTGGAAGTAAATTATGATAATCTTATAATTTCACCTTTATATTATGGTTCACTAAAATACTATGATGGGATATATTATAGGGTTATTGATGGTAACTCAATTTTAAGTAGAGGTGGAATGTACAGTAGTGAAGGGTTTACTTCACTAGGATTTGCACTTTATACAGATAGTTTATTAAAAATATTAGAGGATTAGAGATTATGAAAGCGGACTTAATAGTTGGAATTCAATGGGGTGATGAAGGAAAAGGTAAGATGGTTGATATGCTTGCCCAAAATTATGATATGGTTTGTAGAAGTCAAGGTGGACACAATGCAGGGCATACAATATGGGTAGATGGAGTTAGATATGCTTTACACTTAATTCCTTCTGGTGTTTTAAATCCAAAAGCAATAAATATTATTGGGAATGGAGTTGTTTTATGTCCAGAATCAATAATTAAAGAAATGGAACAATTTAAAGGACTTGAGGGAAGACTTTTTATCTCAGATAGAGCTCATCTAAACTTACCATATCATGCTCAAATTGATCAAGCAAAAGAGAAACTTAAAGGTGATAAAGCAATAGGTACAACTGGTAAAGGTATAGGACCAGCTTATGCAGAAAAAATTGCAAGATCAGGTTTTAGAGTGGGAGAGTTGTTAAATCCATCAAAACTTGCAGTAAGTATAATTGATTTTTTCGAACAAAATAAAGCTATATTTGATGTATTAGGTGTAGAAGTTCCATCAAAAGATGAACTAATAACACTACTTGAATCATATAAACAAAAACTTGAGCCATATATTGCAAATACTACAAATATGGTATGGAAAGCTTTAGATGATGGGAAAAAAGTATTATTAGAAGGTGCACAAGGTACACTACTTGATATTGATCATGGAACTTATCCTTATGTTACTTCTTCAAGTACAGTAAGTGCAGGAGCTTGTACAGGTCTTGGTATAAGTCCAAAAGACATTGGTGTAGTTACAGGAATAGTTAAAGCATATACAACAAGAGTTGGAAATGGACCTTTCCCATCAGAAGACTTCACAGAGCAAGGTCAAAAAATTGCTGATATTGGTAAAGAAGTTGGAGTTACAACAGGAAGAGGAAGAAGATGTGGATGGTTTGATGCCATTGCTGTTAAGCATGCAAGTAGATTAAATGGATGTGATCAATTATCATTAATGAAACTTGATGTTTTAGATGGTTTTCCTAAGGTTAAAGTTTGTGTTGCTTATGAGTATAATGGGCAAAGAATTGATTATATGCCTTTAGATTTAGAAAATGTTAAACCAATTTATGAAGAGATTGATGGTTGGGATAGTGTTGTTGGAGTACGAGAGTTTGATAAACTTCCAGAAAATGCAAAAAAATATATTCAAAAAATAGAGGAACTAACAGGAGTAAAAGTTGGAATAATTTCAACTTCACCAGAAAGAGACGATACAATTATAAGAGGGTAGGTTATGAGAATAAAATTACATCATACAAAATATATTGCAAGAAGAGTTACAAGAGACTTAATAAATTGTGATTTTGTTGAAGTTAGAAAAACAAAAGAAGAAATTGTTCAAGAAATAGAGAGAATATTACTTGAAGATATGGATAAAGAGCACGATTTAGACGAAAAAGTTGCAGATATTTTAGAAGAACAAGAGTCAGAAATAGAGTTTTTAAATGCAGATTATAGACAACTTTTTTGGATGACTAAAAAAAGAATGGCAAATGAATTTGGTGTAATTTTAAATAATGAAGATAGATTTTCAGATATTGCACACAGTATATTAGACTATTTATGGGAAGAAGATTATATTCATTATACTTGTTCAGATAATCAAGTAAAAAATGTAATTTTTACTTCAATTGATGAATTTTTAAAAGGTTTTGAAAAAGCAGATGAAGTGGTATTTGAAAAAATAAAACATTACAAAAGAAGATTAATACCTGGTACAGATGAGTATGATATTGTTTACAATAGATTGTATGAAGAAGAATTAATAAAAAGAGGGTTAATGTAACATGCAAAAAGTTTGGATTTATTTAGAAAATGGGATTTTTTTAGAGGCAAATTCTTTTGGTGCAACAGGAACAAGTGTTGGAGAAATTGTATTTAATACATCTATGACTGGATATCAAGAAATCATCTCTGATCCTTCTTATGCTGGTCAATTTATAACATTTACAATGCCAGAAATTGGTAATGTAGGTGTAAATAGTGATGATATGGAAAGTAAGTCATGCCATTGTAAAGGTGTATTAGTTAGAAACTATCATCATGAGTATTCAAACTTTAGAGCCAAAGGTGACTTAGATTCACTTTTAAAAGAGCATAATGTATTAGGTATTTGTGACATAGATACTAGATATTTAACTAAAATTGTAAGAGATGAGGGTGCTATGATGATGATAGCATCAACAAAAATCCATGATAAAGATGAATTAAAAAAATTATTAGAACAAAGTCCAAGAATTGAAGATATCAACTATATAGAAGAAGTAACAACAAGTGAACCTTATATTCATAAATATGGTGCATGGAACCATAAAGAAATGGCTTATAATAAAGCAGTAATGAGTGATAAAAAAGTTGTTGTTATTGATTTTGGGGTAAAAAGAAATATTTTAAATGAGTTAGTTGAATCAGGTCTTGAAGTTGAAGTTGTACCATCAAACTTTAAAGCAGATGATTTAATAGCAAGATTTGAAGCTTCACAAATAGGTGGAGTATTTTTATCAAATGGACCAGGTGATCCATTAACTTTAACAAGTGAAAAAGAACAAGTACAAAAATTAATCAATGCAAATATTCCTATGTTCGCAATTTGTTTAGGTCACCAAATGTTATCAATAGCTCATGGATATGATACATACAAATTAAAATTTGGACAACATGGAGGTAATCATCCAGTTGCCAATCCAGAAACTAAAGTTGTAGAAATAACTGCACAAAATCACAACTATAATGTACCTGATAATATTGTAGAAATAGCTAATATAACACATATGAACCTATTTGATAATACTATTGAGGGTGTAAAATATAAAAATAAAGAGATTTTTTCAGTTCAACATCATCCAGAGGCAAGTCCAGGTCCTCATGAGTCGAAATATATATTCTCAGAGTTTGCAAAAATCGTAAAATAAAATAGCTATTTATATTCATCTTCTTCGTTGAAGATGAATTTTAGCTCAGTCATTTACTACTTTTGTAAACTCCTTTGCCAAAATTAATCTTTGCCTTGAATCTAAAT
>ERZ1673961.411-NODE-411-length-18209-cov-45.219511_pt1 | contig 18209 bp, 17 predicted proteins | sample MGYA00580189_ERZ1673961 | MGnify/ENA primary metagenome ERZ1673961 (study PRJEB41334, sample SAMN05608105) | rock metagenome | biome: terrestrial subsurface; feature: shale formation; material: shale | place: USA: Pennsylvania ... | reverse complement strand
GCAAAGGCGCCCAGACAAAACTGGATTTTGCATTTTTATGCGTAAATACATTCATCGATTCCTGAACTTTTCCAAAGTCGGAACCTTGTTCAGCTAACCGTTCGGCCTTCGCCATCGGGCCGAAGTCCAACTTGAAGAAAGAGACAATCGGTACAATCGCAATCGCTAGAAAGGCGTAAAACTGGTACGGAATGGCACCAATGAAAGCATCCCAATCACTCATCGTGACATTTAGAGCCGTAAACTCCTTTTGAATCAAACCCATGATGTAAACGCCCCACCCGATAAAAGGGATCAAGATTGCGACGGGAGAGGATGTGGAATCGATAATAAAAGCTAATTTTTGACGTGATACTTTTAGCTTATCAAATAAAGGCCGGAACACCGGGCCAACAATCAAGGGTGTACCAAGGTCTGAGAAGAAGATAACAACACCGCCAAACCATGCAGAGATCTGAGCTTGGCATTTACTCGCCACCCACTGAGTGACCTTTTTAGCAAAGGCAACACCACCGCCTGACTTTTCCATAAGAGCAACAAAACCACCGATGAACACTAATAATAAAATCACACCAGCGTTATAGCTATCGGTAAGTTGCGGAAGCAGGTAACTTTTCATCAATGCACTAAACGATTCTAGCGGCCCTTTTTCGACAAAGGTGCCTTCAAGCATGGCGACACCACTAACCACACCGGCGAACAAACCAACAACGACATTTCTCGTGGTCAGCGCGAGGAAAAGAGTAATAAGGATGGGAATGAGAGAGGTAACGTCAGCCTGTTCCATAGCAATACCATTTATAATATTCAAACAATTAAAGTGAATATATATTTAATTTTAACGCATGTATATATCCCCTGTAAAAAAGTTGAGTCTCCTATTCACAAATTTGAAGCACAAAAAAACCAGCCCGGAGGCTGGTTCTTATAAACTCAACAGTCTAGAGGAAAATTATTCCCACTCGAAGATCAATAAGAATAAAATATATCTACATAACAGCTAGTTAGAAAGCTAGCTTTTCTCGATACCATCATCTATACCATGCGCAGATTTTTTTTGATTTTTTGCTGATCGTCGACGCTTTAGTTCGGCTTTGGCCCAGGCTGAGGATTCTTGCATATCACGACGAAGCTCTTGTATCTCTTCAACACTAAGCCGTCGCGGACCCGAGGTAATTCTATCCATCTTGTGCCTCCAACTTATAGCAGTACATTTTAAATGCATCAAGACATGAGTTACCAGTAAGAAACCTTGGGGATATTTTTAGATTGTTTTTCATACACATCTTGAAAACCATCAATACTGCCCAAAGATTGTACAACGAGGAATAACCTCGTTAAATAAAGGGATCAAATCATGGGTTTGAAACCAGGGCCAAAACCAATAGCCAAGTCGACCGGCAAACCAGATCAACGTCGACGTGACAACAAAAAAACTCCAGGAAACACTCCTGGCTTAAAGCCGAGCAAATCCTCGACCAAGTAACGCCCCAATATCGAGTCAGAGTAAGCGGTACTGACTCTTGTTGCTAAAAACCAAAACACACTTTTGCCCTAAAGTATGTTAACGGCGAAGAGATTGAAAGCCTTGACGATTTACTTTTTCAATACTTGAGCTAATGAAGGCCAAGCCAGAACCAGCTGGTCGTGATCTTGATATATTGAAGTTAATTTTCTCTTTTGTGATGATTGCTACGCGATGCATATTTAGTGAGTAGTAAGCTTGCACATGAATGTTTGCACTAAAAGAGATTATTATGGAAAACCCTAGACCAAGACTAAGAAAGCTATCGATAAAGAACTTTAGATGCATTGGCAGCACGCCTGTTGAAATCGAACTTGATGAAATTGTTGTTCTAGTTGGACCAAACAACGTTGGTAAAAGCTCGATTCTTAGAGCGTATGAAGTAGCCATGGAAGAAGCCTCTAAAACAGGCCAATTAACAATACATGACTTCCCTAATGAATCTATCGACCCAGAAAACCTCCCTGAGATCATCATTGAGACCGTCATTTTTGATGAAGGTCAGCCGGGCAATCAATGGGTTATGACTGATGAAGAAACCGAAGAAAAGTACGTAAAAGAGAAATGGACTTGGGAAGCACCCGGCAAACCATTACGAGTAGGTTGGGATGTCAAAGCTAACGACTGGCACCAGTCTAAGCGACCTTGGGGAGCTCCGAATGTAGCTCAAGCATACAGATCTGAACCTCATAGAGTAGATGCATTCTCCGCCCCTGAAACCCAGTCTAAAGAAATCATCAAACTGCTACAGAGTGCTTTGACGGAAAGGGTTAAAACACTATCTGAGGAAGAACTTCCTGATGGAGAGCTAACACCATATCAGAAACTTCTGCATAACGTCATGGAGCTACAAAAGCTTGTTGTCAAAGATACTGAGCAAGAAATTGAAGCTGTTCAAGCTGAAATGAAAAAGATGGTCAGTGAAGTATTTCCGGGCTATGAGGTCAAATTTGATGCGAGACCAGAAGACGAAGTTGAAAAATGTATCAACCTATTTAAAAACGATCCTGAGCTTCGTATGGGGCATGCCGATGGTCATCAAACTTCTATCGAGAAACAAGGGAGTGGTGCTCGAAGAACGTTATTGTGGTCTGCTTTAAGAATAATCTCTGAACAAAGGCGTGCGAAAGCAGGAAAAGGAGTAGAGAGACCTCACCTTCTTCTACTTGATGAGCCTGAACTCTGTTTACACCCAAACGCTATTCGTGAGGCTTGTAAAGTTCTTTATGACTTACCAAAAAGTGGAAACTGGCAAGTCATGGTGACGACTCATGCCCCTGCGTTTATTGACCTATCTAGAGACAACACCTCAATAGTCAGAGTAGAAAGAGCTGGTGACGGAAACATCAAAGGCACTACGATTTTCAGACCGCAGAGAGCCAAACTTGATCCGGATGATAAAGCAAGACTGAAACTTCTAAACGTCTTTGATCCTCACGTAGCTGAGTTCTTCTTTGGTGGTAAGACCGTACTTGTAGAGGGAGACACAGAGTACACAGCATTTAAACACGTTATAGCGAAGCACTCTGAAACCTTTAAAGATACACATATCGTTCGTGCAAGAGGGAAAGCAACACTAGCTTCTCTTGCTAAAATATTGAACCAATTTGGCGCTCCATATGCATTGCTTCATGATTCAGATAGACCTTTCTGCAAACCTAAAGAAGGCAAAGAACCAAAAGCAAACCCAGCATGGGGAACTAACAAAAATTTGTTAGAAGTGGTTGAGCAAGCTCCAGATACTGCAAAAATTCGACTTGTAGCTTCAGTACCGAACCTGGAAGAGGCTTATTTTGGCCAGGAAGTTACATCAGAAAAGCCATACTCAGCGCTACAGATAATCAGTGATGAAAATGGGCAAGAATTCGCTAACCTCAAACAGCTACTGGAAGCTCTAACGGACTTCACCAAGCCACTTCCAGAGAACGCTGTCGAGTGGAGTGAGATTGCAGATCTAGAAAACGCTCTCAAGTAACTGAGTAGCCACTAACTGTAAGCCGTTACTGTCCGGAACTGTAGCAAGGGGCATTTTGTAACTCGGAAATGCCCCATTCTGTGCCAGTAATGTGCAATCACTAAACCACAATAATGCGATTTGCTCTACTTTTTATCATGCCTTAATCTCACATGACATCATTATTGTTTAGTAAGCTCCCCTGAAGTCACAGGGCGAGAGCTAGTATTTGAAGTTCCATGGCAGAAGTGCATCAATATCATGGCCAGCTTTGTCTAACTATTTCATACGCTTAACCATGTAATCATAAAAGGTAAGGTCATTTGTCTTTGCGGTCATAACAATGCTGTACAGCATTGTGCTCGCCTTAGCACCATTGGGATTATTGGCGAATAACCAGATGGTATTCATATTGTTCGAATAGCGTTGCCACTCTTGGTTAGTGCGTCGTTTGACCATTTAAAATCTCCTTTGGATTAGAGGCTTGATCCTAATGTTCGAAACGGATGATTAGTATGCGGGGTTTGTGAGGTGCTTACGCAAGATTTGCCAAATATTCTGGCTGAAAAAGATATTGATCACTTTGTTATTCATGATCTAAGAAGAACACGCCGTAGCTTATTACCGAATTAAGAGTAGCCCCTCATATTGCAGAGAAGTGTCTCATCACAAATTAGAGGGGTAGAGGCAGTGTATGATCACTATGACTACGTTGATGAGAGAAAAGCTGCCCTAACCAAACTCGCAAGTAAAATAAAATCCATTGCTTAAGATTTAACTATAATCATAAAAACCTAGAGGTGATTTTATTGTCGAGTAGTATTGCATCTCTACTAGTCTGAAAAAAGAGAGGGAAATCTCGTTTCCAGCTAGCGACAAATCTCTCGATAATCCCCATATCTCCACTTTTCCTAGCCGTTTTTATTTTATTTTGAAGCTGGCGAAATAATTTTAAGCGAGCTGCGCTTAGCCTTTCACAATTCAAGTTAAAAACTCTTATTGTTTCCTCAACTAGCAATAGTGTCGTCTCATGCACATTGCCTTCTATAACTTGCTCGTTACATGCTTGTAAATTCGGTGTCAGATTACCTGTAACTTTATCAAAATCAAACAACCCATGATCCTGAAAAATACTTAAAGGAGATAGAACTTTGCCATTCCAATTTTTATCAACTATCGATTCCAACTCCTCTATATGCGCTTTATGCGAATCGCAACTTAAGTTTTCAGGCAATTCATATTCTTCACGATTTTTATAATCTGTCCCCCCTAAACAAACTCCAATAAGATTAAACCAATCTAAATGGACATTGCCAGACGAGGAATTGTCGGACTTGGACACAAAGTGTTCTATTCTCTTATTGTGGTTAGGCTCATCTTTCAAGCCCACCTCACAATATGCGCAAATCTCATACTGCTCCGAAAAAATCTTAGCCTTTATAGTTGCGTAAGATTCTCCCTTATTATGTTGCCTAAATTCATCCCAATTAGAGTCTTGGAACTCAGCGGCATACTCTGTGAGAACATTGCTTTCGGTAGATTTGTTAATCCTCCTCAAACTCTTTCTCCCACTCTTTGTTTTCGATATATAGGTCTAACTCAACAATTTCGTCATAGTCTTTCCCAAAATTATCTATCAGTACTTCTCTTGCTTTTAGAGCTTCCGCACTATCATATTGATCAGCGTATACCAACTCTTTGTACTTATTGAAAAGTTGAGTAATCTCATCTTCAGGAGGGCGTTCTTCTACATAAAAGAGGTTTTTCAATACCCACGAGGACACCGCACCTCTAACACCTTTAGGTGCATTAAACTTCTTACCATCTTTCAGTAACCATATATTGTCACTGTCTAGTGTATGACAGACTTGTGGGCTGTGGGTCGTAACTATGAACTGCAAATTAGGAAAAGTACTTTCTAGCCTTTGCATAATCTTCTGCTGCCACGAAGGATGGAGATGAAGATCTACTTCATCAATCAATACCAAGCCACTACCTTCAAGTGGGTTCGCTAATGACGGATTCAACATAGTCAGTCTTCTCGCTATATCTGCGATTAGCGCAAGAACGCTTTTCTCACCTTGAGACAATTGTAATACGCTAAACTCTTGACCATCTTTTTTAACGACCATATCCAATGGAGCTCTTTTCAGCTTGAGATCAGAAAAACCAGGAAGGAATTTATAAATTGCGTTTCTCACACTATCTAACGATTTATTTCCAACATTAGATTTCTCATTCAGCTGTTCTTGAAGCTCATTAATCTGATCCTTGTACTTCCTGATCAGAATTTCACCAGTTTCGACAGTTTCAGGATTAGACAGAATAGACTTCATTAAAGAACTGTTAATTTCACTTTCTTTCGATTCTATCTGCGCTTTAATAACTTTAATGTCACTACTTTCATCATTCTCAGACTCAACTTGCTCTTTAAACCAACGAAAGAACAGTTTGAAGTCAGCCTTCCCTGTTAAGCTTTTACTATAAGCTTTAGATTTGTCCCAAGTATGACTACTTAGTATTTCGTCAGATTCTTCAATATCCTTGGTCGTAACATCATTAGCCCTTTCTACGGTATAACTAGCTAACAGTGGGAGTGAAAGCTCTTTTTTTTCAGTATTCGCAAGTCGGTACAAATTTCCAATTTCATTTAACTCCGTAAACTTACTTTTTTTCCTAGGCTCTATCATTGGACGACTCTGAGATAGTTCGAAACTAAAACTAGTCTCCGCAACCTTAAACTCAGGAATGACTGTCGCAAAAGTTGCACCATTGGAAATATCGAACTCATCTAACTGATCGCCATTGTAAGATCTTGTAGATAAACGCGAAACAAAGTGTGTAAGAGATTTTTGAATGGCATCCAGTACACTAGACTTACCACTACCATTGTTACCAACAAGCACAGTAACATTTGATTTTTGACTGAAAGGAATATCTAAGGACTCAAACCCACGGTAGCCCATTAATTTTAATGAAGCCAATCTTAGGTTTGCACTAGTTAGCTGCTCGGCACATTTTATACGATAGTAGTGAACCTTTTCGACATCGACAGGTGCCCCCATCATGCCCTCAGAATATATCTGCACTAACTGCGCAGAAGCCGCAAAGCTACCAGACTCCGATTTCGATACTATTTTATTAATCTGCCGATTTGGGTGACTAGGCATCATCTTCTCCAGAGTATTTTCTTATCGAATCAAGAACATTAGCGCCATATTTCAATGACATATTGCGTAAAAAGCTCACTTCAATATGCTTGGCATACGATATCAAACCTTGTAAATGATATATATCTTCTTGATCCAAGAGCCCAAGCTTAAACTTGTGAATCAGAGATGATATATACCTTTTTTTATTTCTGCCCAAAGAAATCTTATTATTGTTAGTTAGAGTAACTCCTGTTACATGTCTATTATGAGCTTTAGATGAAAAAACCGTCTTTGATTCGTTCAAAACTAATCTTGCACCGAACTCCTTCTTCAGCACTTTTCTCACTTCATTCAAATGCTGAAACAAAATATTTTTATGAGTTGTAGAAAAAGTCAGATCATCTGCATAACGAGTGTATGTTATACCTGTACTTCTGCACAATTTAGACATTCTCTGATCAAAAGCAAACATAACTAGATTTGATACAAATGGGGAACTAGGAGCACCAACACTAAGAACTAACTTTCCATTTGTTTTTTTTGTAATGTTCCAAAAAAGAAACTGACTCAAAACAATAACATCAGTTTGAGATACATCAATGCCTTGATGCTTTAGAGCCTTAACAAGCATTTTCGGTGTTATGCTATTAAAGAAGTTCTCTAAATCCACTTTCAGTAAATAGTCTGACTTTACATGTTGGAGCGCATTATCTTTTACCCCTTTTCCCGATACATAAGCCAAAGCAGCTGTATGAATAGAAGTTTTAGATATCAGATAGTCTACGATCTGCTTTTGGATAACCTTAACCGCGGGTGTAGGTTGAGCGATAGTACGAAAACCAAGTCGCTTCTTGGGGATCTTGTAAACCTTGTAGTGTTTTGATGGGGTAGCTCTTAAAAGATTCGTAAAGTTAGAGTTTTGACTTTCAAGATATTGATAAAGTTTCAAATCCATTAATTGTTTACTTTATTGAAGGTGACTTGGGAGTTTCCTCCCAAGTCACTTAGAGCTCTTTACTAGAAGCCGCGGAACAAGATTTTAGATCCGCAAGCGTCTGCGAAGGATGAGCAGCGGTTGCGGGTCTAAAATTTTGTTCCGCAACTGCAAATCTGCCCAATAAATGAGAGTTTAGCGCATCGCCAAACTAGATTAAACTACTGAAAATTCAATCCAAATTAACACTAAAGAGCCTTCTAATTTTAGCCTTTTTTCTAAACAAAGCAAAGTAGAAACAGAAAAGAGCAACAGTTCTAACGTCAACTTCCAATTCTTTAGCTACCTTAATCTGCTCCAGCCAAACTGGACACTGACTTAAGTGAGTTATCCTACTTCAACTAATCCGTAATTTACTTAATTGGGAAAATCGCAAACTCACTTTTGTCCAGAAAAAAGTTACAGCTTCACCATAATCAGTTTGATGTATATGGAGTTCGGGCCGGTGCACCATCACCGGCCCGTGTGCTTTCTAATTACTTGCGTCGGCCAAACGACCAGCGTCTTGTTTTGTCAATTTGATCGACCGACCTTATCATGTTCTTGTAAACATGCCCTGCCAACCTATGTTGGAATACCTCCATTTTGTTGGTAATGGCTTTCATTTTCGTGCCATATCCGGTGTTGTGCAGCCACTGTCCTAAAAAATAGAAGGCCAGCATCACAATGAACATCACTGCAAAGAAGCCAAATACTTCCGCAAGGTTTTGGGGTGGAAAGTTAAACTCCATAATCAGTAATCCTTATCTAGTTAGGCCATACGGCCTTTTTAACAAAGTTGGCAACCTCTTCATTACGTTCCTGCTGTTGTTCCTGGGAATACGAAACGTAGTCCTCAACGTCGAAGGTGTGCTTTTCTGGATCGCGCTCTTGCCACTCAGCGTGTGCTTGGCGTGCTTCTTCCTGGTCCTCACTGGATAGGCCATCAATACCGCCAGTTTGATTCATCCACCCAGTTCCACCGCCTAGGTTATCGTTGTCAAATGCAGGAGAAGCGCCGTCAGTCACCCTCCTTATCATCTTCCTCGTCCTCTTTCATGTTATTTCGTACTGAGCTGGCTAAACGACCTCCAGCGGTTTGGCTTATACGCTCCCCGGCCATATCGCCCATTCCCTTAATCAAATTAGCGCCAGTATCCGCTGCAACGCGGCCCGCTTTTGCAACACTATCCTTAAAGCCGCCAGAGAATTCGCCATTACTAGAAGATTGGTCGGAAGCTTGGGAGAAGGAGCCAGCCTCGTCAGAGTCACCGCTACCGCTAAATGCACTGCTAAGGCTCGACATAACGTCAGTATTGTTCGCTACGTTCTCACCTGCTTTTGTAAATGCAGCCTGAATAGCAGACGCACCGCCGGCGGTAGCCATTGCTGCACCAGCAGCCATACCACCAGTGGCAACAGTCGCTCCGGCCACCGCCCCAGCACTTATGCTGCCAGCACCCGCCGCCGCGCCACCTCCGGGAACTAGGCTAGCAACCACATTGGGAACAGAGTGAATAAGCATTACGAGAACCAGTGAAACGACAAAGATCACCAGCAGTTCACGCATAGGAGCATCATTGGATAGCTCAGCATAAAAACCGTCCATTATCGACATGGCGATGCCAATGAGCAAAGTCATTGTCATCAACTTCAAAGCGACACCCAATACGCTTTTGAAGTAGTTGATTGCTATATCTGAAGTCCAACGCGAACCACCAAACCCCAGCACGAAAACACCGGCATATATCAATATCCAAGCAGTTACCAAGGCCAACAACACATTAGCCGCCACAACCGCCATACATGCCAAAATTGCTAGCGTGATTAAGAAAAGAGACAAGTTATCTATAGGGCTTGTGATGCTGTAATACTCACCTGCTTTAACAATAATGTCGAAAGCAATGCTGATAGGCTCTGAGGGGGTTAGGTCTCTCGGAAGGCCACCGGCTTGAGCACCGATCGTTCTCAACGAGTCGATGATTGACGTCGCAAAGTCTGGGCCGTTTCTGAGTAACCAGAGGAAGAAACCAAACGTCAGGATAAAGCGCATAAACTCGGCAAAGAACTCCCTTATATCCGCTTGTTTAAGGAGCAAAGTACCGCCAGTCCAAACAAGAGATATAGTACCCAGCGTCCAAAACAGCCACACGGCATGGTTTGTAATTACCGTGCTCCAAGTAGCACTAGCGGTCATGAAGCGCACGGCTACCTCATCCAAGACACCATTAGGCTCAATGGCCGCCGACGCAGTTTGCGAGGTCAGTAACACAGCTAGTAGCATCACAAGTCGAATGAATATCTTGCTCATAATTAGAACCCCTTATTCTTGGAACGATCCGTGCGTTCGCCCATATCCCAAAGACAGTTCCCTTCTTCCCTCAGATCTTTCGTCAGGTTCGGGTTATTACAGTTGATCGTTGTAGGCTTTGGCCCTCCATCCTCACCACATCCTACCAGAACGAAAGATGCCAACACGCTGACGATAAAAACTCGAATGATATTCTGCATGATTAGAACCCCCTATTTTTTGAACGGTCGGTAGGCTCTCCCATATCAAATAACCTTTCACGGGACGCTTGATATTGAGCTTCGCGGTCGGCTTCCGCCTGCATTCGAGAACCAACAGCATTCTGCTGAGCAATTAACAAACTACGGATTTGAAGGAGTTGGTTGACCTGGTTACTAGCGAGCTGGTTGGCATAGCCAATAGCAGCTAACTGACCATCTGCTCCCTGAGCTGCTGACTGTAATCGGTGCAGCTGACGAGCGTCAGCCTGCAAGTTTTTATGCTGTAGCTTCAAGCCTTCAAAGAGAGCATCGTTGGCTGTTTTCTGGGATTCGGACGCCAAGCGACGGTTTTCTTCCATCTTCGCTTGTTCTGCAGGCGTACAACCTCCAGATCCATTGAAGCAAGGTGAACTGCGGTAGTAGGCCACATCCTGGAATTTGCTTAGGTAAGCATCAAGGCTACCAAGCTGGTTTTGATAATAAGCAAGCGTATTGGTGGCATGAGTTAAATCATCAATCGTCGATTGTGCCTGGTCCCAAATATAAGCCACTGGGGCCATAGTATTTTGCAGCTGGTTTTCATACTGCTGCAACTGAGTTTGGTACTGTTGGATCTGCTTGGCTGTTTGAGTGACAGACTCCATTGCTGACATAATATTTTGTGTCAGGTTCGTTCCATCAACAACCGGAATTCCAGCTACTACCGGTATGGGAGAGATAAATGCTAATGAAATAGCGGCCGTAGTTATTTTAGCCGCTAAAATACGTACGTTGTTCATAATTGAGTGCCCTTAGTATTGTCGTGACTAAGTTGCACCCACCAACCTGTATCGGCCCAAAATCTATAGATATGAGCCTTTACCCCTACTGAAAATCAGCGGTGAATGTGGACCTCTACAAAGATAGGTTGTCACTTTCTATCCTGGCGTCCGACCTGCGCGACACCTTAAAAACGCGCGGCCTCAGAGCTTTGAAACATAGGTGTCATTCCCCTTAAAGCTGGTTAGGAGTTCCAAGGGTTAAAGTCGATAATTAGAGACCTCGTAGAGCAGGATACCGTTGAGCCCGAAGGTGCGAATAAAGGACGAGTGAAATAGGAACCATCAACTTGTTGGTGGGCCTACTTCACCTATCCTGCCCGCACCTCAGCACTGTTTATCCATGTTTTGCTATCTGCATATTTCTGCAAAGACGATGAATCTTGTCCGTATTTATATGTATATGTCAGAAAGTCTTGGAAGGTTACTCAAATGTTCTACAGTCCACTCGCCCCGCCCCTCAAATGTCAATAGATGTTGAAACGCCAAGAAGGTGAAACATTAAAACAGCTATTTTTCAATAACTTAAAAATCCACCAATGCCGTTCAAATCCATTCTATTGACAGTTTCAAACATGTATAAATCAGCTTAACAGTTCGGTATTTTATAGACTGTATTATTCCAATTTCGATACTCAAACTGCTCAGTCTTTACCAAATTATCCACTGTATTTTTCTCTTAACTACAGGTTAATTTTTTATATAGGTAAACCTACAGGAAAGTACTATAGGAGGTTCCACAACCATCTGTTATTAAAAAACTTTTTGGCCTTTCTCGGGACAGAACATGCGCACTCCGGGACAAAACATGCGTAAACCGGGACAAAACATGCGCAAAACTCCCCCTTTAAAGCGGGACAAAACATGCGTGGATAACTTTCTAATTTCCCAGACTTACTAATACCTAAAACGATGGTGTATACAGTTCCATTACGCTTCAATATCCCGTTCAATCTGTCGTTTTGTCCGTCGAGGTACTTGAGGAGCACTTGGCTTCAAAAGTAATCCTTTTTCGGTTGGAGTAGCATCTAGTTCTGGCCATGCCTGTTGTACCTTTTTAAGTCCATCATTAAACCGTCGTTTAAAGTCTTTGACATTGGCGTAATTCGCTCCCAATTGCCCCATCAAACCTAACCAAGGGATAATTGTGGCTCGCTTTAAATAACTCACCCGATAAGTCGCCCAGCAATATATATCTACGGCCATCGGAGAACGCTTAATTAACCGCAGAACTCTCATATCCAAAGGGACAGGTTTATCTGTAATAAGTTGAAAAAACTTAGGCGATAGTTCCACCCAAGATTCCCCTAATGAATCTTGATCGGATTGCTTTGTACTCCACCAAATATGGGAAATATCAGCGACCCTGGCTCCTGTTTCATCTTCACAAATATATCCACTATCATCATTTAGTTCTGTATAACTGACACTGATCGTAGTTTTGAACAACCGCCGCATTTGGTCCCTAAAGGAGTCTATTGGCCCATTTTCTCCCCCACTTGAACGCACCCCTAGTTTTTTCATAAAACCTCTTTGAGAATCTCCCAGTTCAAGCTTGCGTGCTTCCTGTTCAGTGATAAAGCCATTGTCCAGTTTTGACTTATTTCTCACTGCTTGTGTACTTACCCAAACCAAGAGATAGCGTGCATAACAACCGAAAGGCAAACCTACAGATGATGGTGCCATCATGTGCATTGTGAAATTACCATTCTTCCGGCTCCACTCATTCGATTTTGGATTGCTGTGCGGCATGGTTGCTTGAATCAGAAGTCGAGCAATAAATCCGAGTTCATTAGCCTCCTGAGCACTGCATTCTTGAATCTCTATGATGGAGTCTACGTAGCTCGATCTCACCTCAACTTTTGTTTTACGGCGCACTACTGGGACATTTTTTTTATTGTTTGATACAAGGAACTCTGTATCCATAAAATCTTCAAACGACATATTGATTACTGACTACCAAAAAAAGCCCGGTCTAGCTGCTTTGAATGCAGACCTGCGTTTTTCTTCTATCCAGTTTTCAACCTCTGCAAGATCCCACGCTACACTGCGGCTAGTAAGTACTATTCGTCGAGGAAACTCTCCCCGTTGCTCCATGTTGTAAATAGTCCGATCAGACAAAGGAATCATCTTGAGTAGTGTCTTGCGGTTAATCAGGGTTTTATGTGCCAGATCCTGCATGTCTTTGCCTCCTCTTAGTTGCTGAGACCTGACTATGCCAATATTTGTTAGACACTGGATTGGACGTTTTGGCGAATTAGGTTGAATCTTCAAACTATTTTCAAATGAATAGAAGACAACCACCAAAATGCCACTAGTTGCTAATAGACTCATTGCTTAACCAGTAGTAACATTATCCAGTATTGTGTTGAGGGATGTGGTAAATGGAATATGCTGAAATCGAAAAGGAAGCAAGTGATCGCTTAGACGCATACTATATCTCTGTCTGGGAGGATTGTGACGCCTTTGTTGCCGATGGCATACGAGAGTTTAGGGAGCGCTGGGCACACTACACAGTACATTCAAAAAGAAAAGACCCTAGAAGCCATTTAAAGGGGAGTAAAGCTCACCACAAACTAGAAACCGATAAGCGCCCTATTGGAGAGCTCATCTTAGAAGTTATCGATCCTAAGGTGTCAGCGTTCCTTCGATCTCTTCCTATGAGTCATTTTTGTTACTTTCCAAACCCCTACCTGAATATTGACCGTTCACCCTTGCCACGTTCAAAAAACAAGTCGACTTTGACAGAAAAGGCTGATCGTATCGTATCTATTAAATATGCATCAAAATTAAAAGAAGATACCCCGATAACCAATCTAATTATGATGATGGGGTTCAAAAATGCTCATGACGTGATCAAACAGCGCTTGAGACACTTTATGAACCTTGAACATCAATATCGGCCTATAGATTTTAAGTTTCAAGGAACTGTAGACAATCTGCTCGAGCTTTTATGGCAACTTCACCTTACGCCCACACGATTTCGGCAACATAGCGCAGATACAAAACTCAATGCGCAACGAAAACAAACCTACTGCGAGCTGTGTGGCCAAAGAAATGAACTCGCAGAATATTTCTATAAGTTAGATAACAATATACTAGACCCTAAGGATGAAGTAGAAAGCCACAACGAACAACACCAGGATAATAAGAAAAAAAGGCAACTTAGCCACCGATATTGCCCTCATCATAAACCGAAGAATAAAGATGCCCGCACTTGGAACTCCGTATATAGGAGTGCTATGAAATCAAAGAGCCAATTTGAGAAAGAATATCGACGATTACGGCTTCACGTTTTCAAAGTCGAAAAGCTTAAAGTTGTTTCAGGAGATGAACTAGTTGATCTTTATTTCTATCACTTCCTCCAGGATAAATCCTTAACGCAAAAGCAAGCTGACGCATTTTTCCATTATATCAGGGATAATTTCGAGTACCCGATAGAGCTCAAAGGCGAGACAGAAAGGCTCATTAATGAAGCAGCTGTGCGCTTGACTGGAGCTGGTACAACTCTTGGAGCAGATGATGTCGGAAAGCTGCGAAATATCGCCCGCCGCATGGTTGACTCACGACTAACCGATAGTAAGAAGCGGATGCTCGTTCTTGAGAAACAAGGTTTCAATAAAAAACAGATCGCAAAACAGTTGACGAAGATTGAGGGTAGATCAATATCATATCAAGCGGTATCAAAACACCTAAACAATATTAATGATTTTTTTAAACTTAAGCATCATTAGGGATGGAACAATGTCAGAAGAGCACGAAAAAGACAAGCAGAGCTTTTTATTTGAAGTACTAAAACGGTATGATCACTACATTGCAACTACTAACTTCAAAGTAGCTTTATTGATGTCTTTTATAGGAATTGTCGTTTTCGGAATATCCTCAAAAGCAATAACTCAAGACTTAAGTAAACTTAATAGTCACACTTTTTATTTTTTCATAACAGTAGTTGCAACAACAATTTTTTCAGCTTTAATTTCAGCAATTTACCTTTTAAAGGTTGTTTTTCCTAACACATCAAATGAGAATCTAGATAAAAAATCTCTTATTTTTTTTGGAGACGTATCTAGCTGTGAGAATGGCGCTAATGGCTACTCTAAAAAAATACGAGAGATTAGCCAAAACGAAATCAATGACGACCTTGCAAAGCAAACCTTCACACTCGCAAAAATAGTATCAAAAAAATTTGAAACATTAAAAAAATCATTAAACATTATAATAAGATTTACCATTCCGTCCCTTATTCTAACATTGGCAACCTTAATCTTAATAAAATAAAGAGTAGCAATTGATGTCAAATGTAAATTCCATATATGAAGAGGCTAACAAAGCCCTTGCCAGAAGCTTCAAGAAATCTACTAATATAGGTTTTGAAGATTATAATTTAAAATCTTTATTAAAAGGAGAGTCTTTTTCTAGCAAAGAATACGAATTAAGTGAGTCTTTCACTGATGAGGAAACTAGAGAAATACAAACTTTGAATCTAAACATTAGAGAAAAAATAAGAAAACAGTTTGGAAAGCATAGTCAAGTTAAAAATACTATAGGTGGTCATCCAGATTTCAATTATCTTAAAGATTCAAATAGTGTTAAAAATGGATTCGCGGTAACTTTATTTATCGACATTCAAGGTTCAACAAAACTTGGAGTATCCTACTCTCCTGATTTAGTGTTTCTAATTAAAAATACTATTATAAAGTGCGTTATTGAAACTATTCAAGCGTTTGACGGACATGTACATAGAATTATGGGAGATGCCGTTCTAGCCTTCTTTAGATCTGGTAAATCTGCTAGGGAATCTGCTATTGATGCTTTAAACTGTGGTACTTTGATTGTAGAGTTTATGAGAAGCATTGTCTGTCCATATCTTGCAGGCCAGGGAGTTGAAAAAGATGTCGGAATAAGAATAGGTATCGATTATGGAGAAAAAGAATCTGTGATATGGGGAATGTATGGATATCCAGGGGCCTCTGAAATAACTGCAACATCTTTTTTTGTAGATATTGCAGCCAAGTTACAACAAAAAGCTCCTAGAAATAGAATTCTAATCGGAAAGTCTTTAAAAGAGTTATTAGATCTCCCCAACGATGTCTGGTGCTACAAATTAAAAAAAAGTAAAGATCCAGAATCTATCGAATACTACATAACTCCAAATTATACTGACGCTGACGGAAAAGCCATAAACTACAATCAATATGTATTAAATCACAACGAATATTTATCAATGCTTCCAATAGAGGATAAATCAAGCACATCAAAAATACAAATAGATGCAGTTTTAAAGAAAAAAGGCAAGCCTTCTAATGATCAATACAAACCATGTTCAAGAATTATAAAACCGTCTTTAGGAATTGAATTTAAAGCAAAACTAGAAGTTTCTGAATCAATAAGAGAATTTAAAGTAAAATTTAGAGTCAGAAACACTGGTGCAGAGGCCGCTAAAGAAGATAATAACGCAAACCATGAAACAATTATTGAATCTTCAGACTCTTTAGTTAAAGAAATATATCCAGGTTATTATCGTTGTAATCATTGGGAGAACACGTCCTTTTTAGGCTTACATTTTATGTATGTTTCAGTTCTAGATAATAAAGATAAAGTGATAATTCCCGAAGAACGGTTTTCTGTATATGTTGGTGATCCCTTAATAGAGTCTAATTAACTAAGCATAGGTTATCCACTCATCAATCATGTCAGCCCAATCCTGCAACATAGCCGCGCGCTGTTCTCGGTACTCGGCTTTGTTGTATACCGCTCTCACTCCCTTTTGTTCATGTGCCAAGCACTTCTCTATCCAGTCAGTGTTGTATCCGGCTTCATGTAGCAAAGTGCTCGCTGTTCGACGCAGGTCATGCGGCCCAAACTTACTTAGTGACTGACCTTCCTTTTGCGCAGCCTTATATGTCAAATCCATGACTCGGTTCATCGTCGCACTACTCATTGGAGCATCAGAGTCATAACGGGAAGGAAGAATGTAATCAGACCCACCGGCAAATGTCTTCAAGGCGATCAGAATATCCATCGCCTGGCGTGACAAAAATACCAAGTGAGGGTTACGTCGTTTCATCCTCTCTTTAGGAATCGTCCATAACGCTTCGCTAAAGTTAATTTCGCTCCAAGTTGCGTTGGTTAACTCACTTTTGCGTACCATAGTCAGCAACAGCAGCTTTACCGAAGCACGAATCGAAGGGGTTGTACCTACCTTTTCCATGTAGTGGTACATCAAACCGATCTCAGCCGGTGTTAACGTTCGGTCTCTTGGTTCAAATCGAGCTATACTGGCGGGCCTCACCAAGTCTGCCGGGTTCTCAACTTTCTGCCCTCTCTCAATCGCCCATCGATACACCTGGAGTACAATGTCACGCGTATGCACAGCTGTTGCCGGTGCTCCCCGCTCTACTATCGCGTCAGTCAATGCTCGCAGATCTTCATGAGTGATTTCGGTGAGCTTCTGATTGCCAAATTTACCCTCTAACTCTCGGGCATAGACTGAGCGACGCATATCCCGGGTAGAATCAGCCATCTGATAGCCACGCAGCCATTTCTGAGCCCAGGCACCAAAGGTTTCAGCATCTTTGGTTCTCGCCTTAGCACGGGCTTTCTCTTTGGCCGGTGACTTTCCATCAGTAACCATTCTCTTCGCTTCATTGAGACGCTCACGCGCTTCTGCTAACGTGATGCCTCCTACTCCGTAGCGACCAAAGGTAATAGTTTCTTGCCTGCCATTGATCGAGTAATTGTAGCGAAAAGAGATAGAGCCTGCGGTAGTGACAGCAACATAGAGGCCATCACGGTCATTGACTTTGTAAAGTTTATCTTTGGGTTTGAGATTGCGTAGCTTGGTATCAGTCAGCATGTTTCGACCTATTATTCTTGTTTGATACCATGCTGAAAAACCTCTAAAAATCTAGAAATTAATCTTTATAAAACAGATAGATATGAAAATTCAATACCATGCCCCATCAAAAACACTCAGCATGGTATCGGGCGTAATCCATGGCATTACCGATGAATCATACCCATCAAAATACCACGGTCAAACCGTGCTTGGCGTTGCCAGACATTGCCAAAAATGACTAAGCCAAAAACAAAAAAAGTCCGCAATTACGCGGACTTAAGTATGATTTAGTGCTTGTTAATGCCAGACCTTTCTTAAAGGAGCATTATTCCCACTCGATTGTCGCTGGTGGCTTACCTGAAATATCGTAAACAACACGTGAGATGCCATCAACTTCGTTGATAATACGGTTAGATACCTTACCTAGGAAGTCGTATG
>ERZ1673961.409-NODE-409-length-18280-cov-14.281811_pt1 | contig 18280 bp, 19 predicted proteins | sample MGYA00580189_ERZ1673961 | MGnify/ENA primary metagenome ERZ1673961 (study PRJEB41334, sample SAMN05608105) | rock metagenome | biome: terrestrial subsurface; feature: shale formation; material: shale | place: USA: Pennsylvania ... | reverse complement strand
CTTCCATGAATAAATACATGGATCAATTAACGACTGGTAAAAAGATTAATCGTCCGTCGGACGATCCGGTTATAGCAATGAAAGGTATGCGTTACCGAACAGAAGTAAGTAATGTTGAACAATTCCAACGTAACATCACCGAAATGCATACGTGGATGGATACATCCGATGAAACCCTTGATGAAACAACCCAAATATTGAATAAATTACGTGAATTAACTGTACAATCAGCTAATGAAACCTATGATGCAGAACAGCGAAAAGCTATAAAAAAAGAAGTTGATCAACTCAAACTTCAACTCGTTGAAGTGGCGAATACAAAAGTGAATAATAAATATATTTTTAATGGTACACAAACAACAGAGAAACCAATAACGGTTGAGGATGACGGAAGTCTCACATTTAATACAAGTGACTTTAATCCGGTAATGTTAGAAGTAACATCAGGTACTCAACTTCAAGCGAATGTAAATCCAGAAAATGTTTTTAGTGAAGAGTTATTCCAATCAGTTTCAGATCTTTCTACTGCACTTGAAACTGATAATACTGCAGCTTTAGATAGTTTAATTGGAGAAATTGATGGGCATATTAACAACACGGTTGGGGAACGTGCAGATTTGGGCGCAAGAATGAACCGCGTTGAACTTATTGAATCAAGACTTGAAGGGCAACGAATCACCGCAAGAGATATGATGTCGCAAAATGAGGATGCAGATATTGCAGAAGTGATCATGAATTTAACTTCTCAAGAAGCGATTCATCGCGCGGCTTTAAGTGCTGGGTCGCGTGTAATTCAACCGACATTGTTAGACTTTCTGAGATAATACAGAGCCTTACCTTTGGTAGGGCTTTTCTGTTCTTGATTAAGAAAGGAAGAAAAATAATGAATATTCCACAATTAAGAATTGATCAACAATTTGCTAGAATAGGCATTAATACAGAAGACGCAAAAGTAGACCTTCAACAAGGCCCAGCTCAATTAGAGATTCAACAACCATCAGCTGATATCAATATAAAAACAAAACCTGCGAAATTAACGATTGACCAATCAAAAGCCTTTGCTGATTTGGGGCAATTCCCCGTCGGTGAGTCAATTAGACGTTCAGCAGCTGAAGGATTAAGTGAAGCTCAGTCTGGTTCAAGGCGCCGGCGTCGTCAAGGTGATATGATGATGAAGATTGAAAATGGTGGCGATCCATTAAAGGCGATAGCAAAACAAAATGCTCCCCGAAAAATGAAGCCATTTAATATAGGTTTTATCCCTTCATACGGATCTGTGAAAATTGATTATCAACCAGCAGAAGTGGAAGTGAATAATCAAGCAAATAAACCTATTATTAATAGTAAACCAACGCTAGTGAAGCAATCATACCAGCGGGGGAATGTAGATGTTTATCTCGAACAGCAAAATTATTTAGATATTCAATTTGATAATATCCCATTTAAAAATGGAGGGACAGAAATATTGTTGTAATAACCAAATGTAACTTAGTGTAAGACAACACACAAAATGAGGTGATAAGATGAAGATAAAAACAAGTTATTTTGGGGAAGTAAAGATTGATGAAAAGGATATCATCTATTTTGAACAGGGGTTACCAGGATTCTTAGAAGAAAAAGAATTTGTCTTACTAAGTTTTGATGAACCATTAGCTTTTCAAGTATTGCAATCAGTTTCAACAGAAACGTTAGCCTTTATTGTTGTCTTTCCGTTTGACTTCAAGAAAGATTATAAAGTAGATTTAAATGATCATATTTTAGAACAATTAAAAATTGAAACAGAAGATGATGTTCTCATTCTATCTATTGTAACTCTAAAAGACCATTTAAATATAAGTACAGCAAATTTACAGGCACCTATCATAATCAATCGCCATTCACATTTAGGAAAACAATATATCATGCATGAATCAAGTTTTAGTACAAAGGAAAAAATCTTTAACTCCTCAATCATGAAGGAGGAAGAATAGATGTTAGTACTCACACGTAAAGCAAAACAAAAGATAATGATTGGTGATAACATTGAAATTGAACTCTTATCGATTGAAGGAGACCAAGTTAAGTTAGGGATTAGTGCACCAAAAGATATTGATGTAAATCGTTATGAAGTTTACGAAGCCATTCAAAAAGAAAATGATGAGGCATCAAAAAAAATAGATATCACGAAAATATTAAAATAAAAGTAAAAAAACATTCATTTATGGCTAAACATTCATTATGCTATACCGATATAATTACTGTAGGTGATAAAGCCTGACTTAAGCGGCCGCTAGACGACTTTATCACTTTACACACCACAAGGATGTGGAAACAAACAATTTCAAGGAGGAAACAAACATGATTATTAACAATAATATTCCAGCTTTAAACACACACCGTCAAATGGGTATCAACCAAGGTAACATGCAAAAATCAATGGAGAAATTATCTTCAGGTCTTCGTATTAACCGTGCAGGTGACGATGCCGCAGGTCTTGCGATTTCAGAAAAAATGCGCGGCCAGATTCGTGGTTTAGATCAAGCAAGCCGTAATGCTGAAGATGGTATCTCACTTATTCAAACAGCTGAAGGTGCATTAAACGAAACACACTCAATCTTACAACGCATGCGTGAATTAGCTGTTCAATCTTCTAACGATACTAATACTGATGAAGATCGTGTAGAACTTCAAAAAGAAGTAGAAGCATTACAAGAAGAAATTAGTCGTATTGCTAATAACACAGAATTTAACACCAAGAAACTACTTAATGGCGATTTGACAAATGCTGGATCAGGACTTACTTTCCATATTGGTGCTAATAGTGGACAAAATATTGAACTTACAATTAGTGATATGACCGCAACAGGATTAGGAGTAAATTCAGGAGCTATTTCTGTTTCGGGTCAAACTGAAGCGGATAATGCAATTACAACGATTAATGATGCTATTGAATTAGTTTCAACTCAACGTTCTGCCTTAGGAGCTGTTCAAAACCGTTTAGAGCACACAGTTTCAAACTTAGATAACTCTTCTGAAAACCTATCAGCTGCAGAATCACGTATTCGAGACGTTGATATGGCGAAAGAAATGATGGAAATGACAAAGTCAAATATTTTATCACAAGCATCACAAAGTATGTTAGCGCAAGCTAATCAACAACCACAATCAGTTCTTCAATTATTAGGTTAATTATTAATAACATAATTGAAAACATAATAAAGGTCTTGGCCAATAGGCTAAGACCTTTATTTAATTAAATGAACAATACATAAGTGTAATCTATGATAAAATAATAGTTAATAATATATTTATAAGAGGTGTTGGAATGATTACTGTTAAAGTAAATGAAGAAATGATTAATGTAGTAGAGACTAAAGTCTTTCAGTTTATAGTTGAAAAGATGAATCAGTTAAGTGAAAATGAGGATTTAATTTTCAGTCATTTAATTATAGATGGACAAGAAGTATATAATGATCATGAAAACTATATTAATCAGTATCTTCATGATATTAAAATCATTGAATTAGAGATGGCATCAGTTGAGGAGTTAACTAATGATATCCTTAACTCTTTAAAGTTATATTTAAACAGAGCGGTCCCAACCCTTGAGTTGATGGTGAGCGAGGATTACGGAGAAATGTCAGAATCATTCTGGACTAATATGGTGGACTTAACTGATGGAATACAGGCCATCATGCAGTTCTCAGAATCGCTTAATGCTTTAGATAGTGTGGCTTTTCATACAGTTGAAGAAGAACAAAAACAACTAATAAATATCTTACCACAACTATTAGATGCGTTAGAATCAAAAGATGCAACATTAAGTTTTGATCTGTTAAGTTTTGAAATCGTTCCGATTTTTGAAGCTCTTCAGAAAAAAGTAAATGATGTGGTAACGCGCAAGAAAGGTGATTCAATTGAAAACTAGCAATAGTCGCTATCTACAAAGTTATTTTCCGAAAGTGCGTACACTTCTTTCCAACAGTAACAAAAAGACTATGATTGTGGAAGTTTCGGAAGCTAGAAATGAACAAGAAACATTAAAGGTTAAGTTAGAGGATAGAGAATTATTTATTCATAGTAGTTATAATCCTGAAAGAGAAGCACAACAAATTCTGAAAAAGGAATTAACAGAAGATTTTAATTCCGATTCACATGTTGTCTTCATTGGCTTAGGATTAGGTTATCATGTATCCCAGTTTACTAAACAGTATCAACAAAATAGTTATTCTATTATTGAACCATCTCTAGAGATATTTAATGTCACATTAGATTTGATACAATTGGAAGATGTGTTTAATAAAAATGTTGCACATCTTTTTGTAGGAGAAATGTATTCAATTACACAAATGGTAAATCAGATTTATAAAGAGTCGACAACAAGAATAGAAATCGTTATTTTACCTATATATAAACAGTTATTTAGCAAATTAATTAATGAATTTCTTTCGGAATCAAAAAACAAAATTAGACAACAAAGATCTATGCTTGCGACAAATCTCCATTTTCAATTCAATTGGATAGAAAATAGTATAAAGAACCACAAGCGTGTTATAAACACACCTAATATATTAGATGATGATTTTAAGCGTATTTTCAAGGATAAGCCAGTTATTATAGTTTCTGCCGGCCCATCTCTATCTGATGATATTGAATCACTGCGCTATATTAAAGAGAACTGCTTAGGATATATCTTTTCTGTTGGTTCTGCGATTAATACGTTAGTAGAATATAATATTTTACCTGATGCGGTATTTAGCTTTGACCCAGGAGAAAAAAACCACTTAGTTTTCGAGAAAATGATTAACAACAATATGGATAGCATTCCTTTAGTGTTTGGATCAAGTGTGGGTTATCAATTGCTAGATAATTATCGGGGACCCAAATATCATTTTATTACTTCGCAAGATTATACGTCGCGCTTATTACTAGGTGATCAAGTCAATGTAGATGAGTTAATATTGGATTCTCCATCGATTGCTGTTATGACTTTTCAAATTGTCAATAAATTAGGTATGTCACCTGTGATTTTCGCGGGCCAAAACCTAGGGTATTTATATAATCGACGTTACGCAAAAGGTGTTGAATATAATTTTATTGATTCGGAATTGACAGAACAAGAAGTAAGTCGGGCAGAAGACGTTAAAGATGTTTATGGTAATAACATCAAGACTACATTGAGTTTTAATATGATGAGGAAATCATTGGAGCTTTTTGCGGAACACTTTAAGGGCGAGTATTATAATACAACCAAGGGTGGCGCAGATATAAAAGGTATTCCGTTTAAAACAATTGAAAAAATTATTAAAGAGCACTTACAAAAATCAATTGATAAAAAAACTTGGCCATCTAATTTAGCTTCATATGATTTATCAAAACAAGAAGAGAAAAAGAAAGAACTTTTATTATCGTATGAAAGTTATATAGAGGGAAAAAATAGATTAGAATACACCTTTGATAAAATTAAAAATGAAACTGGAAAAAAGAAGTTAGAGAAGTTATTCACAAAGATTGATGATGAATTGACTAGGTTTGAAAAGAATGATTTCTTTAAACACTATATTGTCCAAGTGATTCGTGTAGAACATGATTTATTAATACAGAAAATAAATAAAACAGCAAAAAAAGAAGATACCTTGGATAAGAAAGAAGATATTGTTCAGATGTTTAAGCACTATCTCGACATTCTTCAAACAGCTTCCAATAAATTAGTTGAAGTAGCAAAAAAAGAAGCGATAATTTAGTTTTTATAGGTTATAAATTGATTATAGAGATGAACGTATGTAACGTAAATACTTCGTTTCTATACTATAACACGTAAAATATATTAAGGAGAAACTTATGGTAACTTCACATTCATTTGATGTTCCGGCACATCAAAACATATATAATCATTCTTTAGGTAGAAAATTAAAGATTACATTTTCTCTAGATGAAAATAACATGAATGATGAGACAGGACTACTTTTGTTAGTTCCAGGGTTTGGAGCTTCAATTAATTCCAATGTCTATAAAAAGATGAGAGATAGCTTTGCTGATGAGTATAATCTTGTTGTTATACAATGCGATTATTTTGGTAGTGAATTCATGCAAGACGCTGATAAGATAACAATTAATCAAGATGTTATTTTAAGGAGTCTAACAGATACTCAGAAAAATGAAGTGTTAAGAGGTGAAAGTAGTCTCGAATCTTTCATCCAATATTATAAAGGTACTGTACCTGGGGTCGCTGTTTTAAATGAAAACATAGATAACTTTAACGATATGGGATTTTTGCAAGCGATAGATTTAATAACTGCGGTCGAATCAGTTAAGATAATATTAAAAGATAATAATTATCTTTTTAATCAAAATAGATTAATTGGATACGGCCATTCTCACGGTGCTTATTTACTTCATTTATCTAATATGCTGATGCCTAATTTATTCAGTTATATTATAGATAATTCATCCTGGATTAAACCTGAATATATTAAGCAGGTTAGATATTTAATATTTAAACGCAACAATATAACTTTTAATCTATCATTTAATTATTTATTAAGGAATATTTTGATGGATGCAGAAATATTAGATTTACGCAATATAAAGCACGATACGAAGATACACACACAAATTTTATGTTTTCAGGGTACCAATGATACTCTGGTAGATTTTAGTGAGAAAGAAGCCTTCATAAATAGTTTTATCAATTCAGAGATAATTAAAATAACGGAAGAAAATATAGATAATATTATCGTTAACTCTAGTGCTCACGGATTAAATGCGGACTTTATTCAAATGTTTAAATTTGCGATCAAGAAAGAAAAAGAGTTAATGATTAATAGTATATTCGAGTGTGAAATTAAAATAAAGGATTTACAAATAAAATCATATAATAAAAGCTTACCTATATTTGTATTTTCGCATGTAGAGAATTACTATTATATTAAATAAGTTTACTCATTTGACTTTATAATTCAAGTGTTTTTTCTTTTTTTATTTATATTTGATCCACCGCTAGACAATTACTAGGAATTTTCACATAAAACCCCATTTTTAAAAATCAAGGAGAGGATTTTATAAAATGGAATAGTTAAGTTTTTGGTAGTAAAATTATGTCTTCATGCTAGAAAAACTGAAGGTTAAATTTAATATGAATGGAGCGTGATCAAATGAGCACGGTATTAGTTACAGGAGCAGATGGTTTTATTGGTAGTCATCTAACTGAAGAATTAGTAAATCAAGGCCATAAAGTAAAAGCTTTCGCTTATTATAATTCTTTTAATTCATGGGGATGGTTAGATAGCATATCTAAAGATATCATGAATGAGGTAGAAGTTTTTACTGGAGATGTGAGAGATCCTAATGGTGTGAGGGAATCTATGAAAGGTATAGATGAGGTTTTTCATCTTGCAGCGCTCATCGCTATACCGTTTAGTTATCATTCCCCCGATACATATGTCGATACCAATATCAAAGGAACACTTAATGTGCTGCAAGCAGCTAAAGATTTAGAAACTTCTAGAGTATTAATTACTTCCACATCAGAAGTGTATGGCACAGCACAGTATGTTCCTATTGATGAAAAACATCCGTTTCAAGGACAGTCACCCTATTCAGCAACAAAAATCGGGGCTGACCGATTAGCTGAATCATTCTATCGGAGCTATAATATGCCAATTTCAATTGTTCGTCCATTTAACACTTATGGACCTCGACAATCTTCGAGGGCGGTTATTCCTACAATTATTACACAACTACTTGCCGGTATAGAAGAAATAAAACTTGGATCTTTAACACCAACAAGAGACTTTAATTACGTGAAAGATACCGTTAGAGGATTTATTGAAATTGCCAGAGCCCAGAATACAATTGGTGAAGAAATTAATATCGCAACTCAGCAAGAAATTTCCATCGGTCAACTTGCTGAAGAATTGATAAGACAGATTAATCCCAATGCAAGTATTGTATGTGATGACCAGAGGCTTAGACCTGAAAAAAGTGAAGTTAATAGACTTCTGGGGTCAAACGAGAAAATAAAAAGACTGACGAATTGGGAACCAAGCTATTCATTTGATCAAGGATTGGCAGAGACAATCGATTTTTTTAAATTTAATTTAGAACATTACAAGACAGGTATCTACAATATATAGCCATGAGGATGGTGAAAGCATGATTGAAAAGGACATTGCATATTTTACTAACCAACAATTAAGGAACTTACTAATAAGCAATCATGATGTAACACCGTATGTAAAAGACTCCTTAGATAGAACATTAAAGTGCTTTGAGAAGAATAACAATAAATATTACAAAGAAGACTTAAATCTATCTGTTTTTCATTCAGGACAATATTCAATCTATCTTTATTATTTAGCAAATACTATCTTCAAAAAAAGTAATGATACTCAACTCGCTTCAAAAATATATTATCTAAACAAGATTTTGCACTCTGTGGACTGGTTTTATGAAATTGAATTACCTAACTATTGGGGAGTCGAGCATCCGATTGGTAGTGTTCTTGGAAGAGCCAAATATAATGATGGTCTATTTATTTACCAAAATTGTACAGTTGGTGGTAATAAAAAGAAATATCCAACTCTAGGACGAAACGTAATTATGTATTCAAATTCAACGATATTAGGAAACTGTAACATTGGTGATAACGTAATAATATCAACTGGAACAACTATCAAAGATCAAAATATTCCAAATAACAGTATGGTATTTGGAGAGAGTCCTAAATTAGTTGTAAAGCAAAAAAGTGAAAATAAAATAAACGAGTTAATAGATGAAATTTGGATAAGAAATAGAGGTAAAAGTTAATGTCTGAAAAATATATACCTCTATCTGTGCCTAATCTAAAAGGAAGAGAACTTGAATACGTCACCCATGCGATCGAAACAGAGTGGGTATCAACTGCCGGCCCCTATATTAATGAGTTTGAAAATAAGGTTATGGAATATACAGGGGCCCGTGGTGCTGTTTCTTGTCAAAATGGCACTTCTGGATTACATGTTGCTTTAAAAGTTTTAGAAGTGACTAGTGAAGATGAAGTCATTGTTCCTACACTTACCTTTATTGCGGCAGTTAATCCGGTTAAGTATGTTGGAGCAGAGCCAATCTTCATGGACTGTGATGATACACTTAATATAGATGCAGATAAATTAAGAACTTTTTGTGAAACTGAATGTGACTTTATTAATGATAAGCTTATTAATAAATTATCTAAGAAACACATAAAAGCGTTAATTGTTGTGCATGTTTTCGGAAATATGGCAGACATGGAGAAAATCATGTCGATTGCTGATGACTATAATCTAAAAGTAATTGAAGATGCGACAGAAGCTATGGGTACTTATTATATCGCAGAAAGATACAAGGATAAGCATGCAGGTACTATTGGAGATATCGGTGTCTATTCCTTTAATGGAAATAAAATTATGACCACTGGTGGCGGTGGAATGATTGTGTCAAATGATAAACAGATACTAAAGAAAGCTAAACATCTTACTACCCAAGCTAAAAGTGATGATATTTATTATACCCATGATGAAATAGGTTATAATTACCGGATGACAAATCTTCAGGCGGCATTAGGATTAGCCCAACTAGAACAACTAGAAGGTTTTATTGAATCTAAAAAGGCTAATTATGAAAGATACAAAAAAGAAATTGAAAATATTCAGGGGCTTAAAATCTTAAACTTTAACAAACATACTCGACCAAATTATTGGTTTTATGCTTTGTATATAGATGAACACTATAAGTTGAATAGAGATCAACTTATTACTTACTTGTCTTCGAAAGGAATTCAATCCCGGCCAATTTGGGGATTGATTAGTGATCAAATACCGTATAGATCAAATCAAATATTTGAAATAGAGAAGGCACACAGATATTTAGAACATGTAATTAATATACCATGCAGTTCGAATTTATCTAATGAAGATGTCAACTATGTTGTTGAATGTTTACGACATCCAAAATAGAAGTAGTCCTTAATGGAGGTGTAGAGGTATGGATATTAACGATTTCTTAATTGATGAAGAGAAGACAATGATAGAAGCGATGCAACAGTTAGATGAAGTTGCCAAAAAAGTTCTTTTTGTTGTGAAGGAAAATCTTTTTGTTGCAGCAATTACTGATGGAGATATTCGGCGGTGGATCTTAAAAAAAGGTCAACTAGATGCAAAAGTAAAGGAAATAGCAAATTATCATCCGAAATATTTAACAGAGAACGACAAATCAAAATCAAAAGACTACTTAAAAAAACATTCAATAGAAGCTTTACCCATAGTGTCTAAAGAAAATCAAATTGTTTCAATTGTTTTTCGGAATGATGAAGATGTTGAATTAAGAAAGCATTTAAAAGTACCTGTCATAATAATGGCTGGTGGACTCGGTACCCGTCTATATCCATACACTAAAATACTCCCTAAGCCACTTATTCCTATTGGTGAAATCCCGATTGTAGAACATATAATTAATCGGTTCTATCAACAAGGAAGTGATGAGTTCCATTTAGTTGTTAATCATAAAAAGAATATGATTAAAGCTTACTTTAACGAAATTGAGCGAAACTACGAAGTTCATTATGCTGATGAAAAAGAACCACTAGGAACAGGTGGTGGACTTAGCTTATTAAAAGGCAAAATTCACTCAACATTTGTTTTATCTAATTGCGATATTTTAATTGAAGAGGATTATGAAAAAATATATAACTACCACAAGCAAGAAAATAATCTAATCACGATGGTTTCTTCACTAAAAAATATTAAAATTCCTTATGGAGTCATTGAAATTAGTGAAACGGGTGAAATAGAGAGTATGAAAGAGAAACCTGAACTTTCCTTTTTCACAAATACTGGTATGTATATTGTTGAACCTAAAATTATAGAAGAGTTAGAGGACAATAAATCAATTGGTTTTCCAGATATCATTGAACAATATAAAGCTAAGGGAGAGAAAATTGGTATTTATCCAATAAGCGAGAAAAGTTGGATGGACATGGGTCAGATTGATGAAATGGAAGAAATGAGAAGAAGGTTAGAGAGAGATGAATAAAAGAATACTTTTAATTGGTGGCGGAGGACATTGTAAATCAGTATTAGATAGTCTTCTTGAACTAAATGAATATGCAGAAATTGGGATTGTCGATAAGAAAGAGAATCTTGGTAAGTCAGTGATGGGTGTTCCTGTAGTGGGATGTGATGATGATCTACCTGCTTTATTTAGAGATGGTTATAGGTATGCTTTTGTCACAGTAGGAAGTATCGGCAACCCAGCACTTCGGATAAAACTCTTCAATCTGCTCAGTGAATTTGGTTACGAGATTCCTGTCATCATTGATGATTCGGCGAAAGTCAGTAAGCATGCCAATATTGAACAAGGTGTATTTATTGGGAAACAGAGTATAGTCAATGCAGGAGCTCTAATTCAAAAAGGATCGATTATAAATTCTGGATCTATTGTGGAGCACGACTGTCAGATAGGTGCTTTTACCCACATTGCTCCAGGAGCTGTTTTAGGTGGAGAAGTAGTAGTTGGAAAAAACTCACATGTTGGTTCAAATGCTACAATTAAACAACAAATTCACATCGGATCGAATTCGATTATTGGTATGGGTAGTGTCGTCTCGCAAAACATTGATCCAAATACCATGGCTTACGGAAATCCATGCAGGGCGGTGAAGAAACTATGAGCGTATTCGTTATTGCAGAAGCTGGTGTAAATCATAATGGAAGTTTGGAATTAGCAAAAAAACTAGTCGATGCTGCTAAAGATGCAGGGGCTGATTGCGTAAAGTTTCAGACTTTTGTTTCTAAGAATATCGTTTCAAAAAATGCAGTAAAAGCTGAGTATCAAAAGCAGCAAACTGAGCCACAAGAATCCCAACAGGATATGCTTAAGAAACTCGAACTCTCCTTTGATGAGTTTGTAGAACTGAATGAATACTGCAAAAGTAAAAGTATCGAATTTATGTCCACTGCTTTTGATTTTGAGAGCATAGATTTTTTAGATAGTTTAGAAATGGGCACGTGGAAGATTCCTTCAGGAGAGATTACTAACCTACCTTATCTAATTAAGGTTGCTAAGCTAAATAAACCAGTGATACTATCTACCGGTATGTCCACAATGGAGGACATAAGAAGTGCTGTTGAAATTATAAAAGAAAATGGAGTGTCAGATCTTACAATTCTCCATTGCACGACAGAATACCCAACCCCATTTGAGGATGTAAATTTAAAAGCTATGAATACTATAAGAGAAGAATTCAACGTAAATATTGGATATTCTGATCATACTAAAGGTATAGAAGTTCCTATTGCTGCCGTCGCTTTAGGTGCTACAGTTATAGAGAAACATTTTACCTTGGATAGAAATATGGAGGGGCCAGATCATAAAGCGAGCTTAGAACCTAATGAACTTAAAGCCATGGTTGACTCCATAAGACATATTGAATTGGCTTTAGGCAATGGAATGAAGCAGCCTGCCGAATCAGAGAAAAAGAATATGGCAGTGGTACGTAAAAGCATTGTTGCAAAATATAACATAAAAAAAGGGGAAGTACTAACTGAAGATAATTTAACAGTAAAACGGCCTGGAAGCGGTATAAGTCCTATGAAGTGGTACGAAGTAATTGGAACAAAAGCAGTAAAAGACTTTAATGAAGATGAGATGATAGAATTATGAAGAAGATATGTATACTAACTGCAACTAGAGCAGAATATGGATTATTGAAACCTATTATTAAAAGCTTTTATCACCGCGAAGATATTGACTTAAGAGTCGTTGTTACTGGAGCGCATCTTTCTCCTGAATTTGGGCTAACTTATGAAGAAATTATTAATGATGGCATAGAAATAGATAAGAAAATTGAAATTTTGGTAAGTGCTGATACGCCTTCTGCAATATCGAAATCAATGGGATTAGCAATGATAGGATTTGCAGATTACTTTAGTGAATCAATGCCAGACTTATTGGTTGTTCTTGGGGACAGATATGAAACTCTTGCAGTAGCAACAGTAGCAATGAATCAAAGGATCCCTATTGCACATTTATATGGTGGTGAAGCAACAGAAGGATTAATTGATGAGTCAATAAGACACTCAATTACCAAAATGAGTTATTTGCATTTCACAAGTACCGAAGAGTATCGAAAACGAGTGATTCAGTTAGGAGAAAGCCCATTAAGAGTCTTTAACGTTGGAGCTATTGGAATCGAAAATATAAAACAAAATAAATATATGAGTAAGCAGGAATTATCAGAATCGCTTAATCTTTCCTTAGACAGGCCTTATGCTGTTGTTACATTTCATCCTGTTACCTTAGAGCATCATAGCTCAGAAAGCCAAATTGCAGAATTGTTAAAAGCAATATCTAAACATAATGAGATGAATTTTATATTCACCAAAGGAAATTCTGATACACATGGACGCATTATTAATTCTATGATTGATGAATACGTCAAAGGTAAAGAAAATTGTGTGGCTGTAACGTCGCTTGGGCTAAAAAGGTATTTGACAGCGATTAGACATTGTCACATGGTTATTGGGAATTCTTCAAGTGGAATAATTGAGGTTCCTAGTTTTAAAGTACCAACGGTTAATATTGGTGACCGTCAAAAAGGACGGATTCAGGCAGATAGTATCATAAACTGTACTCCGGATTACGATTCAATTTTAGAGGCGATTGAGAAGGCAAATAATTTTGAATTCAGAGCAAAAATTCAGATAGTTAAAAATCCGTACGAAAAGGAAAACACTACTTATAGCATTTTTTCAATAATTGAAGAATTTTTATTAAATGAGAAGATTGATATAAAGAAAAGATTTTATGATTTGAATCAATCGGAGGAATGTGAATGAGAATATTATTTATAGGGTGTGTAGAAAGTTCTTATATTTTATTAAATGAACTAATTAATCAAGGGTTTGAAATATGTGGAGTTGTAACGAAAAAAGAGAGTAAGTTCAATTCGGATTTTTGTGACTTGACTTCACTTTGTGTTTCTAATAATATTGAGTACTTCTATTCAGAAAATTCCAGAGACAATGATACATTTGAATTTATTCAAAGTAAAGCCCCTGATATTATATACTGTTTTGGATGGTCGTATTTACTAAGTGAAGACATCATTAGCATACCGAAGTTAGGCGCTGTAGGTTTTCATCCAGCAAAACTCCCTCATAATAAAGGCAGACATCCATTAATTTGGGCTCTAGTTTTAGGACTTGAATCCACAGCATCTTCTTTTTTCATGATTGATGAAAAAGCTGATAATGGAGATATTGTGTCTCAAGTTGAGATTCCAATTGACCTTAAAGATGATGCAAAATCTTTATATAATAAAGTGATGCAAGTAGCAAAAAATCAAGTAGTTCAGATTACACAATCTTTTTCTGAAGGCTCGATAACTTATGTAAAGCAAAACCCTGATGAGGGTAATATCTGGAGAAAAAGAAGTAAAAGTGATGGAAAGATTGATTTTAGAATGTCATCACTTGGAATTTATAATCTTGTTAGAGGGCTAACAGAACCATATGTTGGTGCACATGTAGAATATAATGGATGTGATTATAAAGTGTGGTCTGCAGAGATTGTTGACCAGAGTGAGAATAATTATAAAAATTTGGAACCAGGAAAAGTCCTTAGTGTTTATAGTACCAAATCCTTTATTGTTAAAACAGGAGATGGCTTAATTAAAATATTAGAATCTGATGAAATCGATTTAAGAGCAGGTGACTATCTATGATGAATAAAACAGCTCTAGTAATTACTCCGCATCCTGATGACGAAACATTAGGTTGTGGTGGAACCTTACTAGTACTTAAAAACAAAGGTTATCAAATAAATTGGTTAATTATCACTGATGTTTTTGAAGAATTTGGATTTTCGAAAGAGAAAGTTCTATCTAGAAATAATGAGATTGAGAAAGTATCCAAAAGATATGGATTTGATAAAGTCATTAGAGTTGGAATACCAACATCAAGGGTCGATGAAATATCAAAAGGTGAGCTGGTTGGAAAAATTTCAAGTGCTTTCAATGAGATAAAACCAAACATCATTTTTGTTCCTTTTTACAATGATGTTCATACAGATCATAAGGCAATAGCGGAAGCAACAATTAGTTGTACTAAGTGGTTCCGATATCCGTATGTAGAGAAAGTGTTATACTATGAAACTCTATCAGAAACGGATTTTAATATTGATTCTACTGCTTCTAGGTTCAATCCCAAAGTGTATATTGATATTAGCCAATATCTTGATGAAAAATTGAGTATTATGAAGATTTATGAAAGTGAAATGGATGAGTTTCCTTTTCCTAGAAGCGAGAAAGCAATAAGGAGTTTGGCGTACTTGAGAGGGGCACAGTGTGGAGCAAAAGCCGCAGAAGCTTTTGAATTATTAAGAGCGAATATTAGATTTGAAGAATAACTAGATATCAATTGCGGGGTGAAACTATGAATGCTATTGTAATAGGTCTCGGTTCTATGGGGAGAAGGCGAATTAGATTAATAAAACAATATAGTAGCAATATTAAGATTGTTGGAATTGATTTAAACGATAACCGCAGAAAAATTTCTGAAGAACAGTTTGGAATAGAAACAGATACGGACTTAAAAAAAGTACTGGATGTGAATGATATAAATTGTGCATTTATATGTACATCTCCATTATCTCATAGCCATCTTATCAACTTATGTTTGGAGTATAATCTTCATGTTTTTACCGAACTCAACTTAATATCTGACGGTTATGATGAGAATGTAGATTTAGCTAAAAAAAAGAAAAGAGCACTATTTCTATCTTCTACTTTCCTATACAGAGCTGAAATTATAAAAATTAATGAGCTTATAAGACAACAGTCAGATATTGTAAATTACTCATATCATGTGGGACAATATCTTCCAGATTGGCATCCATGGGAAAACTATAAAGATTTTTTTGTTGGTGAGAAACGAACAAATGGATGTCGAGAGTTATTTGCAATTGAACTGCCATGGCTTATTGAGGTATTTGGTAATATTAAAGATATAGTTGTAAGAAAAAGTAAAATTAGTTCATTAAATATTGATTATGACGATAATTACCTGGTTATTCTTGAACATGAATCAGGACACAAAGGTATGCTTGCTGTCGATATTCTTTCAAGAAAAGCGGTAAGAAATCTTGAAGTTTTCGGTGAAAATCTATATTTATCTTGGGATGGCTCAGCTGAAGGACTAAAAATGATGGATATTGCGAAGAGAAAAGAGGAGAATATTCTGTTGTATGAAAAAGTAGATCAACTCGATCAATACAGTAAATTCGTGGTTGAAAATGCTTACTATGATGAAATAGTATCTTTCTTTGAAGTGATATCTAATAATATTGAACCTATTTACGATTTCGAGAAAGACAAAATAATTCTTGACTTAATAGATAGAATCGAGGCCTAGCTATGCAAAGAGTATATAAAATTGGAATGATTGGTTTAGGTTCAATAGGAAAAAGACATCTAATTAATATAGATAAGGTTCTTAGTAGCAGAGAAATTGAATATTCTCTAGATTTGATTAGAAGAAAAAACAGTAGGGCTTTGGATGAATCGTTAAGCGAGCTTATTTCTAATGTATATATAGAATATGAAAATGTTCCCGATGATTATGATGTTATTTTTATTACCAATCCGACTCATTTACACTATGATACGATAAAAGAATTTTGTTATAAGACAAAAAACATGTTTATTGAAAAACCAGTTTTTGATAAAACATCTATGAACATATCAGATTTACCATTTGACACAAAGGGCATTTATTACGTTGCATGTCCTTTAAGATATACTGAGGTAATCCAGTATGTAAAAAATAAGATTGATTTGAATTCAGTATACAGTACAAGAGTAATATGTTCCAGTTATTTACCAGATTGGAGACCTGGGTTAGATTATCGAGAAACTTATAGTGCCCACTTGGATCAAGGTGGTGGCGTATCAATTGATCTTATACATGAGTGGGATTACATGATGTACTTATTTGGGAAGCCTAAGCAAGTTTTAAATTATCGCGGAAAATTTTCTCGGTTAGAAATAGACAGTGATGACTTATCAGTTTATATAGCGGAATATGATAAGATGTTAACTGAAATACATCTAGATTACTTTGGACGGAAGGCAATAAGAGAATTACAACTCTTTACAGCAGATGAAACTATAGTTGCTGACATTATAAACAGTGAAATTCGATTTTTGAATGAAAATAAAGTAATTCGATTTAGTGAAGATAGAAATTCTTATCAACTTAAGGAAATAGAAAATTTCTTTGACATTTTAGAAGGCAAAGCGAATAATGAAAATGATATTTCTACAGCTTTAACTACATTAAAAATTGCAAAGGAAGGTAAACTCTAATGAAGCTATTATTCACAATATGCGGTAGAGCAGGTTCAAAAGGGATAAAGAACAAGAACCTAAAAGAGTTCTTAGGTTATCCTTTGCCGTTTTATACTGTATCAGTAATTGATTTGTTTATAAAAAATAATAAACAATATGAGTGTGATATTGTTTTAAATACTGATAGTGATGATTTAATTAACCAATTTAGAAGCAAGTTGACGATACCAATCCACATTGTAGAAAGAGCGCCTGAACTTGGACAAGATAACACACCCAAAATTCATGTAATACAAAACAGCTATGCAGTGCTCAAAGAACGAATGAAGAAAGATTATAATATGGTTATTGACTTAGATATTACCTCACCATTAAGAACCTTGAATGATCTTGAAACTTTGGTTGAAAAAAAGTTGAACTCAGATGCTGATGTGGTTTTCTCTGTAACAGACTCACGCAGAAATCCATATTTCAATATGGTGATGAAAACTGAGAAGGGGTATGAACGCGTTATTAAGTCAAACTTCAACGCAAGACAAGAAGCACCAGAAATATTCGATATGAACGCCTCAATGTATGCTTATTCTCCTAAGTTTCTTACGAGTGGCAAAGGAATTTTTGAAGGAAAATGTGATGTTATAAAAATGCGAGATAATGCAGTTTTAGACATTGATACTGAACAAGATTTTGAATTGATGAAAGTAATCGGGGGGTATTTAATTCAAAATGATAAAAAAGTAAGGGCCATAGTTGAAAATATTGCATCAATAAATTCTATGCCTTAATTATGAAGTGAAATTCTGCATAATAAATCTTTTAAATATTTAAATTTTGAAGCCGATATAATACCTGAATAGTTAATTTCTATGAAGGAGAAGAAGCATGATGCGAATCGGGACAAATACCATGGCGTTATTTGCCTTTCGGCAAATGGGCATA
>ERZ1673961.408-NODE-408-length-18292-cov-130.477820_pt1 | contig 18292 bp, 13 predicted proteins | sample MGYA00580189_ERZ1673961 | MGnify/ENA primary metagenome ERZ1673961 (study PRJEB41334, sample SAMN05608105) | rock metagenome | biome: terrestrial subsurface; feature: shale formation; material: shale | place: USA: Pennsylvania ... | reverse complement strand
ATTTAGAAGCTAATTATTCTGATTTAAGCTGTCCTAATTAAGGGGAGGCTTACAGTTGAACTTGATTTTATAACTCGAATTTTTGTGTCTTATTTTCTGTTGACAAATCAGGTTATAAGAGTGTTAGAAATTCTGTGTCAGTCTGGTAAAATAATATCATGGATTGACAAAGAGATGAAAGAAGAAACACAATTTGAATTTAATAAATCCTTCTATCACTATTTAAATAATAAGTCTTCTTCAAATCCTCAAAACTCTCTCTAGCTTCTTTTACATTTAAAATTATCTTTACTTTCTCTATAGTATCAATGATGACATACTCTGTATCTAAGTTATCAATCAATGATACAAAATGTTTGAAGTTCTGAACCTTTATATTATTTATTCTTTCGACTACATAAGTACCTGAGGAATATCCTCTATTAACATTATGAGGAAAGTAATCCTTCATCCAAATAACAGCTTCATCTAAATCTTCTGATTTATTTTTATCGTAAAAAAGATTATTAATACTATTTGAATCTTTTCCTATTGAAGAAGTATAGTTCTCCGTAAGAGGAGTAAATGCAAGACCTCCAAAGATTAAATATCTTGGTTCTTTATTAAGTTCTCTTTTTATTAGTGGTTCAACTCTTTGAATATTGTAATCAATAGATACAACTTTTTTATCTCTTAATACTTTGAAATTAACTTTATTTCCTACTTGTTTTTGATGAATTATCAAGTCACAATGAACTCTACCAAAAGGAGAATCAATCGTTGCATTATTAGCAACTTTATATCCGTCAATTTCTAAAATAATATCATTTTCTTTAAAATCATTAACACCATAAGAAACATCAGTTATTAAAACACCATTACCTTCTTTTAGTCCATAATACTCTTTTACACTATCATTATCTATATGATTTATGGTTAAGCCATCACTTCCAAAACCATTTACTTTCCCATCTTTTATATCTTCTAAAAAGGTGTTTATAATAACAGAAGGAACAATATAAGAGATATTATCTGCATTTTTTAATCTCATCATTGCAATACCTACAATGTCACCATTTTTATCTAATGCAGCTCCACCACTGTTACCACTATTTATTGCTGCATCAACCTGTATAGCTAAGAGATATTCATTACTCCAAACATAGTTTACATATTCTATTCTTGATACTATCCCAGTTGTTGTTGAGATTGTATTTCCTCCAAGAGGATAACCTAACACTGTTATTTCATCTCTTGTTTGAACTTTTTCATTTAATTTTAAAGGCTTTGTATTTTTAAAAAAGGTTTTATCTTCAACTTCTACAATTGCTAAATCAGCTTGATGGGAAATAAACTTTATAGTTGCTATATATTTTTTAGGATCATTCTCTTTTTGAACTTCTAAGAACCTAGCATTACTTACTACATGAGCTGATGTTAGGATTCTATTTCCTGATATAATTGCACCTGAACCTTTATAGTTAAATACTCTTTTTATTTGCCATGGGTATTTGTAATTTGAACTAGATACGGATGCATGTATTTTAACTATTGAATTAGTTGGTAAACTTGAAGCATATGAAAATATGCTTAGCGTTATTAGTAGTAGTTTTTTCATCATTTTAAATATTCCTTTAATTCATTCTCAATTTTTTCTTTTAAACTTAAAGGTTCTATAACTTTTACATAAGGTATCCATCTTTTTATTAGTTCTTCAATCTCACGTTCTTGAGTGATTTTGAATTTAACCAATAAATTTCCATTCTCTTTCTCTTCAATAATTTCTTGAGATTTTAAATAGTTTTTTGATTTAAAATAAAATGCCCTTTCTGAATCTACTTCAAGTACTACTTCTATTAAATGTTTTTTATAGTCTCTTTTATATTTTGGGAAAGGTGTTTGGATATCTTTGATAAATTTTTCAATCTCTATATTTTTGTGATATGTTTTAGAAGTATCTTCTATATTATGTATCTTTGATATTCTATACATTGCAAATTCTAGCTTTTCATGTTCTATTTCACATGCGATATAAAAGTTCTCATTAATAAACAGTATCTTATATGGTTTTACTTCATAGTTTTCAAATATATTTTCTTTTTTTTCATATTTTATATTTATATATTTTTGATGTTTAATAGAATATTCCAATTTCTTAAGAATTACTAAATCAACTCTATCATTTTCTAAAGGTTTACTTTTAAATTCATAAAGTTTATTTGACTCTTTTATTTTTGATTCTAAAATTTTTCTATCATAATCATCTAGTTTAAGTCTATCAAACATATCACTTTTACTTGCCATATTAAAAGTTTGTACCATTAAAGATAATACTTCTGGTTTCATAAAGTTGTCAAAGGATTGTTTAGTAACAGCTTTATAGCAACCTTTCTCACCTTTGCCTCCACGAATAAGTTCAAAAGAATCTGGAAAATACTCTTTTAAAGTTTTTAATGTTCTTCCGATAGTTCTTTCTGATATTGGTTTATTATCAGAATTTAGCCAAATATTTGGAATATTATCATCAGCATCTAATTGAGCTTCTTCTATTATTTTATCTATACATACTTTTTCATTATTATTAAATCTTTTAATTAAATCTAAAACTCTTTGTGTTTCACTTGTTGCCATTTATTAATCCTTACAATTCTTACTATATTGCCTAATTTTATATAAATATACAGACATATTTTGTCTATATATTTATATTCTTTATCTTTTTTCTATTATAAATTTTTTTAGAGGGAATAGTTTTTCTTGAGGGATTAAATCCCCAAGTTATTCTTTTTTTGAGTTTGGGGATTTTTATTGTTTGTTTTTGCATTGTAATATTCCTTTATATTGAATCTTACAATTTTAATTAGATATATTTTGTACAAACTAATTTTTTTTGAAATTTTTTACTATTATTTCTTATCAATAGCTACTAAAATATTTTTTAAAATTTCAACCCATGTTACTAGATGGATTTGATTTGGTTCTTTTACAGTTTTACCTATACATATTTCTTTTATATTATCATCTAAATGTATAAGATAATTTCTTGTACATATCATTCTACTTAAATCATCATCAAAGTTTGTAAGGTTTAGACTATGACAAATATTTATTATATGTTTATATGTGCTTCCCTCTTTGTATCCATATTCTTTTACAATTAATTCAATAATATTATAGATTGCAAGAATAAAAAAAGTTGTTTTTTTATCTAAATTACTATCTAATATGTCAAAAGTATTACTTATTTCAAAGTATATCTTTTTATAATTTTTATTATCTGTTTTTAAAATATTTAAACTTAAAATTTCTTGTTGAATATCCCAAATCTTTTTAAGATACTTTCTTTCAAGTCCTTTATCGACTAACCTGATAAACTTATTTATATTTTCAACAGTATCAATATTTTTATCTTCTAAATGCTCTTTTTTTACATATCCTAAGATTTTCTTTTCATATAGTTTTTCTAAAATTGTACTTTTAGATGTTGCTGTTAGCATTATTACTTGAATACCTGCATTTATTTCGTGGATTTTCTGAAGTACTTTGATTCCTGTATATTTCTCAATATCATCATTTTCTTGATCTTTTTGAGATAGTCTTAAATCCAAAATAACTACATCAGGGTTTACTTCAATTACTTTTTTACTAATATGCCCAAGAAGTCCAAAATTTGAATCTTTAAAATCATATTCAAAAACTTCTAAGTCAACAACGATATTTTTTATAATATCTTTCCAACCTTTATCCCACTCATCATCGATAAGTAAAACTTTACCTTTTTGGGAAGGCTTTTTTATCTCTTTTGTGTCACATTTATTTTTTGTATGCAAAGCTTTTAAATATTTGAAATAGAGTTGATTTTCAATTTCATTTCTATTTTTATTTATAACATCACTTTTTGCATCTAAAAACTCAGCCCATCTATATATAGACCACTTATTTGCTATATCATGATTTCCAGTTGTATCTCTAGGCTGTTCTACTTTTATTTTTTCTAAAAACTCATTTTTATACTCAATTTCTGAAAGTGGTTTAAATTGCTTTTTTGAGATATTTTTTATGGCTTCTTTTGTATTTGGGATAATAAAAACATTTTTAGTAAAAAGTATATTTGCTACAGGTTGTAATTTAGATAATAAATATCCATCCAAGTCAGTTAAAATTACAATAGGTAAATATTGTTTTTTCCCTAAATCAGTAGAGAATCTTATATGATATGCTACTCTCAAACCTAAAAGTTCAAGATAGTTTTGAGAGAGATTATCTTTAATGAAAATAACATCATAATTTTTATTTATCAATTCTAAAATAATATCTTCTTGAATACAAATATCTATATCACTAAATCTTGGTTCAAATTTAATAGCATCTTTAAAAATACTATCAATTGAAAAACTGTTATCATTATGAATTAAAATACTATTAGCCATTGATAATTCTTTCTGTTAGATTTTGTTTTAAACTATTCATAAATTTAATTAATTCATTTTTTGTTATATTTTTTCCTTCCAATACAGGTTCATCTACAATAACCCCTAAGTTTCTAAGTATTTCAATTTTAGGAATTTGTAGGAACCTCTTGTAAGACATTTTAGTTTCACATGTTTCAATTGCATAATTTAATTTTTCCAGAATATTAAGTGCAACATTTATTTCCCAATATTTCCCATAACATAAAATAAGTGGATTAATTTCATTATTTTGTATGTTTTCTAAAAAAAGAGTTAAGTTTTCACTGTAAAAAGTTTCTGAATGCATTTCAAGATATTCAAATTCTTCATTATTATAATAGTTTGTATCTATACCACCAGAAAATAAAATAAAGAATTTCTTATTTTCTTTACAATATTGTTCTAATTTTCCAAGAATTATTGAATTATCATCTTCATAAGCAGATTTATGAGAAATTATTACATCATATAATGAAAAGTCAAATTTATCTTCTATTACAGACGTTTTGAATGATTTATATTTTTCTTCTGTAAAGTTGTCTAAAATACTACTGTATTTCTCAAAATCAAATCCAGTGTTTTCTACAAAAATTTGTTGCCGTCTTTCTCTATCTTCTATCAAAAGGATTTTTTTCATATTTTGTATTTACCTTATTCAATATTCATGTCTTTATGATAGCAAAATTATTTATAAAATCTTAAAATGTGGGTAAAACCAAGAGGCTTATAATCTAAAAGTTGTTTTTGCTCAATATTATTATCACTTTTTAAATAGTTAATTCGATAATTCTCTTCACCTTTTGAACTTTCAATACTCCAATCACAAAGGTTTTGAAGATTTTCTTTTATAATTGATGTATCTCCACCAGTTCCTTTATGAATCATCTCTTCTGCAGTTAAATTAGACTGAGAACCAACTTGAATAATTTTTAGCTCGATAAAATTTAATTCTATATTATCTATAGCTTCTATATTAATTTCAGTAAAGTCAGTTTTAGATTTTATCTCTTTGAATATCCTATCTTCTAGTACTTCTTTTAACTTTTCAACATCAGTATAAAATTCTTTCCCTAAAAGATTTTTTGTTGTAAAATTAAATATACCACCATTTTCTTCATCTAATCTTTCCTCTATCTCAATAAATATATCTTCTAAAATATCTTCGATTCCGAAAACTTTGTGAGATTTTCTTATTTGAATTTCATGTTTAAAAAGTTCAATAATCTCGCCAAATGTAGTAATAGTTTTATTATTAACATAATATGCTGTATGAAGTTTATAACTAGATGGCTTATTACCTTTATTGCACCATTCTTCCAATCCATCTAAATTTGACCATCCAATATTTATCTCAGGATTTATAGTGCACCAGCTTTTACAACTTTTATCTTGATTAAATAAAAAGTTATATATTTTTTGATGAATACTTCTTGACATTGTTTTTAAGTCTTTATCTATCTTAGACCATTGTTGAGACTTCACAGTTTCTATATAACCTTTAAAATCTTTATAATTAACTTCAAAATTGCTCATAAATGTACTATCCCAATCATGAGTAGTATATTTCATAGGTTCATCTTTTCTAAAATTTGACAATATTTTTACTAATTCTATTGGGTCATGTGTTATCTTTATATATGTAGGTGAATTTTCTATACATTCCAAAATCTCATAATTTTTATCATATTTTGCTTTTTTGTAAAAACTTTCACCATTATCCATAGTAATATTTACATCTGCTCCACTTTCTATTAAAAGTTTCACAACATGAAATTGATTGTTTTCATAAGCTAATAATAATGGTGTTTCAATACCAGAATTTTGAATATCAATTTGTGCACCATTTTCAATAAGCATTTTCACACAATCTTCATAGCCATAATATGATAATAACATTAATACAGTAGAACCATCTTTATCTTTATAATTAACATCTCCACCATATTTAATAAATGTTTTTATAAAATCAATTATTTTTGATGTTGTCATTTTATCTTGCATATCACTAATTCTATTTATCATATTTGTCAAATTTATTTTTATTTTATTTAATCGTTTATGCTGTATGTTTAAATCTAAAGAGTGTTTATTGATTTCATTGTTATTTTTTTTCATAAAATCATCAATGATAATATTTTCTTCTTCTGCGGCTGTAACTTTTTTCATTTCATACATTTTATTTTTAGTTTTATTGATTATTTCAATAGTTGATTCTTTAGTTTGAATTATCTTCTCAAAATCTTCTTCTAACATCTCTAAGTTTGTACGAAGTTTACTTTTTTCATTTATCATTATTGTCAATAGTTCTCTATTAAAAACATAACCATCTTTTGCTTTTGCTACATCAAATAGAATATGTTGAGGGAATTTAGAACCTTTTTTTATACATAATTCAATAATTTCATCATTTGAATATAAAAGTGCTTGTTCCAATAAAGTAGTATTTGAATTTGGGAATTCAATTTCAGCACCATTTTCAACTAAAAGTTCTACTACTTCATTATACCCATACATTAAAGCATGTAAAATAATTGGTCGATTATTACCAACTGCATTAACATCTACACCATTTTCAATTAATAGTCTAAAAAGTTCTATATCTCCATAGATTAAAGCCAATGTTATTAATGGTAAATTATTTGTTGTTAGATTTACATCTGCACCATTTTCAATTAATAGTTTTACAGCTTCAAGATTATGGAATACTATTGCAGTACCAAGTAATATTTGACCTTTTGAATCAATTTTATTAATATCCAATCCATTATCTATTAGAATTTGTAATTGTTCTAAATTGTTTTCTCTAATAAATTTATGAGGTTTATTTAATTCTTTGAATTCTTCTATCTCTTCTTTTGTCATGTTTTCTATCATAATTATATTTTCCTCTTTATATTAAATATTATTTTATCAAAGTCTGACTTTGTTCTTTAGTATGAAAGTATATTATTATATACAGACATATTTTGTCTAACTATAAATCTATAGCTAGATTTTTAAATTCAAGGTCTAATGAATTTAGAACTGAATTTTGATATTGTGATAATGCTTCATTTTCATTATTTGGTAATAATACTTTCACATCTTTACTAGCTCTTGTAAGTGCTACATATAAAAGTCTGTACATCATATCTTTATCACTCATTTTTTCTATATCTCTTAAATCAATATAAACAGTTTCATAGGTACTTCCTTGAAGTTTATGTATTGTTGAAGCGTAGATATATTTTACATCGACAAACACTTCTTTTAAATCAAAAAATTGTTTCCATTTTTTAGATCTTTCTTGATAATCTTTTTCAAATCTTGCACTTTTTGCTAACTTATTTAGTACCATCTCAAATCTACCTTTAGAACTAGGGTCTATTACTTTAAATGGCACTCCATTTAAATCTTTACAATCCCAAAACTCAATTTGTAATGCATCATAATAAACTTTAGTAGCACTTGATAGTTCTACAATATCACTATTTTGATGAACAATTTTCCCATCTATGATATTTGCTTCTTGGAATATTACTTTATCACCTTTTAGAAGTGTTTCTGGATTTAATATATTTTGAGCTTTCCAATATCTTGATCTTATCTCTTTATTATGTTGCTCTATACTTTTATTTGTAAAACTTGCAATTACTTTATCTTTTTTTGACCAAGTCTCAGGAGTACAGAAATCATTATAAAATTCATCTACAGAATTAATAAATTGTACTTTATGTTTAAATGCAGCATTTTCAAAGAACTCTTTAATAGAAATATATTGTTTTGATTTGATAATATTTCTAGCTTTAGTTGCCATAGTAATAATATAACTATCTTTTGCTTGTCTTACTATCTTATCAAGTTTATATCTATTTCTAATATTAAAAATTTTAGTATGTTTAGTATCTATAGGAAGTAATTGATACTCATCTCCTATAAAGAATACAGATTTTACTCTTTGATTCTCAATAGCTTTTATAATGTAATCATATATATCACCACTTACCATTGAGCTTTCATCTACAATTAAAATATCAGTTTTAGAATCATCTTTTTCTTTTGTTTTTGCAGGTACAAATTTTTGAATACCTTTATCATAATCTGTTTCTAATTTAATATTTAAAAAGGATTGTATAGTTTTTGTTTCTACATTTTGTATCTCATCTTCAATTAGGTTTTGTCTTAATACTTGTAATGCTTTGTGAGTTGGAGCTGTAATTGTAATATGATATTTCTCTTTTAGTTTTTTTACAAGCTTAGTAGTTAAATAAGTTTTACCAGTACCTGCTGCTCCACTAAGTGAAATTTCATTATCCCAAACCATAGCTGTTTCAATTATATTTTCAAGTTTTGATGAGATTAATTCAAAAGCTTCATTTTGAGTTGTAGTTTGTATATTTGTAGATGTTTGCATTTTTTTAATCCTTTATATTTACAAGAATTATATATACTAAGATAGACATATTTTGTCTATAATATTATTATGACTATATTAAAAACTAAACTCCTCAAAATCTATACAAACTCTTTGCACTATTTTCTTACCTATTTTTGTTTCTAAAATCTCTTCTTGTGATAAACGCAATAGTTCTAATTTTTCAAGGTTTAAAATCTCTTTTGGTAACTCTTTTAGCTCATCATTCCACACTATTTGTAGTACTTCAAGGTTAGTTAGCTTTTCAATATTCTTTGAAATATTTTGAATATTGTTCCCACCATTGATTATATCACCTAGATTTAAGACTTTTAGATTTTTTAAAGTATATATTTCATCGGGTAACTCACTAAGATTATTTCCTGCTAAATTTAGTTCTTCTACATTTTGAAAATATCCTATTTCATAAGGTAAAGTTTTTAAACCTAATAAACTTAAATCAAGTTCTTTTAAATTTCTAAGTTTTAAACTTGTTAATGAAGTATAACCTCTTTCTTTCCAATTGTTATAATAAAAATAATCATTGCTTTTATCTGCAAGATATTTTAATTCTTCATCTAATATTTGTATAAATGAGTGTGCTAGTAGTCTTTTTATCATTGATTTTATCTTATTTTAATTAGGTCATTTATTGATTTCATAAACTCTTCATCTGGGGAAATAATTTCCTGTTCTTTTTCCACTATTTCTTCTAATAAGGTAAAGTTTTGATATAATTCATATTTATTATTTTGAAAAGATTTTGTATTTTTATTTTTTTCAATAATAATTTGTACTTCTACAACGGGTTTAAATACAAATGTACTTTTATATTCTTTTCCTTTCATAAATGCCTTTATCTCTTTTTCACGTTCTTGATGTTCTTTTACAAAATCATCTACATAAATAAACAAAATTGTATTAGCTTCAATTTCAAATGAGCTATCTTTTATATCACTAAGTATTGGTTTCTGATTAATTCTTTTTTCTATTTTATTGCAAAGTTGAGATAAAACCACTATAGGTAAATCAAGCTTTATGGCTAACTTTTTAAGTTCTCTTGCTATATTTATATGCTCATTATTTTCAATCAAATCAAAATAATCTACCACTATCATTTTTATATTATTATCTTTTTTGTTTATCATTTCATTTGATTTAGTTTTTATATACTCTATATCACAGTATTTTGTATCATCTATAAATAGCTTTTGAGATGAAATATCTTCTACAACACTATTAAAAATATCTATTTTTTCAATATCTATTAAACCCTTTTGTAATTTTGAAAAAGGAATTCTTGTTTTCATACTTATGATTCTAGTTAAAAGCATCTCTGCTGAGAGATCAAGGGAAAAATAAAGTACACCATTGTCTTTTTCTAAATTTGCTAAAACACTTTTAAGTGCTAAAGAGGTTTTACCATAACCAACTCTACTGGCAATTAGCGTAAGCTCTTTGTTTTTATATCCTAATGTATTTTTATCAAGTTGCTTTAGTCCTGTTGTAAGTCCTAATATGTTTTCTTCACTTAGATTTATAATATCTTTTTGTTTTTTAAGGTATTGATTGATGTCTTTCATTTTATAGTCCTTTTTTATGCTTATTAAAATCATACTTATATAAATAGACATACTTTGTCGAAAATATAAATTATATAAAAGATTGCAAAGTCAAAATATGACCTTCAAATCTCATATACTAAATTTCATAATATGCAAATAGATAAATTGTTATTAATTTACCTAAAATATATAATAATAAGATACAATAATTAATTATTTATTTAAACAATTAATATTAATTTTGAATAAGTTTAAATAAAAATAGGAAAATTTACAAAAATGACTGAAGATATATTTCTAAAAGATAAGAATTCATTACAAGATATAGTTGAATTAGATATTAGTAATAAAAATATAAATGAAATTCCATCTCAAATAGAAAAGTTTAGCAAACTTACACTGCTTATCGCAGATTGTAATAATATAGAAAATCTACCTAGTGAACTTTTTAAACTAAAATCTTTATCAATGTTGAGTTTATCAAATAATCAAATCTCAGTTCTGCCAAATAAGATAGAAGATATTAATATTTTTTATTTAGATATATCAAACAATCCAATAAAGACTTTACCAGAGATAATATACAAGAAAAAAAGAATTAGTAATCTATTTTTACATAATACGAGTATTGAGTTTATATCAGAAGATATTTGTCAACTTAAAAACCTAATTACATTGACTTTTGATGATAAGCATTTACCGACCATAGTCAAATATCTATCATCATTTCCAAATATTGATTCAATAAACCTAACACATAGCACTCATGATGAAACATCACTTCTTATTCAAAATCTAGGGTTAAGAATAGTTAGTGAAAATTGGCTAAGTAAAGAACAAAAAAAAGATACTGGTGTAGTAAAAATATTTGAAAAGAGTACGTTTACAGTAGAAGATGACATGGAAGGTATGGTGGAATATGGTTTATCAGTTGTAAAAAATGAGCCAGAAGAAGGTTTACGAATGTATCATGAAGCTATGGATTTATATGAAGAAAATGATAGAAGATACCCACTTCCTGTTGAAATCATAGATTTAAGTATAGAGATAGTTTTAAATACTGCAAAAAAAGATATACAAAAAGCTATAAATCTACTAGATATTGTAGAAGTCGAAGAGTTTAGAGTAGAAGCGATTGATAAGCTTTTAGTAATGACTGATGATGAATATTATAAAGTGGTGTTAAAAGGTATGAGAAAAGAGTTGATGACAGGGAAAATAATTGTATAAAAGAAGCTACCTTATTAAAGTGAGAAAATATGAAATCATTAAATTTTGAAATTTTAAGAAACAAATGGCCAGAGTTGGCTGAACTAGGTGCAAGTGCAGAAAATTATGCATTTTCAGATCCTCAAAGTGCTATGTTAAAACTGCGTTGTTTTGTAGAAATAATTGTTAATAATATTTATCATGATTTAACTTTACCTTTTGAGAAAAATTGGAATTTATTTGATAAGCTTGAAAATAAAGAGTTTAATCAAATAATTAGTAGACCTATTTTAGATAAATTTCATGCAATTAGAATAAAAGGGAACAAAGCTATACATAATAACAAAGTTGATACTGATGCAATATGGCTAATTAAAGAAGCATACTGTATTGCATGTTGGATTTATACAAGTTACAAAGAAGGTACTTTTGAATCATGTAAGGAATTTATTCATGTAACCGATAATGGAAATAAATTTGACAAATTAAATGAAACAATAAAACAGTTAGAGGAAACTTTAGAACAAGAAAAACAAAAACAGATACTTTCAAATGTAGAGCATCCAAATAATGAAAAAATAGAAACCTTTAAAAATGACAATAACTATATATCAAATAAATTAAATCTAAATAGTGATGAAATATCCAAAAGAATTAGCATTAACGATATTTTTGCTGATTATAACTTAACTTCTAATCAAACAAGTTTAGTAGAAGAATTAAATCGATTTTTAACAGATGAAAATAAAAATGTATTTTTGCTAAAAGGTTATGCAGGTACAGGAAAAACATTTATAGCTAAAGGACTAACTGAATATTTATCATCTATAGGAAAAAATTATATTTTAGCTGCTCCTACTGGAAAAGCTGCCAAAGTCATTAAAGAAAAAACTAATAGAGAAGCATATACTTTACATAAAACAATTTATCAGTATAAAGATTTGAAAGAATACAATATAGCAGATACAAAGGGAAGTGAAACATTTAAAATTTATTTTGATTTAGCTTCTAATGAATATTCAGACCAAACAATTTATATAATTGATGAAGCTTCTATGATTGGCGATATTGAACAAAACAGTGAATTTTTGCAATTTGGGTCAGGTAGGTTACTTTCAGATTTAATGGAATTTATTAATATCGACCATAATGACCATAATAAAAAGATAATATTCATAGGAGATAATGCACAGTTACCACCTATTGGTATGAATTTTTCACCAGCATTAGATGATAAGTATTTACAACAAGAGTTTAATGTAAATGTTGATTCATTTGAACTAACAGAAGTTGTTAGGCAAAGCTCCGTTAGTGGTATAGTTAATAATTCATTAGCGTTAAGAGAATCTATCAGAAATAATATTTTTAATCAACTTGATTTTAAAACAGAATTTGATGATGTTAATCATTTAGAATATCAAGATATTTTAAACCAATATTTAAAGTCTTGTAATCATAAGATTAATGGTGATTCAATAATAATAGCACATTCAAATAGAGTAGTTGATGAATATAATGCATTAGTACGAAAACATTTTTTTCCTAATCAGGAATTTTTATGTTCTGGTGATAAAGTGATGTCAACTACAAATAATAATACATTTGGTATTTTTATTTACAACGGTGACTTTGGTTTAATCAGAAAAGTTTATCCTTATCAACAAGATGATAAAAGAGAAGTTTTTTTTAAATATAAAATAAATGAGAATGAAGTTATTACATTAAAGGTACCACTATGGTTTAGAAAAGTTGAAATAGGATTTAAAAATGATAAAAATCAATCAGTGTTTTTTGAATGCTATATTTTAGAAAATATACTTTATCCAAGTTATGTTTATAAAGATTATCAAATTGGTACATTGAAAGATAAGGATATTCGTTCTATTGAAGCTAAAGCTCTTTATGTTGATTTTAAAAAGAGAACAGAAGAAAAAGGTTTAAAAGAAAAAAGTGAAGAATTTAAACAAGAGATAAAAAGTGATAAATATTTTAACTGTTTAAAAGTAAAGTACGGTTATGCATTAACTTGTCATAAAGCACAGGGCAGTGAATGGAAAAATGTATTTGTAAATTGTAAAACTCACGAACAAATTTTAAGTAAAAATTATTTTCGTTGGTTGTATACAGCTATTACAAGAGCATCTCACAACTTATATACTATAGATGAACCACATATTCAAATATTTGATGGAATAAATACAAATGTTCATACTGAACATATACAGGATACATATTCAGATAATTTGCCAACCAAGGAGAATACTTCAAATGATAATAAATTTAACATTGAAGATAAATTCTTACTAACAATTTATCAAAAAATAGTATCAATTATAGAATCGAATAATATTAGTATTGTAGATATAGAACATAATCAGAACCAAGAAAAATATACATTTGAAAGTAATAATGAACAATCAAGAGTGACTATATACTATAATAAACAAGATATTATTACTACAATAAATCCAATTGAAACTAATAACTTATCAAACCTACTGAAAAATATACTTAAACCGATAAAAAATCATGTATTAACAGTAGAAACACACACTAACTTTACATTTAATGAAAGATTTCTAGAAGACTTCTATTTATCATTAAAAAACAAATTAAAAAATAGAATAATAATAGCTAACATAGAGCATTTAAATTATATGGAGAGATACAGTTTTAGTAGAGATAATGAAATTGCAATAATTGATTTTATCTATAATGGTAACGGGCAATTTACAAGAACTGTACCTAATAATAGAAGTAATTCTAGACAATTAATACAAGATATATTAGGTATTATATAATGAGAAGAAGACGGACTTATGTACCCAGAGAAATTGATGAGAATAGCAGTCAAAAAGTTTTTGAGTTACGTAAAGAAAAACAGTTAGGTGATGCATATAGTTTAGCAGTCAAGCTTTATAATGAAGATTCAAATGATGAATGGATTCAAAAAGCTTATGCATGGGTATTAATCGATATTATAAAAATAGAAATAAGAAATGATATTAATAAGGCACAATCATTTTTTAATCAACTTATATCCATAAAATTTCATGAAAAAGATGAAATTCTTACAAAACAAATAAACTTCTTAAGTCCAAGACTAAATATAAATTATCAAGAGATACAAAGAGCTGAACAACTTAGTAGAAATGGAAACTATCAAGCCTCAATAGAACTGTTTAAAAATCTATATCAAAGTGGTAAATTAGCAAATGAACATCATCAATCCTATGGGTGGGCAATATATAAACTACTCTCAAATAATCAAGACAATCTAAATATTAATGAAATTAAACAGTATTTGATGGAATACTTAAGGTTAAATAATCCTAAGCCTGAAAAGTTACATTCTTTTATTTTACAGTTCACTATAATTTATTCTTCTAAACATAATGGTTTTGATATCTATAGATTTTTTCGACTTTGGGGTCCTCAGTATTTAAGAAGTGAAGATAAAGAAAAACAGTATAAAAATGGTAAAACATATCCATCACTAGTTGAAAAATTAATAAGACAATTAGTTGATAAAAATTATAATTTTGATGTTCAATATCTACAAAATATTGTTGGTGATGATTTATTAGTAATAGATACAATAAGAGAAACATATTTTTGGAAAATATTTAATCTTCATAAAGATAATAAGTTTCAAGAACTTTGGAATATGTTTAATTTTTATGTAAATAGGTTTTCAAATTTTGGTGCTTCGCATTGGCACTCTGAAATATTAAAACTAGCTGTTCAATATTGTGATAATACTTTTGATTTATATAAATTTTTTCAACTATGGGCTCCTGAGTATTTAAGAGATAAAGATAAGGAAAAAGAAACAAAAGATGGTAAAACATATCCATCTTTAGTTGAGAAGTTAATAAGACAATTAGTTGATAAAAACTATAACTTTGATGTTCAATATCTACAAAATATTATTGGTGATGAACTATTAGTAATAGATACGATAAGAGAAATATATTTTTGGAAAATATTTAATCTTCATAGAGATAATAAATTTCAAGAACTTTGGGATATGTTTAATTTTTATGTAAATAATTTTTCAAACTTCGGTAAATCATATTGGCACTCTGAAATATTAAAACTAGCAAATAGGTTTATGATTGAAAATAATTCATGGAGATTTTTTAACTTTTTTCATTTATGGGGATATGAAAATTTAAGATATGAAGATTGGGAAGAGGAAATAAATGGTGAGCATACATATAAACCATTAGCTAGAAAATCATTATCATTAATCAATAAGCATATTAAATCAAATAACTTAAATATAAATGATTTAAACTGGGTAGTAGAACTTTATACTATAACTTTAGAAAAATTCCAAGATGATACATGGCTTTTAAGAGAGTATGCAACATTATTATCTAAAGTCAATCGAGTTGAAGATGCTATATCCATATATAAAAATATCATTTTAGATCTTAGTGATCAAGCTTATGTCTGGCATGAATTCTCAAAGTTATTAGAAAATATTGATATAAATATATCTATTTCAATGTTATGTAAGGCAATATCTATTCAAAACAATGAAGATTTTCTTGATCAAATACATTTAGACTTGGCAAAGTTACTTATAATAAAAGGAGCTGATTTAGAAGCTAAAATAGAACTAAATTTATATGAAAAACATCGCAATGAAAAAGGATGGAAACTATCAAAAGAGTTTGAAACATTATGCAATAAGCTTTTAAATATTAATGCTTCTGGAAATAATAAAACTTTTTACAATGATAATTTAGAACTAGCAGAAGAGTATATTTATAATGATATAAAATGGACAGACTTATTACTTTTTGATAAATTTAAAATAAAAGAAAATAAAGAGAGACTTGTATTGACAGACTTAAATAGTATTGAACTAGCAATAAATCCATATAAATTTTCAGCATTAAAAAATTCTAAATTAAATGAAGTGTATCAAATAAAACTACATTTTGATAAATCAAAAGAAAAATATATAGCATTAAAAGTTCAAAAATCAAATTTAGAAAAAAAAGACCTAATAGATACCGCATCTTCAGATATAGCTATTGTTGATCATATAAACCATAATAAAAAACTTTTTCACTATATAGTAAATAGATCTACAGATGGTATAGTAAGATTTAATCAAACACACCTAAGACCAAAAGTTGGTGATTTTATAGAAATAAAATATTTTAAAACTTTTAATAAAAATAAAAATGAATATAGAACTAATGTTTTAGATATCAGTAAGACAGGTAAAACTAATAGTTCTTTATTAAAAGAAGTAAGTGGCGAGATAAGATTAAACTATAAAAATGGAAAAATAGCATTTGGGTTTATTGATGACTATTATATCCCAGGGTTTTTATTAGAAAAATCAAATATAGAAGATGATGATTATATATTTGTTAAAATGATATTTAATCCAAAAGAAGCAATAAAAAAACAATGGAAAGTTTTTGAAGTAAAAGTATAGTTTTGTGCATATCATAAATCTATTTATAAGATTGATAAAACTGTAATATCCAAAGAAAATAGTATGTACACTAAAGAACTATTAAAGATTAGTAATCCTATATTTGATAAGATTAAAAACGTATCAGATAAATATATCCAAAGTTTAAAAAACTCGGAAGATTTACTTCATAAACTTCAAAAAACTGAAACTATAATTGATGATGAGAAACTATTACATAAATATTTAGAATCATATGGTTTTAGAGATAAAATTAAACTTTTTAGTGCATTTGATAAAATATTTGACAAAATCCAAAATGAGAAATTTGATATTATAGATTGGGGTTGTGGACAAAGTATTACAACTATGCTTTTATTGGATTATTCAAAAGAAAGAAATATTATTCTAGATATAGAAAACGTTACACTTATTGAACCTTCAATAATAGCACTTAATCGTGGATTAGCGCATATTAATATACTCAAACAAAAAGATTACCAAATAAATACTATTAATAGCAATTTAGATTGTTTAAGTTCTCAAGATTTAGAAAGTAATAGTAATAATAAAACACTTCATCTATTTATAAATATCTTAGATAGTGAACACTTCTCTTTAAATAACGAGTTTTTCAATAAAGTTGCATCTACTTTAAAAAATGATGCTTTATTTATATGTCTTAGTCCAAATAGAAATGAGAAACTAAACAATCGTTTAGAACTTTTTTATAAACATTTTGATGAAAACTTCAACACAGAACTTATTAGTTCTAGAGATACTAATATTGATGAGTTTAGTAGATATGAGAAAATATTTGAAGTTAAATATACAAAACCAGAGATGATAGAAAATAAAAGACATGAAATTGAAAGGATAGAAGAAAAATATCATTTAGACATAATCAATGAACTTGCTAAATATTCAAATTATATTGTTCCTATTTTAGATATAAAAATAATTGAAGATTCTCTCATTACTGATCCAGAATATGTTATTTTTAAGATAAGAAAGGTAGCTGAAGTTATTACTTCTAAAATATATAGTAAGTATGAAACAAACAGTTCTACTGTCTCATTTAACGATAAAATAAGATATTTATCTTACGAAAAAAATGTATTTGATAAAACTATTACAAACTATATACATACTCTAAGAACTATCGGTAATCGAGGTGTGCATGAACATGATAGAGGAGTATGATCTGTCAACACTTTATAGGACACAAAATTTTCAATTTAACTAACCATTTCTA
>ERZ1673961.406-NODE-406-length-18347-cov-8.602285_pt1 | contig 18347 bp, 16 predicted proteins | sample MGYA00580189_ERZ1673961 | MGnify/ENA primary metagenome ERZ1673961 (study PRJEB41334, sample SAMN05608105) | rock metagenome | biome: terrestrial subsurface; feature: shale formation; material: shale | place: USA: Pennsylvania ... | reverse complement strand
GAGACATTGCCCACATTTATTCACCTTTTCTGTGAATAACTTTGTGAAGAATTCGATAGCAAAAAGTATTTCTGTTCAAAACATTCGCAAACCACTTGGTTAATATTAATGACAACTGAAAATAAATATTTGATTAATATCACTTTAAACCCAAACTCGATGATTAAATGATCAAAAATCAACTGATGATCTTTTCATCAAAAACAGATCGGTTAAAGATCCACCAACCTGCAATTTATCCACACTTATCCAGCGTAGCTTCACGACATCCTAATAAAATCAAGCCTAAAAACCGTTTAAAACCCCTGTTAATTCATCCAGCACCGGCTTAGATCCAATCACTACCCCATCTACCTGTGGATAAGTTATGAATTGATCATTCTTAATCCACCTCGATGAAATCTTAAACAGTGCTTTTTTACAGAATTTGTTAGACTGTATGTTTTGAAATAATCCCCATTCATTATGAAACCAGAACCACAAACAGAATCAGAGCTTATGGAGCGTGCTCACGATATCGCCGGTCTCAGCTTTGCGGAACTTGCAGCAGAAGCCAATATGATCGTTCCTGAGAATTTAAAGAGGGACAAAGGCTGGGTGGGTCAGTTACTTGAATGGCATTTAGGCGCACCAGCGGGCAGTAAACCCCAACAAGACTTTTCCAAACTGGGGATCGAACTCAAAAGTATTCCGATTGGTTATTCAGGCAGACCGTTAGAAACCACGTTCGTCTGTGTCGCCCCCCTAACTGGCGTGCAAGGCCTGACATGGGAAACAAGCCACGTACGAAACAAGCTCTCTCGTGTACTTTGGGTGCCCGTTGAAGGAGAGCGAGAAATTCCTCTTGCTGAGCGTCGTGTCGGCAGCCCTCTGATTTGGTCGCCCGATGAAGAAGAAGAGCGTATTTTACGTAGCGACTGGGAAGAATTGATGGAAATGATCGTACTGGGCAAATTTGATCAAATATCCGCCAGACACGGAGAGGCACTGCATCTGAGGCCAAAAGCCGCCAATGCCAAAGCACAAACAGAAGCTTACAGCTCAAATGGCAAGCCGATAAAAACTCTGCCCCGAGGTTTCTACCTCAGAACACAATTTACCGAGCAGATTCTATTGAAGCACTACATCAACGCCCAATCGGAGTAAGGCAGCTTACCGACATTTAGTGCGTGATGAGTGACAATTCAATATCACAATATGAAGCAACCTCATCACTGCCACACTCGTCGTACGCATTGTGCAACCTCAAATATGCTTTGTCGAACCCCAACCTGAGCAGCTCTTCTTTCACCAATTCTAACGATCCGAAATGAATAGGTTCTTCGCCATCTTTGATCGGTTCCAGTTGGTGTTTGTATTCCACTGCTAGCAAATAGTCAGAGACATCAGAGCAACCTATCACAAAGACCTTAGGCATTTTATAGCTGTCTTTGTGCTGACCATGTAACCACATGTCCAATTGATGCTTCTGCATGATTCACCTCCTTTACCACTTGCTCTAAGTGTAGTTACGGTATGAATAGCTTTCGAGTCATCGATACGGTTAAACGTAAATCATTTGCGAGAGCGCCTAAAAATCCACTATATTGGAAGAACTTATTAAGTCGGTAACTCAAGGAAGTGAAATGCAATACACCAAACTACCGCACTCATCGCTCGAGATAAGTAAGATTTGTCTTGGGACCATGACGTTCGGAGAACAAAATACAGAAAAAGAAGCGTTTGAGCAGCTGGACTTTGCCCTGGATCATGGGGTGAACTTCATCGATACCGCTGAGATGTACCCTGTGCCACCACAAGCATCGACACAAGGACTGACCGAACAATACATTGGAAACTGGCTAGCAAAATCAGGCAAACGAGAAAAAGTCGTACTGGCAACAAAAGTCGCCGGACCGAGAAGCGTTCCCTATATTCGCGACAACATGAGCCTCAATCGTCGTAATATTCACGATGCCATTGATACAAGCCTGGAACGACTACAAACGGATTACGTTGATCTATACCAATTGCACTGGCCACAACGTCAAACTAACTGCTTCGGACAACTGAATTACCCTTACCCAGACAAACAAGAAGAAGTGACCTTAATCGAAACACTAGAAGCACTAACCGAGCTGGTCAACGCGGGTAAGGTTCGCTATATCGGCGTATCAAATGAAACACCTTGGGGCGTAATGTCGTTGCTACGCTTAGCAGAAAAGCACGACTTGCCACGTATCGTATCCATTCAAAACCCGTATAACTTACTCAACCGCAGCTTTGAAGTGGGCTTATCCGAAATTAGCCACTACGAAGGCGTCCAACTACTGGCCTATTCCCCTCTCGCATTTGGTTGCCTGAGCGGTAAATATCTAAACGGAGCGAAACCAGAAGGTGCCCGCTGTACTAAATGGGAGCGCTTTGCTCGTTACTTTACGCCTCAGGGCGTCAAAGCAACCGAAGCGTATGTGAATCTGGCGAGAGAGCACGGTTTAGATCCGGCTCAAATGGCATTAGCATTCGTGAATCAGCGTCCGTTTGTCGCTTCAAATATTATTGGTGCCACTAACCTAGATCAGCTAAAAGCCAACATTGATAGTATTGATCTCCAACTCAGTGAAGAGCTGCTAACTGAGATTCAAACCATAGGCACAACCTATTCCAACCCTTGTCCGTAAATGCAAACAGGCTGACCACTAAGGTCAGCCTGTTTCGTTCTATTTGGATTAACTCTTTCAAAGTTCTGTATTTATAGCGTGCCGAACTTACGTCTCATAGATAGCAACAGACAAAGCCCAACACGCTATAAATTACGTCGGTATTCGCGCAGTTAAAACACGACGAAGATGACGAACTCGACGCTCAACCATAACAGTGTCAGGCACACTTACGCGTGTAGAGCGACCTTCAGGATCCAGACCAATATCCTTCAATAAGTGCACATTAGTCCACGGAATATCATGAGCAGAGCGGCGAACTTTGCGTTGCCATTCCTTTTCTTCACGTCTTAAGTCTGCTTTCAAAAGTAGAGTGGCAAGTTTCAAGTAAATAGAGTGACGCATAATATTTTCTCCAAGTATCGATAGAGGTCGACTGGGAAAAATAGTGCGCAGAGAAACAGATTGAACTGTGGTACTAAGCCGCCATTTTTCCGCAGCCTAGTAAAAAATAAGATAGGTTACGGGTTAATTTTTATCTCGTGAGCCAGTGGTAGTATTGGTATCTGCCGATTTTAGAGGTGTCGGTGCGATAGAAACACAATCAGCGCAAGTCATGGTGTTATCAACATAATGTTTCATCTTGCGCCTCCTAGCTAAAAAATTAATCCGTTTATGAAGTGATATAACTCTTTGAGTTACGGTTAAATTGTAAGCTCTGGTGTTTATTTATCAAACAATTTTTGCCGTCTCGATAAAAAACAAACCAATAACATGAATCAAGTTGCATATGTTTTTTTGAATAACATATTCATCTAGGGAATATATAAATCATCGAATTTTATAAATCATAAATATAGAAAAACAAAAGCGACCATTGGCCGCTCTTGTTATTTCAATCTATTCCGAATCAATGAAGACATATGGCTTAGATAGTTTGGTCTGAAATTAAATTATGCTTGTTGAGAAGGCGGTACATGGTTGCACGCGAGACACCCAGCTCTTTAGCAGCATTCGACACTTGGCCTGAGTGCGACTCCAAAACTACAAGCAATGCATCACGTTCGCTCTTTTCGCGAATCGATTTCAGGCTACGTTTGGAATCATTGCGTTGAGGCAGATCTAAATGATGCTCGTCGATCACAACGCTATCAGACATTAATACTGCACGTTTGACTTGATTCATTAGCTCGCGCACATTGCCAGGCCAGTAGTAACGCGTCAGAGCTTTTAGGGCATCTTCTGAGAAGCTTTTCGCTTGTGAGTTGTACTCTTTTGAAAACTCTTGCAAGTAGAAACGCGCCAATAACGCAATGTCGCTGGCACGCTCTTTAAGGCTAGGAACACTAATTCGCAACACGTTAATGTAGTGATAAAGCTCTTCGTTGAAGTCACCGTTAATCAGCGCTTTCTCTACATCAGATGAGTTCGCCGCAAGAATACGAACGTTAACACTTTTCACACCGTCAGCGGTTTCGACAGTGCCTTCTTGCAAAAATCTCAACAAATTCATTTGTTGTTGCTTAGAGATGGTAAGCACGTCATTAAAAAGAACGGTACCACCATCAGCCTGTTCCAGTAAGCTTGGACCTATTGAACTGTTCGCTGCCATACCAAACACTTCCGCTTGGAATCTTTGCTCGTTCAAAGCTCGGCAATTAATCGACATAAACGGTTTGTGAGAACGGGAAGAAACCTTATGAATCGCTCGGGCGACCGCTTCTTTTCCGGTACCGCTTTCTCCAGAAATAAGGATACTGACGTCTGTTGGACCGATACGCTTCACCTGATCTCTCAAACGTTTCATTGGGATTGATTCTCCCAACAGGCCCATATCAAGACTGTTACCAAAACTTGGCCACACTTTCTTTTCTAATTTCAGCATACCAAGCTGGTGACCGATGGTGCTTAGTAGTTGCGCGTCAGGAATTGGAGCAGTGAAGAAGTCGATACAAAAGTTGACGATAAACTGGCAGATCGTATCAGCACCCAGCTGCGACTCTCTGATGAATGCCAGCCAACGCACGTGCTTATGAGAGCTAACCAAATTAGCCAAACCGTTTAAGCTGAACTCATCATGGCTAAGGTCTACGATACCAATACAGGGACCAATATCTTCCAACAACGCATTAGCTTTACGTAAATCACCTACCTGGTGACACTTCCAGCCAACTTGCTCTAATACTGATAACCAAGGCTCATACGTGCCGCCAACGACGACAAGCGACCCCGGAATGGAATCCATCTTAAACTGCCCAGCCATTCTCTAACCCTTATTATTTATTGTTGATAAAATATTTGTGAAAAGCCCATCTGTGCGAACGGGTAACATTATCGAGACTCCGATCGCTCAAGTCTGTCTCAATATTAAGACTATGCAATAGATTGAGTTTTGGCGAATGTTTATTTGCATATCCTATAAAGAATTTAATGCAATTGTCTGAATTTGTTTAAATTAAAGGCAAAAAAAAACCACCCTAAGGTGGTTTTTATTTTATTTCTCAATCAATTACGCTTGTGGGCGCATCGCTGGGAATAAAATCACGTCACGAATGGTGTGCGTGTTAGTAAATAGCATCGCCAGACGGTCGATACCGATACCTTGACCTGCTGTTGGCGGAAGGCCGTGCTCTAGTGCAGTGATGTAGTCTGCATCGTAGAACATTGCTTCGTCATCGCCCGCGTCTTTCGCGTCAACCTGTGCTTTAAAGCGCGCGTCTTGGTCTTCAGCATCGTTAAGCTCTGAGAAACCGTTCGCCACTTCACGACCACCGATAAAGAACTCGAAACGGTCAGTGAAGAATGGGTTGTCATCGCTACGACGTGCCAGTGGAGAAATATCCGCTGGGTAGCCAGTGATGAAAGTCGGTTGAATCAGTTGAGGCTCAGCCGTTTCACCAAAAATTTCTTCAAGAAGCTGACCACATGTCCAGAATGTTTCCACTTCAACGTGTACTGATTTCGCAATCGCAACCATCTTCTCACGGTCTTGTAGATCCGCTTCTGTTAGTGCTTGGATTTCTGCATGCTCAGGGTTGTAGTGTTTGATTGCTTCAAACATGCTCATGCGAGCGTAAGTACCGCCAAATTCAACAGTCTCTTCGCCGTAAGGCATTGATGTAGAACCCAGAACTTCCATCGCCACTGTGCTTAGCATTTCTTCAGTCAGATCCATCAGATCTTTGTAGTCAGCGTAAGCTTGGTAGAATTCCATCATTGTGAATTCTGGGTTGTGACGAGGAGAAAGACCTTCGTTACGGAAGTTACGGTTGATTTCGAATACACGATCAAAACCACCTACAACCAGACGCTTCAGGTAAAGCTCAGGAGCAACACGTAGGAACATGTCGATATCCAGAGCGTTGTGGTGAGTGATGAATGGACGTGCAGTCGCACCACCAGGGATCACGTGCATCATCGGCGTTTCCACTTCTAGGTAGCCTTTTGAGCTCATGAAGTTACGAATCGCAGACACTAGCTTAGAGCGAATGATGAACGCTTTACGTGAATCTTCGTTCACGATTAGATCTACGTAACGCTGACGGTAACGCATTTCCTGATCAGTCAGACCGTGGAATTTTTCTGGTAGAGGACGCAGCGCTTTAGTTAGCAGTTCGTACTCTTCCATGTTTACGTATAGGTCGCCTTTACCAGACTTGTGCAGCGCACCTTTCACACCGATGATGTCACCGATGTCTAGACCTTGGTATTTAGCTTTAAGCTCTTTCTGTACGTCTTTTGCAGCGTACGCTTGAATACGGCCAGAAGTCTCTTGAATTACTAGGAAAGGACCACGTTTCGCCATGATACGGCCAGCGATTGCAACAACGTGGTTAAGCTCTTCTAGCTCTTCCTTAGTCTTCTCACCGAACTCTTTTTGAAGGTCGCCCGCTAGTGCGTCACGACGGAAGTCGTTTGGGTGGCCGTTTGCTTTGCAGCTCTTACGAATCTCGTCCAGTTTCGCGCGGCGTTCTGCAATTAGCTTGTTCTCTTCTTGTGCGTTGTCGTTTTGAACAGCATCAGTCATTTTTCGATGTATCCTGTTTCGATTTGAGTGTCGGTGAAAAGCTTAAAGACCTGACTTCAGGCTAGCTTCAATAAATTTGTCTAGGTCGCCGTCAAGAACCGCCTGAGTGTTACGGTTTTCAACGCCTGTGCGTAAATCTTTGATACGCGAGTCATCCAGTACGTAAGAACGGATCTGGCTGCCCCAACCGATGTCAGATTTCGCATCTTCATTTGCTTGCTTCTCAGCATTCTGTTTTTGAAGTTCAAGTTCAAACAGTTTTGCACGAAGCTGCTTCATTGCTTGATCTTTGTTCTTATGCTGAGAACGGTCATTCTGACACTGAACCACAGTGTTGGTTGGAACGTGCGTAATACGTACCGCAGATTCTGTGGTGTTAACGTGCTGACCACCCGCACCAGACGCTCGGTAAACGTCGATACGTAGATCGGACGGGTTAATGTCGATATCAATGTTGTCATCAATCTCTGGGTAAACAAACGCAGAAGCAAATGATGTATGACGACGGCCGCCTGAATCAAATGGCGATTTACGAACCAAACGGTGAACGCCCGTTTCTGTGCGTAACCAACCGTAGGCGTACTCACCAGAAATACGAACCGTTGCTGATTTCAGACCCGCAACTTCACCTTCAGAGACTTCGATCACTTCCGCTTTAAAGCCTTTTGCTTCAGCCCAACGTAAGTACATACGTAGCATCATGTTGGTCCAGTCTTGAGCTTCTGTACCGCCCGAGCCAGCTTGCAAGTCGATGTAACAATCAGAGCTGTCGTGATCGCCTGCGAACATACGACGGAACTCAAGCTGCTCTAGCTTCTCTTCTAGCTCAGCAAGTTCTGGTTCGATTTCGTCAAATGTTTCTTGATCTTCTTCTTCAACCGCAAGCTCCAGAAGACCTTCAACATCTTCCACACCTTGCTCAAGTTGATCAATGGTTTCAACAACCGCTTCTAGCGATGCACGCTCTTTACCTAGTGCTTGCGCACGTTCAGGCTCGTTCCATACATCTGGTTGTTCTAGTTCTGCGTTTACTTCTTCTAGACGCTCTTTCTTAGCGTCATAGTCAAAGATACCCCCTCAGGACATTTGTGCGCTCAGACACGTCCTGTAGACGGTTTTTAATTGGATTGATTTCAAACATGTTTACTCAACATTTTAGAATAGAATTTAACCGAGGAATTCTACTGAAAAATGTGACGGAGATACAGGAAAATTTCGAATGGAAAGGCAGATTAAGTCAAGAAAAAGTACGGTCCCGCGCGTAAAGGAGACCGTACTCGATATCTGAGAAGAACTTAGTTCTTACTTAGCTTCAATGTGATCAATCATAAGTTGCAGAGATTGATTTCCACGGAATTCGTTCACATCCAATTTGTATGCTAAACGCACCGTTTTTACCGACGCATCCGGCCAGCGACGCAAATCGACATTGAACGCGATTCCATCAATCATCACGTTGGTTGGATGACCTTTATGCAGTGGCTCTAACATTAATTTCAGGTGTTTTTCTCCCACCAACTTTTGATGTAATACCTTAAACTCACCATCAAAAACCGGTTCAGGGAACGCCTGTCCAAACGGGCCACCAGCGCGCAGAAGCTCAGCAACATGCATCGAAAATTCTTCCGGCTTAAGTTCGCCGTCAGAAAGGATCACGCCTTTTAACGCGGCGTCATCAAGCTCTTTCTTAACCACTTCATCGAATAAACGGCTAAAGCGCTCAAAGTCCTGCTCTTTAATGGTTAATCCAGCCGCCATCGCGTGGCCACCGAACTTGATGATCAACCCCGGGTTCTGTGTATCGATAAAATCGAGCGCATCACGCATGTGCAGACCAGGGATCGAACGGCAAGAACCTTTGATCGTCCCTTCGCCTCCGTCGGCAAAGGCAATCACTGGGCGATGGAATTTTTCTTTAATACGCGATGCAAGAATACCAATCACACCCTGATGCCAGTCGCGCTGAAACAGAGCCAAGCCATAAGGTAACTCACTGTTTTCACCAAACTGCAGGCGCTCACAAAAGGCCATGGCCTCCTGCTTCATTCCTTCTTCGATCTCTTTACGGGTTTGGTTGAGGCCATCTAGCTCGCTGGCCATTCGGCGTGCGGCATGGATGTTGTTACACATCAGCAGCTCGACCCCGAAAGACATGTCGTCCAAACGACCAGCCGCGTTAATCCGCGGGCCAAGAGCAAATCCAAAATCCGACGCAACCAGACGACGGGCGTCGCGTTTAGCCACTTCAATCAGCGCTTGAATTCCCGGACGAGCTTTACCAGCACGAATACGTTGCAGGCCTTGATGAACCAGAATACGGTTATTCTCATCAAGCGGCACAACATCCGCCACCGTACCTAATGCAACAAGATCTATCAGTTCCATCAGTTTAGGCTCTTGCATCCCTTGCTCGGCAAACCAGTTCAGTTTGCGCATGTGGACGCACAGCGCCATCATCAGATAGAACGCAACCCCAACTCCTGCCAACGCTTTAGATGGGAACGCGCAGCTTTCCAAGTTTGGGTTTACCATAGCATCCACATCAGGGAGTACTTGCCCTGGTAAGTGGTGGTCAGTGACGAGTACCGTGATGCCATTTTCTTTGGCATAGCGAACCCCTTCAATCGAAGAGACGCCATTGTCCACAGTCATGATCATCTCAGCGCCAAGCTCCAGAGCTTGATCAACCACTTCCGGACTAAGGCCGTAACCGTCTTCGAAACGGTTTGGCACCAAGTAATCCACATTGGCACTGCCCAGCATGCGTAATGCCAGCACAGACAATGCGGAACTGGTCGCGCCATCGGCATCAAAGTCCCCTACGACGATAATGCGCTTTTGTTCTTTAATAGCCTTGAACAAAAGTGCAACCGCCTGATCAATACCACCCAGTTTTTGATACGAGTGTAAACCACGCGCTGAGGTTTCCAGCTGTGCCATATCCGTGATGCCACGATTGATATAGATGCGCTTCAAAATCGGGGGGATGGAATCCGGTAGAAGGGAAAGATCCGGTTCCGGACGTCGTTGAATTTCTATCATGCTTGAAAAGAGCCAGCTGTGCTGCTGGCTCTGCTCCTAAAGGATTATTGTTGCTCTAAACGATTTAGTAGATCTGCTGGAGGCAGATAGCCGCCTACCATTTCACCGCCAGGTAGGAAGATTGCTGGCGTACCAGAAATACCAAGCTGTCGACCTACATTGTAATGTGCCTGAACCGTTTCTTTACACTGATTCAAGTCCTTCGCAGGGTTGTCGAAAGTACGATTTACTTTCGCATTGTGGATAGCGGCTTTAGGATCATCTGCACACCAAATTGTTGCCATTTGATCAGCAACTGGCCCCGTCGCGCCTTGGCGTGGGTAAGCCATGTAGCGGACGGTAATACCTAAATCATTGTAGCCCTGCATTTGGTTATGCAGACGCACGCAGTAACCACATGTAATGTCGGTAAATACGGTCACTGCATACTTTTCATTATCAGCCTTGAACTCAATCATGCTGTCAGAAAATTCTGCAATCTTCGCAGCATTGAGTGGTGCCTGACGCTCGGCCAGCACATCTTTATAACCACCATTTTCATCAATCGCATACAAGGTACCAGCGATGAAGTGATTGCCATCATTAGACGCGAATAAAATGCCACCATTGGTTTGGATTTCTAACAAACCTGTGACGTCTGATGGTTTGATATCCACAATGGATAAGCCAAGTTTTGAAAACTTTGCTTTTAATGCTGCTTCATCAAAGTGTTGTTGCGCCATTGGGGCAACTTGTTGTGCTGGAGTTTCCGTTTTAGCCTGACTTTCTTCCGCCCCACAAGCGGTAACAAAAAATGGTAAAGTCAGCAGAGTTAGTCGGCGTAATACGCTCATTAAAATCACCTTAAAAATACGTTCTTTCGTCCAATGAGAAGGGATGAATAAACCATCACTATGCTCTTGGGTGGTGTTGACTGTGGATCTGCTTCAGTCGTTCAGTCGCCACGTGAGTATAAATTTGCGTGGTCGATAAGTCACTATGCCCTAGTAGCATCTGTACGACCCTGAGATCTGCGCCATAGTTCAGTAAATGTGTTGCAAACGCGTGACGTAACACATGCGGCGATAATTGATCGGTATCGATTCCCGCTATCACAGCATAGTATTTAATACGATGCCAGAACGTCTGACGAGTCATTTGCCGTGCGCGTTTACTTGGGAACACCACATCCGAAGAGGTCTCTCCCAGCAGTGCTGGCCGACCTTGCTGAATAAAAGTTTCAATCCAGTCCACGGCGTTCTCACCCATCGGTACCAAGCGCTCTTTGCCACCTTTACCCGTCACTCGAACCACGCCCTGGCGCAAACTGACGTTTTCCATCGTCAGGCTGACCAGTTCAGTAACACGAAGCCCTGTCGCGTAAAGTAACTCTAACATCGCTTTATCGCGCAATTCTACCGGGTCATTAGGGTCAGGCGCATCCAGTAAAGCATCGACTTGCTCTTCGCTGATGTCTTTCGGTAAACGCTGCGGTAATTTAGGGCTGACTAACAATGCGCTAGGGTCATCGGCGCGTACTTTTTCGCGATGAAGATACTGAAACAGACGGCGAATCGCCGATAACATTCGCGCACGGGACGTCTGTTTGTAATCTAAATCGACCAAATAGCTTTGATACTCTTGAAGGCCAGCTAAGCTTATAAAATCGAGACGGTAACGCTGTTGCTCCATCCAGGTAAGAAGTTTAATTAGGTCATTTCGGTATGAAGCTAACGTGTTCTCAGACAGTCCTCGCTCCATCCACATCGCGTCTAAGAATTGCTCCACAAAAGCAAAATCTTGTTGATTGACAGGCTGCTGTGCTGTCATTCGCGCTTCCTTTTTTGTTTTTTTAATTAACCTCTGAGGGTAAGACAGCCCCTGTTTGAATGCCATAAAAAAATAGCTTAGTGCGTTAATCTAACGATATTCGCTGCATTCGCAGGCAGTTTAAGGTTAAAATCCTCTACAACAGCAACATAAAATACGACGAATATAATGAAAATCGGACTCTTTTACGGCTCTACGACCTGCTATACCGAAATGGCAGCAGAGAAAATTCGTTCCATCATTGGAGAAGATCTTGTCGACATTCACAATGTGAAAGAGACACCGCTAGCTTTGATGGCTGACTACGATTTATTGCTCATTGGTATTTCTACCTGGGACTTTGGTGAAATCCAAGAGGACTGGAGCGCTATTTGGCAAGACATCGCAACGACGCCATTAAAAGGAAAAGTGGTCGCATTATTTGGTTTGGGCGATCAAGAAGGCTACGGTGAATGGTATCTGGATGCTATGGGTCTGCTCCATGATGAGCTGAAAGAAACTGGCGCACAATTTATTGGTTACTGGCCTAATGAAGGCTATGAATTCGAAGCCTCTAAAGCACTCACTGAAGATGGCAGCCAATTTGTAGGCCTGGCATTAGATGAAGATTCTCAGTACGACTTGAGTGACGAACGCATTGAGAAGTGGTGTGAACAAGTGCTGGTCGAATTCCACGATACACTTTAATCGCTATTCGGTTTCCACGCCAAAAATAAAAAGCCCGATGAATCACTTCATCGGGCTTTTTGTTATTCGTCGTTATGTAAACTTACGCCGTTTCTTCTACCAGCTCATTCTGAGGCTTAGAAATGAAGAACATACAAATGATCGCAGCCAGCGTTGGCAGAACCCAACCCATACCGATTTCAAACAGAGGCAGCATGTTGAAAGCCGAAACATCCATACCAGCTACTTTTGCTGCATCTAGTAACGCAAACAACAAAGAAACAAGCAGTACTGCACGGTAAGCAAAGCGAGTGTTAGGCAGTTTGCTACGCACAAACGTTAACGCTACCAGTGCAATTGCTACAGGGTAGAGTGCGAACAACACTGGAACAGACAGAGAAATCAACTGCGCAAGACCAACGTTAGCAACCAACGCACACACAGAACCGTTAATCAGAACCCAGTGTTTGTAAGACAGCGACGTTTTAGAACTGAAGAAATCAGAACACGCAGAGATAAGACCGATCGCTGTGGTCAAACATGCCAGTAATACGATCACTGAAAGTACGATTTGACCGTAAGGACCAAACAGTGCCTGAACGTATTGGCTCAGAACCAAACCACCATTATCAGCACCCGCTGCTACTGTTGCACTTGTTGCGCCTAAGTAGAACAGCGAAATGTATACGAACGCCAGACCAGCAGCTGCAATACAGCCAGCAAAAATCAGGTATTTTGTCGTTGCCGCGCGCTCTGTAATGCCTTTACCACGAAGTGCATCCACCATCAGCATACCGAACATCAGTGACGCGAAGGTATCCATGGTGTTGTAACCTTCTAGGAAGCCTTTCGTTAGCGGTTGAGTTAAGTACTCGCCTGTTGCACCGATCATTTCACCTTGAGGATCAATAAATACTGCAAGAGCAAGAACAATCAAACCAAGGAACAGGACAGGAGTCAGCACCTTACCAATCAGGTCGATCAAACGTCCCTGGAACCATGAGAATAGCATCGCGACAACAAAGAACAGCACTGAGAATGCCGTCAGGTTTGTTTGAGACGCTTCAATAAAAAATGGTTTAACAGCCATTTCGTAGGCCACAAGGCCTGTACGAGGAGCCGCAAATGCAGGGCCAATAATAATGAAGATCAACGCTGCCATCACAACCGCTGCTTTTTTCGGTAGATCTTGCGTTAGATGATCCCAAGTTCCGCCAGCTACAGCGATAGCAACGATAGTAATAAGAGGTAGACCTACCGCTGTTAGCAAGAAACCGAACATCGCTGGCATTAGGTTTTCACCAGCCAATTGGCCAGCCAACGGTGGAAAGATGATGTTGCCAGCACCTAAAAAGAACGCAAACAGCATAAAGCCTACTGCGATAATATCTGTTAGTTTTAATGTCTGTTTCACAGATAACCCTTGTCTAAAAAATGTGTGAATGTTGTGTTATGCATCGACCACTTTTGGAGTCTTTGTTATTAACAAGTACTCGTGGTTCAATCTATAAAATAGCGCCGCATAATGACGAAAGAATCATCATTTGGCAACCTATGAGAAAAAAACACCATATTAATTTATATATAGAATTAAAAACCAGTTAATCTAACCAATATAAAACAAAAATCTAGAAATTCATCTCGATCAAACAACGATACAATTTACTAACCTACAACACAACAAACCACACAATTAATAAACATTAGATGAAAGAACTGAAATATAGAGCATATATAAAATAAACATGAATAACGAAAAACATAAAACTAAGAGCTTCAAGTTTAAGCAGTTTTTCATCGAAGGTGGTGAAAGTGGCATGCCGGTCAGTACAGATGGCGTGATGCTAGGAGCCTGGGTTGAAAGCCCTGAAGAGGCTGAGATACTCGATATAGGCACAGGCACAGGTTTGTTGGCATTAATGTGTGCCCAACGCTTTAGCCGAGCGAAGATAACGGCAGTCGATATTGAAACCACAGCAATCGATGCCGCTCAGAAAAACTTTACTCACTCTCCATGGCAAGAGAGATTATCTGTTTTTCATGCCGATGTGCTGACCTTCACACCATCTCAGTTATTCCAGCGAATCATTTGTAACCCACCCTATTTCAATAGTGGCGAGCAATCCAAACAGAGTCAGCGAGCGACGGCAAGACACACCGACTCTCTGCGCCATGACGCCCTGCTGCATCGTTGTTACCAACTGTTAGAAGAGGATGGAAAAGCCAGCTTTGTGTTACCTGTCACCGAAGGTGAGCAGTTTATCGAGTTAGCATTACAACAGGGCTGGTATTTATCTCGTCTTTGCCGTGTGCAACCATCAGAGAGAAAGCCAGTTCATCGTGTGCTGTTTGAGTTAGCGAAGCAGCCTTGTGACACTCAAATATCTCACTTGATCATTCACTCATCAGACGGGTACAGCGACGATTTTGTCCGGCTAACCCGTGAGTTTTATCTTAAGATGTGAAATAACATGTGATCCTTATCACCAATCACTTTATAATGTGCGACCTTTTCGTATTTTAAGCTGTTGCGGCGAACCATTAACCAAGCCTTGCTTGTGGAGAACTCATTGTGATCAGAACCTTTGCTGAACTTGATCTAGACTCAAACTTACTTGATGCCATTGAAGAAATGGGCTTCGAACGCCCAACAAAAGTCCAGGCAGAAGCAATCCCACAAGCGTTGGATGGTCGTGACATTCTAGCGTCAGCACCTACTGGCACAGGTAAAACAGCAGCATTCGTATTGCCTGCTCTGCAATACCTGCAGGATTTTCCACGTCGTAAACCTGGACCTGCGCGTATCCTTATCCTAACCCCAACGCGTGAGTTGGCGATGCAGGTTGCGGATCAAGCCCGTGCGCTGGCGAAAAATACTAAGCTCAATATTTTTACCATCACCGGTGGCGTTCAGTACCAAGAGCACGCTGACATTCTTGCTACCACGCAAGACATCGTTGTTGCGACACCAGGTCGTCTGCGCGAATACATTGAAGCTGAACGCTTTGATTGCCGTGCGATTGAATGGTTAATCCTAGACGAAGCCGACCGCATGCTAGATATGGGCTTTGCGCCAACAGTCGATCGTCTATCGAACGAGTGTCGCTGGCGTAAGCAAACCCTTCTGTTCTCTGCAACATTAGAAGGCAGAGGCGTTGAAGGCTTTACTGCGGACCTGCTGAATGAACCTGCAGAGATCGATGCGAAGTCACCGCTACGCGAACGTAAGAAGATCGCACAGTGGTATCACCGAGCGGACGACGCAGAGCATAAACTCGCGCTACTCAAGCACATCATCACGGAGCAAGCAGAACGTACAATCGTATTCCTGAAAACGCGTGAACGTCTGGCTGAACTGCGTAGCCAGCTTGAAAGCGCACAGATTCCATGTTCATGGATTCAAGGTGAAATGCCACAAGACCGCCGTAACAACGCGATTTCACGTTTCCGTGATGGTACAGTTAACGTTCTACTGGCAACAGACGTTGCAGCTCGTGGTATCGACCTTCCTGATGTGTCACACGTGATCAACTACGACTTGCCACGTACAGCAGATGTTTACCTGCACCGAATTGGCCGTACCGCTCGTGCTGGTAAAAAAGGTAACGCTATCTCAATTGTAGAAGCGCACGACCAGCCAATGATGGATCGCGTCGCTCGTTACGTTAAAGAAGACATCAAAGAGCGTTTCATTAAAGAGATGCGTCCAAAACACAAAAAACCTGTGTTTAAGAAGAAAAAGAAAAAAGACGATAAGAAGAAAACTGCGAAAAAGAAAGTCGCTAAAAAGAAGTAAGCTTGTAAGTCTAAAATAGCGAAAGGGTTGGCAATGCCAACCCTTTTTTGTGTCCGGAGTTTGAGCTTAGTTCTGCTCTTCTCGTTTAAAGACCAGCTCAGTTGGCGTCGACTCTTCTTCAACAAAGTAGTAACCCGCCGTATCAAACTTGGTCAGGTCAGCCACACTCTCAATACGATTTTCGATAATGTAACGCGCCATCATGCCACGCGCTTTTTTCGCGTAGAAGCTGATCACTTTGTATTGGCCATTCTTACAATCTTTAAAAATTGGCGTAATAACCTGAGCGTCAAGGTTCTTAGGTTTCACCGCTTTAAAGTATTCATTTGATGCAAGGTTAATAAGCACATTGTCACCTTGCGCTGAAATCGCCTCATTAAGCTTGTCAGTGATGATATTGCCCCAGAACTGGTACAAGTTAGTGCCCTTGTCGTTCGCAAGCTTAGTACCCATTTCCAGACGGTATGGCTGCATCAAATCCAATGGCTTCAACAAACCGTAAAGGCCAGATAGCATACGCAGATGATCCTGAGCGTAATCAAAATCAGCTTCAGACAAGGTTTCCGCTTCAAGACCCGTATAAACGTCCCCTTTAAACGCGAGGATCGCCTGACGTGAATTTTCAGTCGTGAAGGTTTCACTCCACTCTTGGAATCGCCCTACGTTCAGATCTGCAATTTTGTCGCTCACCTTCATTAACGACGCAACATCAGCAGGCGTCAATTTACGGCAAACTTCGATCAGCTCTTTGGAGAATTCAATCAACTCAGGTTGAGTAAACTTTTCCGTTGCTAACGGAGACTCATAATCCAGTGTCTTGGCAGGAGAAACTACGATAAGCATGACTTTGACTCTATCCTTTTAATTTTATATACCGTTAAGGGTACAAAAAAAGCCATGCGTTGTCTGCATGGCTTTATAAATCGTGCTAATAGCTTTTAACTATGACACTCAGTCTTTTTTGTCGTTGTACCAGATGCCTTCTTCCAGCTGAGATTTCAGCTCTGGGAAATCGTTAGCATCAAATGTTGGTACCTTACCAGCGTCTAGCTGACGGTTGTAGTCTTTAGCCAGCTTGATAACGATGCCCGATAGCAGAATAATCGCCACCAAGTTCACAATCGCCATTAGACCCATTGACACATCAGCCAACGACCAGACCATTGGTAACGAAGCTACCGCGCCAAACATCACCATACCCAGGAAGATGATTCGGAAAATACCGATACCCGCTTTATGGTTATGCTCAAGAAAGACTAAGTTAGTCTCAGCGTATGAGTAGTTTGCAATGATCGAAGTAAACGCGAAGAAGAAGATTGCGACAGCAACAAAAATGCCACCCCAGTCGCCCACTTGCGAGCTCAATGCTCGCTGTGTCAGTTCGATACCGGTAACCTCTGTCGCCTGACCTACGTATTCACCAGACATCAGGATGATCGCTACCGTAGAAGAACAGATCACGATTGTATCCATAAACACACCCAGCATCTGAACGTAACCCTGAGACGCAGGATGCGGCGGGTACGGCGTTGCTGATGCCGCTGCGTTAGGCGCAGAACCCATACCAGCTTCGTTCGAGAATAGGCCTCGTTTTACACCGTTAATCATCGCTTGTGCGATAGCGTAACCTAAACCACCAGCCGCTGCTTCTTGCAGACCAAAGGCACTCTTAACAATCAGAGCAAGTACCGCAGGAAGCTTCTCGATGTTGGCAAACACAACCACTAGCGCGAGCGCAAGGTAAAGCAGTGCCATAAGTGGAACAATCATTTCCGCGACTTTAGCGATACGCTTGATACCACCAAAGATAACCGCAGCAGACAAGGCAACAACACCAATACCAACGTACAAAGAGTTCCAGCCAAATGCCGTGCTCATCGCATTAGCAATAGAGTTAGCTTGAACGGCATTGAATACCAAACCAAAAGCGATGATTAGGAAAACCGAGAACAAGACGCCCATCCAGCGCATGCCCAAACCTTTTTCCATGTAGTAAGCAGGACCACCACGGTAGTTGCCATCATCATCTTTGGTTTTGTATAGCTGTGCCAGAGTACTCTCTGCAAACGATGTTGCCATACCCAGCATCGCGATCAGCCACATCCAGAAGATAGCGCCTGGTCCGCCCGCTGTTAGTGCCACTGCCACACCGGCCATATTACCAGTACCAACACGTGCTGCGAGACTGGTACAAAGTGCTTGGAAAGAAGAAATACCAGCTTTGTCTGCTTTGCGACTGTTCTTTAGAACCGAAAACATGTGCCCGAAGTGGCGGAACTGGATGAATCCCAATCGAAAGGTGAAGTAAATACCCACACCAACAAGAAGATAAACCAGAATCGAACCCCAAAGGAGATCGTTCATCAAA
>ERZ1673961.405-NODE-405-length-18470-cov-74.630682_pt1 | contig 18470 bp, 24 predicted proteins | sample MGYA00580189_ERZ1673961 | MGnify/ENA primary metagenome ERZ1673961 (study PRJEB41334, sample SAMN05608105) | rock metagenome | biome: terrestrial subsurface; feature: shale formation; material: shale | place: USA: Pennsylvania ... | reverse complement strand
ATGATATGAAAGGCTTTGAACACTGAAGTGAGACGGGCAGCTACAAAACTTTACCGTCATTGAGAGACGAAAGTTGGCTAGAAGAAAAACGCACTGAACTCCCCCTACTTTCACTCACTTCAAATTATAAAAGGATTCAATCCTCGTACTCCGACAGCAGTTCTAAAGGAAGACAAAATTCGCTTGGAAAGCACAGCGAAAATGAAGAAGCGCCAAAGAAATAGGCTAAGAGTTAGAAGCCGTAAACGGTGAAATCAAAGCAAACACTCCGCATATAGTGCCACCGGAAAGAACGTGAAAGGTACAAACTGAAAGGTGTAAAGACGAGCGCCAAAACAGATAAACACCAAAACTTATGACCTTTGATGTCAAACCCGTACTAACGCCCTGTTAAGGGGTGAGCAACGTAATACCGAAGTCGCCGCATACCACCTTAAACACTAAAATCAACGCATAGTAAAAATGCCACGCGTTGCGAATCCCTCTTGAACAGTTTGTTAGGCGAATTACTCCACGATATGCTCTGGACTCAAACTACTGCCACACTTAAGACATGAAGGATGCATTTTTACAATTAAGTAATGGTTTCCTTGATAACTACCTTTGGAACCCAAGTTTCTTAGACTTGTTTTAGACCACTCTTTTGAAAAAGGTTGATCGTTTTCGCTCTCAACTATTTCTCCGGTTTGCCCGCATGAACATTGTAGCTTTGTATAGGTGCGCATTGTCATTTTACTTACCCTTTATTTTTAATGTTCTTTGACCAAATTTCACGTAAAGCAGTACCGCATTACACCAGTTTAAGGTTCATAACTTGCTCTATTCGCCTAACGCCGCATTAAGGTGTGAGCGGCGCTTGGCTATACTTGAGCGAAGCGAAACTGCCAAGCGTTGCGAATCACTCTTGAATGCTTTGTTATGTGCGTGCTAAACGGTAGCGCCTTACCGTGCCTTCACTGTCATCTGTGTAGTTACCGAGGTATTCACCACCACAGTTTTCTATGACTTTTTGAGACGCGGGATTGTCAATTGAGCAAGTAACAATAACTGAATCAGTGACAACATGGTCTCGCACCCAAGCAAGCAGAAATGAGGCTACACCCTTACCACGAGCTGACGGTCTAGTTTCGTAACCAATATGACCAATGACATTTTCTACGTTGGCATTAGTACCTTTGCGAACTCGGATTGCACCTAAAATTTCGGAGTTCGATACACAGTAGTAAGTTGTGCTAGGTAAATATCCCTTTGGTAACTCGGAGATTGCCTTTGAACGTTCGACCAAACCTGACAAATAAGCTGTCGGATCTTGCTCCACACCCGAATATTTTGGAATACCCGATTCTAGGCATTCTTTCGCATAACTCGCTAATATTGGCGCCAAATCAGGGTTGGCCTCTACCACTTCCATGTCAATTTTCCTCATAAGCACATAACGCCCAATTAAGGTGTGAAGCACGCAACCACTACACTTACTTTGACCACCGTAAACACTGAACTCAACCCAAACCAAAAATGCCAAGCGTGCTGAATCACTCTTAAATTGTTTGTTATGAATAATTTTTTGGCACCAAATTTTGTATTTCTCTCCACATTGATATCGCTGATTGAGTTCTATAGACCACATTGCGCCGCAACGAATTTGCTATTGCGCTAGAATATGGTGAATCAAGATTTTCTGCGATTTGTCTAGGAACTCCATTTACAATATCTTGATGTGAAAAATTATAATGAACTTTCGTAACCATACGTAGTAAAAGTAAACCTACATGATAAATATCCATTTGTTTCCCAACATTACCAAACTGTTGATTAATCACCTCGGGAGCTAGCATCCACTGAGCCAGGATAGTATTAGGCCTAATAAACCCTACAAAATTGGTAATACCTAAATCACCGACTTTAAAGCTCCAAACTGGTTCTTTATCCCTAAAAATAGGATCAAATTGATTAGAAACAAAGATATTACCTGTATGTAAATCTTTGTGAACATAATTCTGATTATGTATAAAATCAAGAGCATGCAATAGATCCCTAGCAATAAATGGTAACCAATGCTCTCCATTGAAATCAGGAGAGTTCATAAATTGCTCTAAAGTCAACTCACACTTTTCCATCACTATATAAAACACATTTCTGTATTCAAACGCTTTGTGAATGTATGTAATGTTTGGATGCCTGAGTATTTGAAGGTTCGTGAGTTCTTTACTCCACTCATCTCGAACCATCCAGTATGGCTTGTTAATTGGTGCGAGAACCTTTGCTACCAGTCTGTTACCCCAATCATCGGTACACTCATAAACCGTACCAAACGCCCCTTTTCCAATACATGCACCAATATAATAATTCGTATTATCACAAACGATTTTTTCCCCCTGTATTGGCATCACAAATGCTACTGGAGGAGCAACAGGTGGAAATTGTGGAAATTGTGGAAATTGTGCCATATTACCTCTTATTCATAACGCCCTGTTAAGGGGTGAGCAACGCAATACTAAAGCCACTGCATACCGCCTTAACCACTAAAACCAACGCATAGTGAAAATGCCACGCGTTGCGAATCCCTCTTGAACAGTTTGTTATGTGCGTGGTTGAAACCTACTCTACACTTGGCTCCGGTAAAACTGGTGGTGTACTGTCCATATAAGTTAAAAAGTTTTCCCATAACTCGTGCGTTCTTTGCTTAGTTAACTTAGTTTTGCACGATATCGCCATAATTCCACGAATAGTTCCATCACGCCATTGCGTATAAACCGAATCACAGTGAGAGGACATATATGCTTGCCAATCCTGTTGAGCAAGCTTAATTGCTGCGATCAGTTCTGGGTCATGAGAGTTATGCTCAAAGCTAGTGCTTAGATATTTGTCTAATTTAACTTGTGCTGACTCTAGTTCAATAGCGGCACATTGGTTTATCTCGATTGTGGTCATCGCATTATTACAGTCAATGGACTCTTCTTCAGCAAGAGCACCAAATGAAAGACTAGCTAATATGATGATTAGACACTTATTCATCGTTTTCTCCGAAAGCACATAACGCCCTGCTAAGGGGTGAGCAACGCAATACCTAAGCCGCCGCAAACTACCTTAATCACTAAATTCAACGCATAGTAAAAATGCCACGCGTTGCGAATCCCTCTTGAGCAGTTTGTTAGCTGTGTTTTACAACACGAGCTTTGCTCCCAACATACCAAGAGCTGCGATAGCTACCATCGTAAACCAAAGGTAAATCATAAAAGATAGGTATAACGAAAATAAACCTCTCACAGCTTTATCTAAGTTTGCACCTTCATCGTGCTGTAAGAAGTACGCTAGTTCTGCTGTAGGTATTGATCCAGCAAAGCTCTTAAATTTGAACTTTACCATCATCAAGCCCATTGAGACTGGAAGACTAGATACTAATAAAATGATTCCCACCGAAATCCAGACATTCTCAGGGGATTCATTACCTAAAACTACTGCTGCCCCGATCAACACTAAAAGCATTCCCAGAAAGCCCTTAAAAGATGACAACAATGAGTCTCTTGTTTTTATATACAGCCAGAATAGCGGCTTATCGAATTTTCTCATTTTTTCCTCAAACAGCTAACGCCCTGTTAAGGTGTGAGCAACGCAATACCGAAGCCCCTGCATACCACCTTAAACACTAAAACCAACGCATAGTAAAAATGCCACGCGTTGCGAATCACTCTTAAACAGTTTGTTATGCCTATGCTAACCACCTAGAAAATCTAGTATTTTTTGTCCAGTACCTAGACCTCGTTTGTAAAACTCAGTGTGACCGCAGCTACTGCATGATAAGAAATAAAAACGGTGTTTGTTGTAATTGAAAAATGTACTCCAAAATCCACCACTGGCTCTTAACTCACCAACCTCATATGACTCTGAACCACATTTATCACAGCAGTATTCAAACTTCGATTTCACTTTGTCATTCCCTAGCAGGTGGTTTGCCATCTGCTTGTTTGCAAGCTCTTTGCCTAAAGACCCGCACTTTTCACACTTCAATGATGAGTGTTCATTGCTATGCCCGCACCCAAAGCACTCCCATTTACTATCCATATTTCCTCTTATAGGCATAACGCCCTGTTAAGGGGTGAGCAACGCAATACCGAAGCCGCCGCATACCACCTTAAACACTAAAACCAACGCATAGTGAAAATGCCACGCGTTGCGAATCCCTCTTGAACAGTTTGTTATGTGCGTGGTTGAAACCTACTCTACACTTGGCTCCGGTAAAACTGGTGGTGTACTGTCCATATAAGTTAAAAAGTTTTCCCATAACTCGTGCGTTCTTTGCTTAGTTAACTTAGTTTTGCACGATATCGCCATAATTCCACGAATAGTTCCATCACGCCATTGCGTATAAACCGAATCACAGTGAGAGGACATATATGCTTGCCAATCCTGTTGAGCAAGCTTAATTGCTGCGATCAGTTCTGGGTCATGAGAGTTATGCTCAAAGCTAGTGCTTAGATATTTGTCTAATTTAACTTGTGCTGACTCTAGTTCAATAGCGGCACATTGGTTTATCTCGATTGTGGTCATCGCATTATTACAGTCAATGGACTCTTCTTCAGCAAGAGCACCAAATGAAAGACTAGCTAATATGATGATTAGACACTTACTCATCGTTTTCTCCTAAAGCACATAACGCCGCGTTAAGTGGTGAGCAACGCATACCACTGCACTTAAAGTATTGTGCCGTAAACACTTAAATTGAAGCAAACCAAAAATGCCAAGCGTTGTGAATCCGTCTTAAACGCTTTGTTATGTGAGTTTTTTAACTTTAACACGAGACCGCTCTTTATTAGAAAGTTCCAAGCTTTTCAGCTGTGCTTTCCTCATAGAGTCCTCAACGGGATATACTTCGAGCAGCCAATGACGAAAACCGTAAAAACCGAGAAATAAACCTATTGCAGAGAAAATGGCGCAACCGAAAGGTAGAAATTTCCGATCATTCTCAATTATTTCTATTTTCCGTTCTTCAATCGCAATACGATAATCTTTGTCAGACCCAGACAACTCAGCATTTGATGAAATAATCGAAATTTTTTCCAATGATTCAAAAACAGAGTCATTGAATCGGTACGTTTGATATCCGAGAAAATAAAGACTTAGGATAAATATCACCGAGCCAATTATAGCCATCAATTTGTAAGGGTTGTCCGTTGGGATGCTCAATGTAGAGTTCATAATACTCCTTATTATCTCCTAGCACATAACGCTGCATTAAGGTGTGAGCAGCGCTTGGCTATACTTGAGCGAAGCGAAACCGCCAAGCGTTGCGAATCACTCTTAAATGCTTTGTTAGGGCACTGTTCTCAAAGATGACCACCTTACTAGCCAGCCCTTTGAATTTACACGATTTTCAAACGTTTCTCGTGATCTTTTAGGGTTATGTGTGACACAGTAACCAAATAAGGATTCATACCCAAAAGCTGCAATACATTCATAGCTATCAGGTGCGACTTGTCGAATGGCAACAGCTGTCTCTTGTTCTGGCCAATAGCTCATAGCATCAAGGGAGCTTGTGTAGGGTAAATCGCCATTCCGAGTATGCATTAGTGCTTGGTTACGAACTTGCCAGTTAACTTCTGGCATTAGCTGCTTGAGCTGAGATTCATGGTGTAAATATGCATTAGGGTCGTTCTCGTCTGGAGCAAAGTAAATAACATCCGCATCGTTCAATGGTGTTGCTACATCAAAGCCATGCAGTGCATCCCAAACAAGATTACGAACGAAACCAGCTAAAATGTAACACTGAGGCAAGCCCAATTTAGAGACGCAATCTAAAGCTTTAACTCTAACTGGATCTTGCTTGATTAATTCTACGATTCTATCCATTTTCGCCCTGTGCCCTAACGCCTTGTTAAGGGGTGAGCAACGCAATACCGATGCTGCCGCATACCACCTTAATCACTAAAAGCAACGCATAGTAAAAATGCCACGCGTTGCGAATCCCTCTTGAACAATTTGTTAGCTTAAATTATATAGCACCAAGCCAGACCACCCCAAAACAGAATATTCAAAGTCCAGACCATTACACTCTGAACTGGAAGCATATGAAAAACTAACTGGGGACATGCCTTAAGTTCACTAGGAGAGAACAGCATTTGCGGCTGAAAATCCCAACTAGTAGCTAAACGCAGACCTCTTTTGAACCTAGGATGATTCACCAAGTATTCAGCGTAGGATGAATAAATTGTCCATAACCCAAAAAAGCCCAGTAACTCAATTAGGGATATCACTTCCAAACTAAATGGCAATAGTGAAGGTCCACCAATGAGCAAAATAGCTGCAAATATCCATTTTCTATTTCTCATTACACATCCTTGTTAATGATTTAAGCTAACGCCCTGTTAAGGGGTGAGCAACGCAATACCGATGCCACCGCATACCACCTTAATCACTAAAACTAACGCATAGTAAAAATGCCACGCGTTGCGAATCCCTCTTGAACAGTTTGTTAGCTATTTTTTTCCAACGCCTCTCGGAGCTTAGCTATCGTATGCTGACTGTAGACTTTAATTCCATTGCGCTCTAACAATGCAGCAGTTACCCCTGAGCCATCGATTTTGATCCCGTTGAATGTACCGTCATAAATTTTTGAACTGCCACAGGAAGGGCTGCCTTCAGCGAGTATCGCGTACTTTATTTGCTGTTTTTTGCAAAGTTCCAAAGCGTTCTCTGCCCCACTTACAAATTGTTCAGTAACATCAATACCATCATTTCCAACAACGTTTGCCAAACCATCAAGCACATCAACACCTTTACCAGTAATGATTTCGGCAGGTGCTCTAGGAATAGGTAAACCTGCTGATACTTCGGGGCAAAAGGTCACTAGTTCTGCGTTTGACTTGAGCCATAGCAGCTCAGGCTCTTTGACTGATAAACAGCTCGCATTGTATCTAACGTTGTTTCCAACCAGACATGAACTAACGAGAACTTTTACCACTGGAACTCCTTTATATACGAGAAATAGCTAACGCCCTGTTAAGGGGTGAGCAACGCAATACCGAAGCCGCCGCATACCACCTTAATCACTAAAACCAACGCATAGTAAAAATGCCACGCGTTGCGAATCCCTCTTGAACAGTTTGTTAGGGCGCAGAGCCTATTGATACACGCTGACTTCTATTAAGTTTTTATCAAGATCCAAAAAATAGACCGATTGGATTGCACCAACAGCTCCTGATTTTTCGACTGGACCCTCTATGATTTTGACATTTTCTTTGACTAAATGGTTTACCACTGATGTCAACGGCCAATCTGAAATTAAGCAAACATCACCTGAACCAACATTAGCTACATTTCGCGGTTCTTGGCCAAGAAGCTGAAAGTTAATCTTTTGATTTCCGAACGTTACAGCCTTACGGCCATTGGCAAAAGTTACTTCTTCCATGCACAAAACCCGTTTATAAAAGTCCACTGATTTTTCTATGTCGGAGACTGTGAGAACAATATGATCTATGTGATGAATCATCATTTTACTCCTTGCGCCCTAACGCCGCGTTAAGTGGTGAACAACGCGACCACCCAACCTAAATTATTGTACCGTAGACACAAAAGCCGATTAAAACTAAAAATGCCAAGCGTTGTGAATCCGTCTTAAACGCTTTGTTATGTGTTTCTTTCCAATGAGTTTACATAGTAAAAATATGAGAAATCTTTACTTTTATAGGTGCGACCTTTTAAGTCTGAAACACCTGCCTCGATGGGCACATCTGTTTTAGCAAAATCTGTCTGATTACAATACTGATCTAAGCTTTTAAAGCCGAGCTCTTCAAGAACAGAGTCCGTAATAGTGCCAACATCACACGAAGTGCCGGGATTGAGAGGTGACGAAAGCTTTCCAATACCAAACCAGTCGATCCTATTTTGAAACTTAGAAACACGCTTACCTAAAGCAGAAAAGTAAAACGACTCTGGTTTTAATATTACTGGTTGTCCTCCGATATTCGTAACTCGAATTTTTAGAGTTTCCTCTAATAACTCTTCGTCAGGAGAAAATTCTTCCGAATAGCTAGATAAGTCACCAACGACGATTTCGACAACACAATTGGCTCTGCGCTCATACCTTGTTAAACAAAACGTAAGAACACTAATAATAAAACCGAGTACGCCCGCAATCTTCGCGACTACATCCAAATCTATCATCGAAACCTCAATTTTTCGGAAACACATAACGCGCAGTTAAGGTGTGAGAGACGCACATGCACCCTAACCTAAAATAAACTCTGATAAATCCGTGCCTATTTGGGCACTAAAACCCCAATGCGTTTCGAATCGCCTTGAACGTCTTGTTATTCCGCAACTAAAGTCGGCTATGTTTACGCCTAATCTTTTGATATGACGAGAAATTTTCGGTATGCAGGCAAAAATCGAAGCCGAAGTATTTGGCAGCTCACTACCTTAAATCGCTTTAGCGTCACTCTTTAATTGCTGCGCCATATTAAGGTGCGCTTAAAGCGCTTTAAGGCTAGCATGGAAATGACCAATATTCGCCCTTTTCGCCGCTTTTCCACCCTATTCCCCCGCCACTTTCACTCTTAGGCTACAACCACGTACATTCAGCCTGAGAGATCCGTTGCGGAAATAACGCCCTGTTAAGGTGTGAGCAACGCAATACCCAAGCTCCCGCATACCACCTTAACCACTAAAACCAACGCATTGTAAAAATGCCATGCGTTGTGAATCACTCTTAAACAGTTTGTTATGTACCGCCTCAAAACAAGGCACTTTCAATTTGGAACCATTGCTCCATAAAAGGGATAAAGTCCCTTTGAGGTATGAACTTCTGTGCTGCTGTATTATTTTTTAAAAATACTTCCTCCAAAGCCCACACATGGTGGTCGGCGTAAACAGCCCACGCCTTTGCTCCATCGTTAAGCTCTAATCGGGATAGAGGCTTGACAGACAGATAGCCTTTTAACAAAGCTAATGACCTATGAAGCTCCAAATCGAACATAAACATGCATGCTCTCGCCAACTCATAACCAGGAGGCATGTTTTGCACTAAATCCCAGTCGATCACGTCGCTTACTGTGCAATTAGAATCAAAAAAGACATTGAAATGATGAAAGTCGCCGTGGATTAATTGCCTGCTTGTTAACGGGGTATATGAGTGCGCAGCTTCTGAGCTAGCTAGATAATCACGCTGTTGCTTTACTCTTCGTAGCACCGAGCTATTCGTATCAAACTCACTATTGGCTTCAATAGTGGCGACTATGTTTTGTAGTCTATCGACCCAAGCACTTTTACCCCAAGATAGCTCAATTGTTGGAAAGTCGTTTCCAACCACAGAAGCGAGTTGAACATGCAGGTCAGCAAGGGCTTTTCCCAGCTGAAAAGCATGAGACTCAGACAGAGCACTTTTTTCGATTAACGTTCCTTTTGCTTCAGGAAATAGAGCATAAAACTCATCACCTATTTTACAAAAGGAGTGGTGATCGCGCGTCAAAACAGGGGCAATTATAGTATTCAAATTTTTCGATAGCTTTCTCAGTAGCTCATGTTCTAACTTGATCTTAGCAACATTGCGAACACTATATTTTCTAAGATAATAAGTCTCTGAGGATTGGATACGAAAAACATGATTCGTCGCACCAGCTGATTGACGTTTTATACTAGCGCCAGAACCAATCTGACTCCAGTTTTCACCAACCTCACGAACAAAACCACTCATAATTCCAGTTACCTCTTAGGTACATAACGCCCTGTTAAGGTGTGAGCAACGCAATACCGAAGCCGCCGCATACCACCTTAATCACCAAAATCAACGCATAGTAAAAATGCCACGCGTTGCGAATCACTCTTGAACAGTTTGTTAGTTGAATTGTTTCACCGCTCTACACTTGGGAAAGGTTGAACAACCCCAAAACTGTTTACCTATATTTTCACCACGCTTGGTTTCACGCAACACCATTTCAGAGCCGCAACGGGGACACTGATTTGAGCTAGCTTTGGATACGACAACTTCTTTGACATGTTTGCGATGCTTTAAATCCGTAATGACTCCGCGCTTTAACTTTATCTGGTTTATAGACTCAGTTAACCGAGCATAATCTTTGTCAGAGAACACTACCTCGTTAAATTGCTGAATGTATCGAATACTTCCTCGAGCATAGGTAACGTTTGGAGGCATTTCGGTTTTAAAGGTACTGTCACCGATGAAAACAATAACTGAATGCAAGTGATCTTCATTGCAAACTAGCAAGGTTTCCAGCGCTTTGATGTGCTTGTAATTCTGATGTAGCGGGTTTTGAAATTTAGAAGAATGACGGTAAATCTTTTGTGTCCACTGCTTCTGGCGAGCCGAGCCAAATATCCAACCTTTCATATTCTTAGTTTCAACGACAAAGATGCCATATTTAGAAACCACAATATGGTCGACTTGAGTTGTACCATCGCTAGTCGGCAACGTTACGTCTTTTATTAGCGTGTAATCAGACTCTGGTAATTTGGACAAAAGACGGTTTACGAGAAACTCACCAAATACACCTTTTAGCCACCTACTTTTGAAAACACTAACAATGAGCAATAAAGGTAGTAGATACCAAACTTGCTCAAGAACATTAAGAAATGCTTCAAAAATATTCACGGATTTTCCCTATTCAACTAACGCCCTGCTAAGGGGTGAGCAACGCAATACAAAAGCCGCCGCAAACCACCTTAATCACTAAAATCAACGCATAGCAAAAATGCCACGCGTTGCGAATCCCTCTTGAGCAGTTTGTTATGTGTCAAATTTTAAACTCGAACTTAGCTTTTTTAGGGCCAGTTTCCCCTTTTTCGGAAGGCGCATACTTCCGTTTTGATAATATTCGCACTGCTTCAGCATCGAACACTCCTTTAGGTACAGAATCAGTAACCATTATGTCAATCACATCACCCTGACTATTAATATTAAACGTGAGTACAACAGTACCGACTAATTTGTTTTTCCTTGAACCTTTATGATTCCTAGGCGATACACTGTCCCGAGCTTTGTGTTCTCGATAATTTGGGGAACTAGCACTTTCAATTAAACCAGCGCAGCCAGACAATAATGCCGCTATAAATAATATTAAAATCTTCATACTTAATCTTTGACAACATAACGCCCTGTTAAGGTGTGAGCAACGCAATACCGAAGTCGCCGCATACAACCTTAATCACTAAACGCAACGCATAGTAAAAATGCCACGCGTTGCGAATCACTCTTAAACAGTTTGTTATAGCGCTAGTTTGGCGTAGTTGATGAAGACGCGTTTGCTGCTTGAGTTGCTTGTTCTGGTGTCATTTGGCCAAAAAGCGTGTCCATCATAAAACCAATTCTCTTACTTGCATCACCAAATTTATTAGGATTAGCGGTATAAGGAACTTTAAATTTCACTTCCCCAACTCTTTGCCCGCCTTGATAAGCTGTTATCTCCGCGTTTTTCAAATATAACGCCAGATCCCACCCCCAGTGACCTTCATATTCAAGAGTCAATTTGTTCAGGTCGTGCTTAGAATTATCAGGTACGACAACATAAGAATAGTTATGTTCTTGTAGCCAAGACTCAATTGTATTTTGGAACCCAGAGCGAGTTTCATTATCTTTAACAACAACTATTTCCGACTTAATATTAGTCTCAGGAACAGGGGTGCCCATATATCTGGGAGACCCACAACCAACTAGTGTAAGAGAAGCTAAAGACAACACTATAATTTTTTTCATTTTTATTTTCTCATATTGTTTTTCAGACACATTGTATCTGTTTGTTTATGCGCTATAACGCCTTGTTAAGGTGTGAGGCACGCAATACCAATGCTTACGCATAACACCTTAACCACTAAAGCCTACGCACAGTAAAAATGCCACGCGTGCCGAATCACTCTTGAACAATTTGTTAGCAATCGGTCCCAAACACTTTTGTGCAAGTTTGATTTGCTAATTTCTCGACATATGGTTCAAATTGTTTTTCACCAGAAAGCTCAACAAGCTCCGCGAGAACATACGTAGAAACTAAAACAGTTAACTGCAACAAGAAACTAACTTCTTGATCATCTATAGTAGGAGTTATAAAACCACCTTTAGAAATATGTCTAGAAGTAAGTTCTGACCCACCATGTGTAAAGTCATGCACAAAAGGCTTTAGCATTTCCCATAGTTTGCTAAAGAGCATACTGTCTTCATATTCCTCCTCTATAAGCTCAATATTCTTTCCTACCGCATTCCATTTATCTTTGTAAATCGCCTTATTCGCTTGATCTTTATTTGCGCATTTTCGGAGCCAAACTGCCCTAAAAGTGTTTTCTAAAGTAGGTCGAACCAAAGAGAATGCCGAAGCAAAATTTTTCTTTTCTACAAGAGTTTGCACCGCATCACAGTGGCTTATAGAAACAAAAAACATTGCGCTTATAAATTCGTTATGACCTTGCCTTTTAACTGAAATCTGCTCAGCTAATTTCCAAACAATATTCAAATGTTCTCTAGTATCGAACACTAATTGCATAGTTACAGAACCTAATTTTTCGGGGATTGCTAACGCCCTGTTAAGGTGTGAGCAACGCAATACCAAAGCCGCCGAATGCCACCTTAAACACTAAAACCAACGCATAGTAAAAATGCCACGCGTTGCGAATCACTCTTAAACAGTTTGTTATGTGCGCGGTTAAGTGATTCTCATATCTTTTCTGAACGATGCATCACCATATAGTGAGTGCCCAGTTTTGGACATTAACCTGGGATTATCACATTACTGTAAAGATCTTGATTTGTAAGTTGATTCACCTTTTCTAACAAGCCTGCCACCTTAAAATAGGCTGAAGTGTGATCTGCCTTTTTATATGCTAAATCCATGCATCTCGACCTCAGATCTGAAGAGACAACTTTCAGCGCCTCAACTACTTCGACGTTATTCGGACTCTTTTCTAGGTATCTTTTCCCAACGAAGTAGGCTTTCTCGTACTGCTTTTTCTTCGCTAAGTTCATTAGCTCTTCTGCTGACATGAATACATTATTCCTATAAGCACATAACGCCTTGTTAAGGTGTGAGGCACGTAATACCTATGCTTCCGTATACCACCCTAAACACTAAACCCAATGCATAGCAAAAATGCCACGCGTGCCGAATCACGCTTGAACAATTTGTTATAACTCATCTTGCTGAGGTGTAGAAAAGCTATTTTTGCAAACTGGGCACGCCCAGATATAGCTACTTGTAGAAAACGAACCTACTGCGACCACACCATTACATTTATGATGAAGCGTAATAAGTTTGTCATTAGCCTCAAAGCATGATGTACACCATGGACCTTCGCCATATGGTTCAATTTCAGTACCTTTAGGTAATAGGAAGTTTCCATCTCGTCTCACAAGTGTTGCAAGAGATTTCTTGCTCTCGAGTTCTTCGATCTTACGTTTCAATGTCAAAATCTGATCTTGTGCATCGATGAACTGCAATTTCGCTTCTGCTAAATTTCCCATTAAATCCGCAAGTTTCAATTTTATTTGGGCCTCTTCCAGCGAAGATGAAGCATTTTGCACTTCACGTCCTATATCAATTGCAGTTTTAATTGAGCTTAAACCCGCTGTGATTGTCGCAATATCCAATATAAACCTCCGAACATGAAAATGAGTTATAACGCCCTGTTAAGGGGTGAGCAACGCAATACCGAAGCTGCCGCATACCACCTTAAACGCTAAACGCAATGCATAGTGAAAATGCCACGCGTTGCGAATCACTCTTAAACAGTTTGTTATAAGGCGGGCTCAAGGACAATATCGTGACCATCAACTTCAATTAGTCCAAAGTCACCTTCCAAAGAAAGAGAGCCTTGCAAATAAGATATTCCTTCAACTTCACCCAATGTTGGTATGTCATTTAAAGTCGTCTTGCTAGCGGATAGCTGCATACCCTTAAAACGGACAGTTATCGCTTTACCTTGCTTATTACTGACTAATAGCTTGACCTTCTGGTCGGACTCTAGAAGGAATAGCATTTCGATATAGGTATCATCAAAACTCTGATTAAGTGAGAGTAACTCTGAGTCAATTAGACAATTTAGTTCCATATTCCTTCAAGCCTTATAACGCTGCGTTAAGGGGTGCCGGCACGCAATACAAAAGCCTCTGCAAAGCGCCGTAAACACTGAACCCAATGCATACTAAAAATGCCACGCGTGCCAAATCCCTCTTAAACGCTTTGTTATGTGAAATTTACTCGTACATCTTGCCTCGATGCTTTAGCCAGCCATGAGCATGACTATTACTCGGATCTTGGTGAGTCCAATGGATTACCCCACCTTTATTATTCCACTCATATTCGCCGTAGAACTGCACATAATCACCAACTTTCAATCCGCTAATTCTTGGCGCAAGATCTATGTTGTGAGCTACCAAAAGCGTTTGCTTGTTCTCTAACTTGAGTATGAACTTTTGATGTCTTGAGCCTTTATTATCATCAGGCAACAAGCGAATAACTGTACCAGAGCCTCGAATTTGAATATCACTTTGATGATTTTCGAATGCCTGCTTTAGTTGACTATCATCAGCCCTTACACCAATCGAAACAATGCTAAAAACTGCTAATAATAGAATTAAAATATGTTTCATTTACTCGTTCCTTCGATTTCACATAACGCCGCGTTAAGTGGTGAACAACGCGACCGCTGAACCTAAACCATTGTGCCATAAACACTAAAGCTGATTCGGACTAAAAATGCCAAGCGTTGTGAATCCGTCTTAAACGCTTTGTTATACAAATTTTTACAGCTTATCCGCCAACTTCTTAAGGTAAGATTTGGCTAGTTCATTTTTACCTCGGCTTAACCACTTTACACACTCTAAAAGTTCCCAGATTAAGCCTTGGTCACCATTTGTATATGCAGGAAAGTCTTCGTGCTTTGGTGCTGGAGCATCGGTTAATCGTGACTCCACAGCACCCGCTTTATCAAATAGCACTTTGAAAGGTCTTGATATATCAAAAGGTTCACTTAGATCTAGGCAATGAATCTCTGTGCTGGTTAAATCCGTAAAGATGTACTTTGTAAAGTAAGCATTCTCGTTATGGAAGCCTTGATTACGATAGAAAATTTCTTTGCCACGCTCAAAAGCTAAGAAACACTCTTGTGTGGATTTATGGAACTCATTTTGAGTAAGAATCAAAATGTCAGCGTCAGATACTCGGTCACCCTTACCTGAAGCCAATGAGCCTAATAGCACTGCGGCAACCACATTGTCTTCGGAAATAAACGCAGAACAAGCAGATTTAACCAGTTCATTTTGAAGGGGAAGATTTTCAAGATTAAGTTCTTCTAAACTCACAGTTACCTCCGTTTGTATAACGCCTTGCTAAGGTGTGAGTAACGCAATACAAAAGCTACCGCACAGCGCCTTAATCACCATAAGCCACCGCATAGTAAAAATGCCACGCGTTACGAATCACTCTTAAGCAATTTGTTAGTACATGCGCTACTTCTATTTATGCGCTCCAAGATATTGAAAAGTGGCATGATATGAAAGGCTTTGAACACTGAAGTGAGACGGGCAGCTACAAAACTTAAACTCGATTAAGAAACAAAAGTTGGCTAGAAGAAAAACGCACTGAACTCCCTTACTTTCACTAGCTTCAAATTAGAAAAGGATTCGATCCTCGCACTTGGACAGCAACACCAAAGAAAGGCAATTCTGACTTAGTAAAAACCACGAAAGAGAAGAAGCGCCAAAGAAATAGGCTAAGAGTTAGAAACCGTAAACGGTGAAATCAAAGCAAACACTCCGCATATAGTGCCACCGGAAAGAACGTGAAAGGTACAAACTGAAAGGTGTAAAGACGAACGCCAAAACAGATAAACACCAAAACTGATGACCTTTGATGCTAAACCCGTACTAACGCCGCATTAAGGTGCGAACAACGCTTAACACCTAACCGAACCCACTGCTCCTTAAACACTAAAACCAAGTTTAAACTGAAATCGCCAAGCGTTGTGAGTCACTCTTAAATGCTTTGTTATGTGTGTCTCAATGCATGCAGAACCTTCAACGAAAACTCATCCCAGCCAGGAGCAGTAAAAGCAATACTCCTTAAATTTTTTACAGCTTCAATCGCCTCATTGGGCAGTAAGTTTCTTGTACGCATTAAATATGCGGCTAAGGCTAAACCTGTGCGATCTTTGCCTGATTTACAATGGACAATGACCAAACCATTACACTTATGCTGTTCGATAAAACTGACTATTTGCGGAAGAGACTTTAAACAAAGCTCTAGGTCTCCATCAAGAGGTGGGGCATTACTTGAAAGCTGGATGTTTCTGTAAGCAATACACAATGTCTCTAAAAGTGAAACATGCACCATTTCACCGTCATTCACGGAAAGAATAGCAGCTACGTTATTATTATGTAATTCATCAAGGTTCCACATGCAGCTATCAGGACCACACCTACCAGCCACCGATTCTTCCACAAAAAATAGCTGCTGCATAAGTTTTCTCCTTCAGACACATAACGCCCTGTTAAGGTGTGAGCAACGCAATACCGATGTCACCGCATACCACCTTAAACACTAAACGCAACGCATAGTAAAAATGCCAAGCGTTGCGAATCACTCTTAAACAGATTGTTAACTGGCGTGTATCAGTAATCGTAACTCAGAGAGTCTGGGTTCATAACTTTCTCAATACCAGATTCCAACAAGCCTTTTTTCAGTGCTTTATGCACTAATAAAAAGCTCGGAATTTCTAGTAAATACTTACCGTTAACCTTAGTTTTAGCACACTCTTCCAATAGCTGTTCTCGCGATTGGTTAAATGGAAAACTGTGAGAACGATTGTAATTCCAGTTATTGCGTAATAATTTCTCTCGATGCTGAACCGCACGATGAATAACAGATAATAACCACCCATCTAACTCGGTTAATTGTTCAGTATCATTTACAAGCGGATAGAAACTCATTACGCCTTTAAAATAAATTCGTTTTGTACGACCTGATAGATAGTCCTTAATTTGCTTTTTACTCAATCCACCGTACATGTAACGACGAATTTGCATCATTGCACTAAGGAAGTTTTTGTCTTTGTCGTTTGCTGGAATCTCTTGACCTGCTAAAGATGACTGCTTCAATGGCTGAATCAAATTTCTATATAGAATATAAGAAATTTGCTTTTTAATTTTAAGGACTGACTTATCTTTGATAGAAACATTATCAACTGATAGGGTGTATCCTAAAAAGTCCAAACTACTTTTAGCTGATATCTCTGAAGGAAAATCCTCTTTGGTCAACAATGATATACCCTCCGATTTTGCAGCATTTATTTTTACTCCTGCATCATTCGAAAAACGATTTATCAAGCCAAACGCATTACATATTTTCGAGTAGTCGGGTGTCCAAACAATCGTGTCATCGGCATATCGAGAAAACTTAACCCCCTCTCTTTCTAGATCAGAGTCAAAATTCCAACATGTCAAATTGGCTAAAAATAAACTAATAGAAGTACCTTGAGGTATACCTACGGTTCTATCTTTCAGGAAAACCTTGATTACAAATCTTTCTTCTGGACTAATGAAAAAGCCATTTTGGTCAAACTGTTTAGTTAAATAGTCGTGCGAGATAGAACCAAAATAGTCAGAAAAGTCAAATTCAGCTAAAAAAGTACGCTCATTTCTCCGTAGGTCAACGGAGATGTCTTGAATCGCGAAATGAACATTTCGGTCATTTCTGTAAGCATAAGAAAACGAGCTAAATCTGTGTTTATTCTTTGCTAACAATCGATTAAAAAACAACTTCGATACTGCTGCATCAGGAATCTGGAAAATAGACACCTTTCGTTCCCCACCATCAGCTTTAGGAACGATTTTTATATGAGGAGCATTGGGGGTGTATGTTCTATCTTCGATTTTTCTCGCAATGGATCTTGCGATACTTTTATGCTTTTTTAATACATAGAAGGGATTAAATTTTTTATCGATAGACCAGTAATCTGGTTGATGAACAATCTTAGTGGGCGCTGAATCACCGAGTCTTTTTTTGTTTCTCTCATGCTCCAAGTGCAAACGGTTGTGATATTCATGATATCTCTTGATTAGCTTTTTCGCTTCATCTTTAATCACACTTGCTAAATGTTTTTCTAAACTCATATATTCCTCATACAAAAAAGCCCGAGCGTTAGCTCGAGCCTTTCCACGGTATAAACCCAAGTAAAAGTAAGTTACCACTTGGTTGATGAAAATTTGACGTCTCACCCCCGTCAGTGTGAATTTCACAGCTGAAGATCAACCATTGCTGATTGATAGAAGGCAATACCGTTGTTTCCATGGGAAACTTATTGCGTAATATACACTAAACTTTATCTAAATCAATAGTTAATGTGTGGAAAGACAGTTAACGCCCTGTTAAGGGGTGAGCAACGCAATACCGATGCCGCCGCATAACACCTTAAACACTAAAAACAACGCATAGTGAAAATGCCACGCGTTGCGAATCCCTCTTGAACAGTTTGTTATG
>ERZ1673961.404-NODE-404-length-18519-cov-18.757853_pt1 | contig 18519 bp, 20 predicted proteins | sample MGYA00580189_ERZ1673961 | MGnify/ENA primary metagenome ERZ1673961 (study PRJEB41334, sample SAMN05608105) | rock metagenome | biome: terrestrial subsurface; feature: shale formation; material: shale | place: USA: Pennsylvania ... | reverse complement strand
TCATTGAAGTTCGGCCAAACCTACACCGGATACAGCAACAACTGCACCGTAGACAGCGTGAAAGAAATCGAAGTCACCTCCAGCGCTGGCACCTTTGTCTACACCTTCTAACTTTCAATTCCCAAATAACACACTCAACCAAATCGTAAGGACCAACTATGAACAAGTCATCTCTACTTATCGCAACAGCGTTAGTTTTCTCTACCTCTTCCGCTTTTGCTGGTGGAACACTAGGCGGTAACCCATCCGCAGATTCGGGTGCAGTCAACGTCAGTGTGGGCAAATGCACTCAATACAAAATGGATGTGAAGGCGGCGCAGCAGAAAGGTAAAGACGTAGCGAGCATCACCGTTCCTGAAGGCTGTGAAGCCATCAAAGAAAAGTAACACCACCAGCAACGGTAAAAAACAACAATGGGGAGCAATTACGCTCCCTGTTGCTTATCACCGACCTAATAGATGAACAAATATTTTTTTGTTCAAAGCCGACTGATTACCAACTCAAATGTCTCAAAATTCAACCCTACCTGCTCCACCGCAGAAATATACACAAGTGAAAAGCTTTACATTGCAATTGTACTTTTTAATAAGTTAATCGCATGCACTCACTCTGTTAGCGACTGCCGTAGCGCTGTTGCCACTCAGTACTTAGCGCTGTCTGCCAACTTGGATGAGGTTCTTCTACAGATGGAAACAACTGTGAACGGCTTGCAGATCCACTAAGGTATTGTGCTTTGAGTACTGAAGGATCGCCCCATATCTCTAAGTCACCTTTGCGAGACTGGGCTTCAGGACTGAGTAAATAGTTAATGGTGACCATCGCACCAGCTTTTGCACTGGCATTCCATGGGATAGCCAAAAAGTGAAGGTTAGTTAACGCTCCCTTCTGCATAGCATAAGCTTGTGCGTTTTCAGATAACTTACCTGCGGCTTGAGCCGCAAAAACTGCATTTGGATTAAAAGTAACCGCTAAGTCAATTTGTCCATCATCAAGTAACTGCATCATTTCAGCAGAACCCGAAGGAAATTGCCGCCCAGAACGCCAAGCTACTGTGTGGAGTTGATCTAAGTAGTCCCACAGAGGCTGACTCACGGAAAGAAAGGACTTCTTATCAACTGGCATAGCTAATACTGGGTTATTATCGGTTAATTCAATTAACAGCGCTTTGAGAAAGCTTGCACCATGAAACTCCGGAGGCCGAGGGTAGCTGATACGATTTGGATTTGCTTGAGCATAGTTAAGTAGCTCATCGAACGATTTCGGGGGATGGCTTATCTTTTGTCGATCGTAAATGAAGACTAACTGACCGACTCCCCACGGAGCCTCTAGTCCCTCAGTTGGCTCTGAAAAATCACGTGTAACAGGCAACGATTTGTCCACGGCTGACCAGTTGGGAAGACTATCGACAATAGGACCGTATAATAATTGATTATCTTTCATCGACTTAAAGTTTGCCCCATTAACCCAAACTAAATCAACACTTCCGTTATCCTGCTTCCCAGCGGCCTTTTCTGCAACGAGGCGACTTACCGTCTCCGCAATATCAGAAATTTTGACATGCACCAAGTTAACACCATATTGCTGTTTAAGTTGGGTGCCTGCCCAGCGGAGATAGTCATTGACTTCTTGACTTCCCCCCCAAGCATGGAAATAGACCGTTTCCCCCTGAGCTTGCTTAGTTACGTCCTGCCACTGTTGAGCTTGTAACCAAAACGAACACAGGCTTGCACTTAAAAATATAAACCAACGCTTCATAACTATCCTTAATTTAGTACGTGAGTTAATCTCAAGTCATCCAGATGACAAAGAGCATTGAACATCGCATCTAGCTATCACTTATTATGAACTTCAGTGATCATTGCTTATGTGTTAGACCGTTTATTCCCCAGTCATAATCCAGATAACGTATTTTCACACCACCTGACTTGAGTCTCTTTTGCATATCATCAGATAAGTTGAGTGTTTCTTTATAATCAACAAGGAAGTCTTCAAGGCGCTCATAACCGAGCCAGCCACGTTGAAAATCCTCTTTGTACCATTTAAAGATTGAAGACAAATGTATCGAATCTTCATTAACATAGTTTCGAGTCGTGTCACTGAGAAATAATCGAGTTTGTTCATTCAGTTGCTGATTGATACTCTTACTTTCATAAGCTTCGGCTCGTAAAGCCGGACACCCGATACTGGCACAGTTAACGGCAAAATGAATTCTAGGGTCGTTGTAGCGACCAGAGCCTCGAATCAAACTATGCTCAAGGTCATCTAGAGAATACGTTTGCCCAAACAAATCTACGAACTCTCGACTCCATGGTGAACGGAGAAAGTGGCCCAGATCTTTTATTGATTCAAGATCAGGCCATTTGGTTAAAATCAATTCAATTGTCCAAGCATTGTAAGCGTTGATCAAAAATGCCAGTTGCTCTTCGGTGTCCCAAACATCAAACTGTTTCTTCGTCACCGATGATAGTGCTCTTAAATAGTCTTTAAGTAATTTGTGATCTTTTTGCATTCCCCAATAATCAACTTCGGTAGAGATGCCTCCATTGTTGGAAACCACATAATTTTTCAACAATCCATCCCACTGGTGATGATCAAACTCACCAGCCCTAGCCGATGAAAAAGTCAAAATAACGATGCATAAAGACCACACTAGTTTTTGAATTATCATCATCGCCTCCAGTCATGATATTTTTCAATCCAGCTCAATAAAAACTGTGGCGCATGAGCTCGTTTCCATTCCCCGGAAACATACTTGTTCGCTTCAGCCCAGGTTGGGTATGCGTGAATCGTTCCCAATATTTTATTGAGCCCTAACCCATGTTTCATCGCCAATACAAACTCCGCCATCAATTCCCCACTATGCTCACCGACAATAGTCACACCAAGAATGTGATCTTTACCTGGCGTGGTCAGAACCTTAACAAAACCATGTGCTGATCCATCCGCGATAGCTCTATCTAAATCGTCGAGTGAGTAACGAGTCACTTCATAAGCAACTCCCTGCTCTTTCGCGTCTTGTTCGTTCAAACCAACACGGGCTATCTCAGGGTCTATAAATGTCGTCCATGGGATCACACGGTAATCCACTTTAAATTTCTTAAATTGACCGAATAAACCATTAACTGCCGCGTACCATGCTTGATGTCCAGCAACATGAGTGAATTGATAAGGTCCCGCTACGTCACCAGCCGCAAAAATATTAGGGTACAGTGTTTCCAAATATTCATTGGTAACAATCGTCCTATTAGTCTCAATCCCCAAATCCTCTAAACCAAAACCGGTAAGTCTTGCTGTACGCCCAACGGCACACAATAATTCATCAAACTCAATAACATGCTCTTGCCCTTCAGATTCGACGATTAAGCGCTTACACTCACCATTAGGTTTGTTGGATTTTTCAAATCTCAGTGCTTTGTGGTTTGTCAGTAAGGTCACACCATCTCGTTCTAAAGATTTTTTGGCCATTTCTGATACATCGGGATCTTCTCTAATCAATATCCTCGGTGCCATTTCAACTTGAATAACGTTTGAACCCAATCGAGCAAAGCTTTGTGCTAGTTCGCAGCCTATAGGCCCACCTCCGAGCACAACCATACGTCTAGGTGGCTGTTCAAGTTTTGCAAACTCATCCCATAACGTGTCACTAGTGACATACCCGACCTCTTCGATTCCGGGTAAGGCTGGCACAAAAGGACGCGCACCAGTCGCCAACACGATGGCACGGCTAGTTAAGCGTTGAACATTTCCATCATTGCGTTGGATTTCTACTGTCCACGGGTCTATCAATTTCGCATAGCCTTGTATGACATCGACCCCCAAATCCGTATAACGCTCAATGCTGTCATGCGGCTCCACTTTAGCAATCACATCATGAACGCGTTGCATAACATTACGGAAGTTGAGTGGAGGAGTGTCGATATCTTCAAGTCCAAACTGGCTAGCATTTTTCATCTGATGCGCCAATTTAGCACTTCGAATCAGAGCCTTGCTTGGGATACAACCGTAATTTAAGCAGTCGCCGCCCATTTTATGTGCTTCAATTAATGACACTTTGGCTTTTACTGCTGCAGCGATATAAGCACTGACTAAACCGCCAGCTCCTCCACCGATAACGATAAGGTTGCGATCAAACGTTAATGGCTTAGTATATTTTGCATATACTTGACGTGACTTAATGACAGCTAATATTTTTTTTGTAATCAAAGGGAAAAAGCCTAACAGGGCAAAAGAGAACAGCATTGTTGGAGACAGAATCCCGGATAAGCTATCCAATTGAGCTAGCTGCGTCCCAGCATTAACATACACGATTGTTCCCGCTAGCATGCCAACCTGACTCACCCAGAAAAAGGTCACTGCTCTTATTGACGTCAGTCCCATCAAGAGATTGATTAGAAAAAATGGAAATACCGGTACAAGGCGCAAGGTAAATAAATAGTACGCACCTTGCTTTTCTATCCCATTGTTAAGCGCTTGTAGACGGCTACCAAACCGCCGCTGAACACTATCCCTCAGAAGATATCGAGAGACTAAAAAAGCGAGGGTTGCTCCGATGGTACTGGCAAAAGAAACAACAATGACTCCACCCAATAAACCGAACAGCGCTCCAGCTGCTAGCGTCATTATTGCCGCTCCAGGAACAGAGAGAGCTACGACTAAAACATACCCTACAAAAAACAAACCTCCGACCATCATCGGCGATACGCTACTTTTCCATGCTTCAAACTGACTCTGACTTGCTTTGAGCTTCTCCAATGTCAACAGTTCATTTAAATCTAGTGCAAAGAAAGAGACTCCTAGCAACAAAATTATGATGAGTAATACCAGCTTCTTCATTTATGGAACTCCCTTATCTCGACTAGTTGGACTGACTTAACTTAAAACCATTATTTTGTGCATCAGAACCTGATACACAATGTTAGCTAAAATTCGTTTATCTCTTGTCTGTCGTCTGCAAATGCTCTTTTCTTACACATCGTCGTGAAAAGAAGGGCCATTGTTGCAAAATATCAATAACGCAATGGCAAGCGAAGAGCGCACTCGCTGTTATGCACACAAAGTTTACCTGCCCAATGAGGAGCCGAAATCGGTACGTATGATCGAAATAGACAAAAAATTTGTGTAAGGTTTTCCATCTCTGGTGCGTCTAACAAACACATAGGATAGAGAGGATACGTTTATGTGTAGCACACCAAGAAATGACCCATCTAAACCAATGCCACGTTCTAACCATTTGGCTCATGAAATGACCTTGGGTACAGCGCAGCGACAACGATTTGCTGAAGTGGCAAATAGAGCATTTGAACGACGCGAGGCCAAAAGAAAGCAAATGCGCCAAAAACAAAGCGTTAAGCCACAAAAAAGAGGAATTATCTCGCTGATCTTAGCACTGTTTCGTTAGGTCAAATCTCTTGCGTCGTGGTTTTGCATCAAACCGCATCACAGTTGAGAGCAAAAAATCATTTTCTGTTGATTTTTAGGGCTATAGTCGAGGGAGTTAAAAGCAAAAAGAGAAACGCGATGCTAAGAATTATTCCTATTGCTCTTCGATGGTCGATTATGAAAACAGCGATCAAAGTATCTTTAGTCGTTGGAACCTTATTGAATCTCATCAATCAGGGGGAGGCTCTGTTTAATAATACGGAGATTGCTTGGGGAGAAGTACTGCTGAATTATTTTGTACCTTATTGCGTTTCCTCATACAGTGCCGCAAATACTCAAATGGATAAAGAGAGATCAGTATGAGCAGCGATATGGACATACGCCCTCTCGGTGATACGAGCGATGAAGCGTTCAACGATCCTTTGTTTATCAGCAGAATACGAGAGGACATGCTGAAATTTGCCCGACTTCAGTTAAGAGATGAAGGGATAGCCGAAGACGCTGTCCAAGAAGCCTTGTTGGCAGCGCACCGCAATATCGAAAAGTTTGGTCGCAAGTCAGCGTTCAAAACATGGGTATTTGCGATTTTAAAAAATAAGATCATCGATTTGCTGCGCAAGAATCAAAGAGAAGTGAGCGTCAGCCAACTCGGCAGCGAGGAATCAGATGCGATGGATGAAGTGCTATTTAATCAACGAGGTTATTGGCATACAGATGAACGCCCTGTTGGGTGGTCAACACCAATGGAATCAGTGAAAGATGAGCAATTTTGGCTTGTTTTTGAAACCTGTTTGAATGCGTTACCTGAAAAACTGGCTCGGGTTTTTATGATGAGAGAGTTTGTTGAGCTGGACAGTGACGAAATATGCCAAAACCTAGAGTTAACCACCAGTAACTTGCATGTTTTACTTTACCGAGCAAGATTGAGGTTACGGGAATGCTTAGAGAATAAATGGTTTCGAGGAGAACGAGTATCATGATGAACTGTAAACAAGCCACACGGTTACTGTCAGAATCCTTAGATCGTCCCTTATCCTTAAAAGAAAAGGCGGCGTTGGCGATGCATACATCAATGTGCTCAGGATGTCGCAATTTTGGTAAGCAAATGGGGTCTATTCGACAAATAGCTAAACAGTATGTCCGTGAAGACCCTAATGATTCGACTTCAGATTGATGTAACCACTCAACAGAATAGTCCTGCCTCACTTACTTGAACGATGTGTATCGGTTCCATCTTCAAACGTCAAAACCATTAAGAATCTAAGCGCATAATGCACCTCTTCATCTATAGTTAATATTCATCGATAAAAATAATTAAAAAAAAGTGTAAGAAGCAAGCTGTCATTCCCGACAAACAGATAAGAGTAGAAAATATCAGCTTGAAGGTGAGTAGAAAGACAGATTTTAGTCGCCACTGGATAGCTTAACAATATTCTCTCTCTTTGTTGATGAGAGTATTAACAACGCCGTTGATCGCTTGGAAGACAAATAGATGTCAAATAGAGATGAATGGATATAGCGAAAAAAAATGGAGATACGTTATGAATAAAGCAATGATTTCTGCCTCACTAGTCACCGCTCTAAGCACCGCGTTAGTCATGGCCGCAGCCCCAGCAGAAGCGGGAATGAAAGATAAAGAAAAATGCTACGGCGTGGCATTAAAAGGGAAAAATGATTGTAAAGCAGGTGCTGGTACATCTTGTGCTGGCACATCGGTCAGAGATCACCAAGGTAATGCTTGGTCACTTGTTCCTAAAGGCACATGTGAGCAAACCGTATCTCAAACCTCACCAACAGGATTTGGTCAGTTAAAAGAGTTTGAAGAGAAAAACTCGTAATAACATGATGAATTCGAAGACTATTTCTCGTCTTCCACCATCTATCGGGGTTGGTTTGAAGCCTGAACATGTTCAAACCATCCTCGATACTCAGCCAGAGATGGGCTTTTTTGAAGTCCACGCAGAGAACTATATGGTGGCAGGAGGGCCTTTTCATCATCATCTTACACAGATCAGGGCGAACTATCCGCTCTCGCTTCATGGTGTGGGTCTTTCTATTGGTGGCGAAGGTGCGCTGGATGAAGCCCATTTAGAGCGGTTAGCCACGCTCATAAAACGCTATCAACCAGAAGCCTTTTCCGAACACCTTGCTTGGTCGAGCCATCAGGGTACTTTTTTAAATGACTTACTGCCCGCCCCATATCATGAAAAAACGTTGTTGCGTGTCTGTGAGCATATAGATCGTGTGCAGGAAAAATTAGGCTATCGGATGCTACTTGAAAACCCAGCGACATACGTTGAGTTTTCTAGCTCTGATCTCCGTGAAGAAGAATTTATCTGTGAAGTCGTCAAACGAACAGGATGTGGATTGCTATTGGATGTCAATAATGTCTATGTTTCCTGTGTTAATCACGGGCGTAACGTAGCGTCGTATCTCCAAGCACTACCATTGTTTGCTGTTGGGGAGATCCACCTTGCGGGTTATGCTGAAGATGTCGATTCGTTAGGGTCACCGCTTTTAATTGATAGCCATGGAGCACCAATCAGTAAAGACGTCTGGAATTGGTATCGTTTTGTCATCGAACTCATCGGGCCAAAACCGACCTTGATTGAACGCGATAACAATATTCCACCGTTTGCGGTGTTAGCAGCAGAAGCTAAGCAAGCACAAGAGATCATGGATGAGGTGAAAGTGAAGTTATGAATAAGGAGAGTCAGGCGCAGTGGACGGCAAATATTTTGGGTTCAGGTCAATCTTGTCCAGAAGGTTTAACAACCTGGAATGGTTCTGACCCCAAAATGCGGTTTGCCATCTATCGTAATAATGTGATGGTGTCATTAATCGATGCCCTCGCAGATAGCTATCCTGTCGTTCAAGCGTTGGTGGGTGAAGCATTTTTTCAAGCAATGGCTCGCGAATTTATTAAAGGCCATCCCCCGAGCACCCCTGTTTTGGTTTGGTATGGATCTGAGTTCTCAAATTTTATCTCATCATTTCCTCCTGCTTCAGGAGTGCCTTATCTTGCTGATATTGCTCGACTTGAGTGGATGAGGATTGAATCTTGGCATGCTGCTGACGCGAGTCCTCTATCCCACGAAACGTTAGCAACATGGCTTTCTGATGAGACTGCGTTAGAGCAAACTTGCTTTGTATTACATCCCTCTCTACACACTTTTAATTCTCAATATCCTGTTGCCTCTCTCTGGTCTGCTCATCAAGACGAACGTATTGACCTCAGTACCATTGATATTTCTGCTTCGGAAGCCGTTGTACTCATTAGGCATAATTTAAGTGTCGAAATCACATGTTTGGAGCGGCATGCCGTGGATTTTATTACGCTGCTGAATAATGGGGTTCCATTTGCAGAGGCGGTGCAGCAAGCGGGAGAGTTTGAGCTTTCCTATACGTTAGCTTGGTTAATACAAAACCAAGCGATTACCAATTTGTTACCCGTGGGGGCGTAATTTATGTCACTGAAAATCATCACCTTGATTACATCATTCATCTCGTTGCTCGCTCGCATACCCGATACGATGATTGCTTTACTGGCTCGTTTTTCTATCGCAGCCATTTTTTGGAAATCAGGACAGACTAAGATCGAAGGGCTGACTATCGATATTGTCGCTGGAGAATTTAAACTTGGATGGCCTAGCTATTCGGATTCATTACTTGATCTCTTTCGGTATGAATACCAATTGCCCCTTATCCCACCAGAAATAGCTGCCCCTGCGGCCGCTTTTGCCGAGCACTTTTTTCCACTACTTATTTTGATTGGTTTTGCCACACGTTTCTCTGCACTAGCTCTACTTGGTATGACGACAGTAATACAAATTTTTGTCTATCCCGATGCTTACGCGACGCATGGAGTGTGGGCTGCTGTGCTACTCTTTTTGGTCGCTCGTGGTCCAGGTCTCGTTTCAATCGATCATTTTCTCTCTCGGCGGTTTAGGACGGAATAAACTATGCGTATAAGGTTTCGACTTTCTTTAAGTTATGCTGTTTTACTGATTTTCTTGGCGGCCATTGTTGTGGTCGCTGCATTGCGTTTAGAGAATTTAGCAGAGAACACTCGCCACTTGGTTGAAACAGACTCTCGCCGCGCCGAGCTAACTCATGCAATTAATCTTCACTCAGAAAGTGCCGCTGGGCGTCTACTTTTACTCTTTATTCTTGATGAGCGTGAACAGCGTGTCGCTATCTATAAGGACATCGATCGTCATAACGCCGCAATAAGCGCCGCGCTTAAAGAGTTGTCCCCTCTCATGACGACTCAAAAAGAGCAGAAGCAGTTGAAAGTCCTGTCGGTATTACGAGAGCAATTTGATGAACATTTTACCGCGACGGTCGAGGCACTGGAATTTGGTGACCGTCCCGAAGCGATAAAACTGATGTCTGGCCCCACTCAACAATCATTAAAAAGCTTGCTTGTATTAACGTCGGAGCTGGCGAAATTTCAACAGCAATCCATGGAACAACGACAAACCGAAGCCATTGAACTCGTTCATACCGCTATTCTTACCGTTTTAATATTAGGCATCTGTGCGCTCTTTACAGGAGCGTTTATGGCTTGGTATATGACACGTTCCATCATGATGCCTCTGAACCTAGCGGTGAAAGGAACAACCGCAATTGCCCAAGGTGACCTAACCAATATGCCCATGACCGCAGGCAAAGATGAGCTTGGAGACTTGTTATCTGGAATGACAAACATGCGCGAACGTTTACGGAATATGATTAGCGCAATTAACCATAGCTCAACTCAAGTAAACGATTCAGCCACGATTTTGCAAAATGCTTCGCAGAAAGTTAGATGTGGTTCAGCTGAGCAGAATTCATTAGCTCATGCGATTGAATCTTCTGTCATGACCTTCTCAGAAGGTATTACATATTTAGCTTCTAATGTGCAAACCACTCGTGATGAAGCCAGCAAAGCGCACGATATGGCCTCTCAAAGTGCGCGTGAGATTGTAAGAGTCTCAGATGAAATTGTCACTATTGCCGCAACGGTTGAGAAATCAGCACAAACGGTCGCCAAACTTGAACAGAGTGTCTTGGAAGTCACCAATACAGTGAGTGTGATCCGTGACATTGCGGATCAAACCAACCTGCTTGCCCTTAATGCGTCGATTGAAGCTGCGCGTGCTGGCGAGAGTGGACGTGGTTTTGCTGTTGTCGCCGATGAAGTCCGTACATTAGCGACCAGAACTGCTGATGCAACAGGAAAAATCGATCTCGTGATTACGCAAATTAATCAACAAGCGAAAGAATCCATCCTTGAAATTGAACGCGGTAAAAGTGGTATGGAAAAAGGGACGACCTTAATTCGTGGCATTATTGCTCCGTTAGATGAGTTGCGTGTAGGTGCTCAACATTCGTTAGACAGTTTAGATAAGTTGAGTTTAGTCATGAGCGAACAAGTGCGAGAAAGTCACTCGATTGCGACTCATGTCCAAGAGATAGTAGAACAAACAAGAGCCAACCAAAATGCAGCCGATGAAGTGGCAAGGATCACACAGGTATTGAGCAATACCTCCCAACAGCTTCAGAATACCGTAACGAGTTTCCGCACATAGCGGCGTATTGATGAGAGGTTAATATGAGTCTATGGAAAAACTTGTTTGCTTCTAGGGCAACCGACAAAGAGCAGCTACTAGAGAGTTTATTAATCTTAGCTTGGGTTGTGGAAGCAAAAGATCCTTACACAGGGGGGCATCTTTGGCGAGTGTCTAAATACGCCAATCTAATAGCGAAAGCACTGGATTTAGATGAGAAAACCGTAGCGAGAGTGACCTTGGGCGGCTTTCTTCATGACCTGGGCAAGATCAGCGTTCCCGATAATATTCTTACCAAACAAGGCCCTCTGACAGACGAAGAGTACTACGTGATAAAAACGCATCCGACTGAAGGCGTGCGATTAATATTCAACCACCCACTTTCTGCAATCGTCATAGAGAGCATTGGTTTGCATCATGAACGGTTTGATGGAAAGGGTTATCCAAATGGAATGGCGAGAGACGCCATTCCTATAGAAGCTAAAATTGTTGCCGTCTGTGATGCTTTTGATGCGATGACAAGCCAACGTTCTTATCGAGGTGCAATGAGCAAAGAAAAGGCGTTAGCGATCATTCAAGACAATTTGGGTACTCAGTTTGATCCGACCGTTGGTGAACGGTTCATAGAGTTAGGAAACAGAAGCAAATTCGATGAGATCATTCTTCATAGTGATGACCATATTCCTTTACACAACTGCCCTACGTGTGGACCAACGATCACTCAGTACCGTAGCGATAAAGTTGGAGAATTATTACATTGCCCTGTTTGCTTCTCCGAAGCCACATTAATAAAAGTAGGTCAAGAGTACAGTCTACAGCAAACAATGAATAAGGCTCCAATTAGTAAACACAGGCGAGAGCCGGACCAACAATTAATTAGCAATGTGATAGCTCAGACAATCAAAAATCTGTCGATTGAAGATTTAGCGTAGAACTTTAAATGGGCTATCGTTTAAACCTCACGATGTGATGAGTCAATGCCTTTAGTTTTGACTAGTCGCAACCATAGACATATCAACGGAGCGTAGCCTTCAACACCACGACAAAGGAATGATATATGAAAAACAGTTTTAAACTTCATACCGTAGAGTCAGCACCGGAAAATAGTCAAGCTGAACTAGAAAACTCAATTAAGGCGAGCGGATTTTTACCCAATCTACATGCAGTAATGGCAGAATCTCCTAGCCTGCTACAAGGTTACAAACTATTACATAAACTTTTCACCGAGTCCTCATTTAACGCAGAAGAATTAACGGTCGTGTGGCAGACCATCAATGTCGAGCATAACTGTGGTTATTGTGTTCCTGCACATACTGCAATCGCGAACATGATGAAGGTAGATCCTTCATTAACAGAAGCCTTACGAAGTCGAGGGACTATGCCTACAGAAAAGTTGCAAGTTTTACACAATACAACGTTGTCTATGGTTCGGGGAAGAGGCCATTTGACAGATGACGAGGTAAACGCATTCCTCCAAGTCGGATATACACAACGTCAACTCTTAGAAATCGTACTTGGCATAGCACAAAAAACCATGAGTAACTACACGAACCACTTAGCAGGCACTCCCGTTGACAAGGCCTTTCAACCATTTATTTAATTCTGCGTTCTAATCATAAAGAAACATGACTCATCGGGTCGGTACCGTCATATTGAGCATCGTATGCCGTGTTTATAGTGAATTTATCACTCCGTTTTTGTAAGAAACCTGTCAGTCATTTCGACAAAATGATAAATGCAATATTAAGGTGTAAACATGGAAAGAACCGACCAACCACGAATCAAGACACAGGAACCTGCGCAGACAAGCATATCGAACCGCAGTCGGTCAGATTCATCAAACCGATCTACTTCTTTTTTTGAATTTTGGCCAACGTGGTTGATGTACTTACCCGTAGGGTTCATGTGGTTAGTATGGAGTATTCGCTACCGCAGTCCGACCTTACCTTTAATTGCTAATCCTCGGATTTTCTTGTCAGGAATGGTGGGAGGTTCTAAAGCTCAGCTGATGTCCCAAGCCACGGGAAAGTGCGCGGACACAATCTTACCTTGGGTGAAAATAACTAAGACAAATGAGGCGTTATCAGAACAAACGCACAGGGCGTTACAGCGACTCAATAGCATGAACATCTCCTTTCCATTCGTATGCAAACCTGATACGGGGTGTCGCGGCGCAGGTGTCAAATTGATTCAGAACCAAGCCTCGTTTTCAAAAACGTTGGCGCAGTACCCAACTGGCGCTGGCATTATCCTCCAGCAATTATCGCGTTATCCGGATGAAGTCGGCATTTTCTTTGTTAAATATCCGAGCACTTCGGCTGGCAACGTGGTGTCGTTGACCTTTAAAAATCGGCCGGAGGTTATCGGCGATGGTAAAAGCACTGTATGTGAGTTGGTGCAACAGGACGAACGGGCAGCAAAATTGTCATCACTATACCAATCGCGAAATCAATTGGTTTGGCATAGCGTACTCCCAGAAGGGCAACATCACTCCCTGCTGTTCTCTGCCAGTCATTGTCGAGGAGCGGTATTTCAGGATGGCAGGCAGCATATTACACCCGCTTTGAATCATGCAATAAACATAATTATGCAGGACCTACCTGAGTTTCACTATGGGCGGATGGATGTAAAGTACAAAGATTTAGCATCGCTGAAACTAGGCGAACATCTTGAGATCGTTGAAATTAATGGCGCGAGTTCTGAGTCTATCCACATCTGGGATAAAGACGCAAAGTTATTAGACGCTTTCAAAACGTTACTTTGGCAATACAAGACCTTATTTGAAATAGGAGATCGTGTCAGAAAATCAGGCGAAAGCCCCCCTTCAATATTGGCTTTGATTAGAGCTTGGCGACATGAGAAGCAGTTAAGTGCTGCATATCCGGAGAATGACTAAATGAGTATGAAATCACCGATTAACCTATCCGGGGTGCCAGCACTACTTCGCACTCTTATAAAGTTCATTATTAATGAGCCCAAGATGTCTGCTTGGTATCAAGAATGGCTTGCTAGGGATGAGCATACTGTGCAGAAATTTCTTGCTTTTGTGCTTGAAAAGTTAGATGTCAATGTTCGTTTTATTGGTAATGATAAAGAGGGACGTATTCCTAAAAGCGGCCCACTGGTGATAGTCGCCAATCATCCACTTGGAGCGGTGGAAGGGATTATTTTGTCACATTACTTATTGGCATTCAGACCTGATCTAAAAGTCATTACAAACAAGCTATTACTTTGTTTTCCCGAATTTAAAGAGTTGTTTATTGGCGTAGATGTTTTAAGTGCGAATCGATCTAACAAGTCGTCAGTGAAAATGATGAACCAGCATCTGAAAAATAATGGTGCGTTGCTCATTTTTCCTGCGGGTACCGTCGGGGAATACAATGCAAAGACAAATCAAGTGGATGATGCGCCGTGGCAACACACTGCAGCCAAACTGTCGCTTAAGCACAACGCCCAGTGTTTACCTATCCACATTGAAGGTCGCAATGAACGCCGTTTTTACTTTGCCAAACGTATCCACAAACGACTGAGAACACTGTTGCTACCAAGAGCAATGATGAAAAGTGGCAAACACCCCATATCTGTGTATGTCGGCAATGCCTTTAGTTTGTCCGATATTGGCATTGATACGATGCAAACGGCAACCGAATACCTTAAAACAAGCTGCGACATTATGGGCGCAAGTAAAGCCGAACAATGTATCACTAGAGTCGAGGCGCCGATCCCTGATATCGATGCCCCTATTTCTTTGGATTATTTAGAAGACTATGTTTTGCTGAAACAGCGTAATGTGGTTGTCTATAGTGTCCCTTTTCACGCACTAGGCCCGTTAGCTGAGCATTTAGCCACCCAACGTGAAACAACCTTTAGAAAGGCTGGAGAAGGAACAGGAAAATCCATCGATTTTGATATTTACGATGAACGCTACCAACATATTCTGGCGTGGGATTCTGACAAAAAACGGTTGATTGGCGGTTATCGTGCTTGCCGAGTAAACAGTCCGTTCACTAACGCCTCGCCAAAATCCTTATATAGCCGTTCATTATTCTATTACGACGATCGTTTTATAAACCGGTTTTCAGGTGCTATTGAGGTTGGCCGCTCTTTTGTCTGTGAAGAATACCAAGGTGACCCTAGAGCGCTTGATACTCTCTGGCAGGGGCTAGGCGCATATATGCTGCAGCATCCTGATTGCCATACGTTTATTGGTTGCGTCAGCATTTCCCAAAATTATGCTCCGCTCATCAGAGAGCTCTTCTACGATACGCTGCTTGCTGGTTACAGCGCGGATGATAGCCAAAAAGCGGGTGTTGTGCCCACCAAACCTTTTAAAACGCAATCCAGCCATTGGAGCCAAAAGTTGGTTATGCAACTGTCCAATGTCAGCGCGATTAATAAGTTACTCGGTTTTTCAGGTCTGGATATACGCGTGCCAGTTCTAATTCGCCATTATCTTTCTCTCAATGGCCGATTTATTGACTTCTCGATTAATGAGGGATTCAACAATGCGCTTGATGGACTCATTGTCGTTGACTTACGACAAGCTCCAGATCGTTACCTTAAACGCTATTTAGGAGAAGAAGGTCGATATGCGTTTTTAGAAAGATGGGGGCAAAGAAATGCTGCTTAATTCAACTCTCATCGCGCTAAAACAGATCACGACAATCTTAACATTGTTGGAGTCGCAGCCAAGAGACAAGCAAGAACAGCTTTTTGTTGAGCAACGTATTGGCGCTCACATCAGACATGTACACGACCACTTTAGAAGTCTTTTTATTGGCTTAAAAACAGGCATAGTAGATTACAACTTAAGAAATAGAGAGAGTATGGAAGAGGTAGACTTACCCATTAGTCTGTCTGAAAACAAACACATCCTTAACCAATTAGAGCGACTGAATGTCGAAGCCTCAAGAATAGAGATTATTTCCGAAATCAATTGCCATGCTACGGAAAGCCTACAAATGACCTCCAGTGTAGAACGTGAGCTTTTATACTTAATTAACCATACCATTCATCATGCAGCAATCATTAAGCACATGATGGATAATGCATGTGTTAGTTGCCCACCAGAAATTGGTCTGGCACCCGGCACAGCAACTTATTATCGACAATTGGCTTGTGAGACTTAAGCATGTGCACAGTGACGATTGTGCCCAGTAACGGGCAAACGGTGATTACCATGAGCCGAGATGAGTTGATTGAGCGCGAAGAGGACGCGCCAATACTACTCAATTTGAGTGATGATATACGTGCTTGGTATCCCGTCGATTCAGTGAGTGGCGGTACTTGGTGTGGTATTAATAATTATGGTTTGGTATTAACCATTCTGAATCGTTATCAAGAAACCAATCCTCATGCTAGCGTTTCCAGAGGAAAAATTATCTCAACGCTATTGATTCACACAAACATCCAGTCTTGCCTGAACACATTAGAAAAACTGCATCTTATTGATTTTATGCCATTCTCGTTATTACTGGTGCAGGGCTGCGTGCTTATCAAGGTTGTTTGGAATGGCGTTGAAATGGATGTGGTTGTTGAGAGTTATGCAAAGCCATTTTTTATTACTTCGTCATCGATTGAGCTTGAATCTGTGACTGCGTGGCGGAAACGTGAATTTGACAACTTGATCTTCACGAATATGAATATCAGCCCACAATTGCTAATGAATTTTCATACAACGAGCTCAAAAGACAACCCATCATATAGCGTCAATATGTCAAGAAAAGGGCGGCATACTAAGAGTATTACTCAATTTGTTGTTGATAACGAAAGTATCAATGTTGAGCACTTCAAAAGAGTGCAAGAACAAGGCGGTTTATCTGAGTTTAAGTTAGAGAACTCCGTGTATCTCAAACGCACTTCAGCGGCATGAGTCTGTTCAACTTAGGCAATGGAAAAAAAATAGGGAGGGGTTATGGTTGCTTTAGTCCGTGTTTCTGAACTGGTCTGCCCAGAGTGTGGTTTTAAGAAGGCAGAAACTATGCCAACAGATTCATGTCAATGGTTTTATGAGTGCCGAAACTGTCATGCTCTTCTTAAGCCAAAGCAGGGAGATTGCTGTGTTTACTGTTCTTTCGGTTCAGTGCCATGTCCACCAATACAAATACTCAGAGGTTGCAGCAACAAATGCTCAGGTGATATCACTTGTCCATGCCAAAGCCCCAGTAAACTTGGGCGATAGAGTTCGGCGAAGATTATGCGATTAAATAGACGTAACCCAATCCGGTAGAATGTTTAATGCCAAGGCTTCCAATACTTTATCGACACCTGTCAAAATAATTAGGGCAAGAAATACCAGTGTCATGCCCAAAATATTCTTGCCAAGCTTGCCTGATGATTTAACTGTAGCCAGTTTTTTACCTGAATAGTGGCCTAATGCAACAAGAGGAATCGCCGTACCAATGCCAAATGACAGCATAACGGCGAAGGCCATAGGCATGCTTTGACCTGTCGATGCCAGTGCTATTGCGGTACCAAGAGTAGGGCCAACGCAAGGCAACCAAACGAGTCCAAGAGAGGTACCAATCACAAACTGCATTGGTGCCGAAGTCCCTTCAATCTGCACGCTGGCAGCCCGACTGGTTAGTCGAGAAAGTAAAAATGCTAGGATATCAGACAGCCTAGGAATGAGTAAGGTCGCACCCATCAATAGCAATAACACGACCGAAAAATACCGGAGCCATTCGGTAGAAATGCCCAGGTTGAGTAACAAGAAAGTGAGTATCGTTCCAGCTAGCGCAAACGCCAAACTAATCCCTAGAGCAAGTGCAGCCAGCCCCCATTTAGACGACTGCATCGCAGATGCAGATACAGCAGGAATCATCGGAAGAACGCAAGGCGAAACTAAACTCAATATGCCCGCCATAAAGGCGAGCGGGATTGCGGTAAATTCCATATAGGTTACTTCTCTGCCTTTTGAAACTGGGCGAAGATCTTACTCTTACTGGTTTCTGCTACTGAGAACCACAGTTGCTCTTTACCTTTATAAAGTAAAAGTGTGGATTGTCTAGGTGCTCGGAAATGGGAAACCCATTCCTTTTGACTATCGTAGTCCACAACAAGCACTTGGATTTTACTGTCGGGATTTTCTGCAAAATACTGGTCGATGATCTGAGATTGCTTTTTACAAGTCGGGCACCAAGAGGCAAATACGTCAACGAGATAAACTTCCCCAGCTTCCTGATATTGCAGATAAAGGTCCTCGTTAAACGTGTTCTCTCTACCACTTGTAGTAAAACTTAGCAATGTAAGAAAACAAGTTATGATCCATTTTTTCATGTTAGTCACCTTCTAGTTAGTTTTGATGTTAACTGAAGAAGAACGGCTCATCGGATTAAATCTTTCACATTTAATCTCAATTACTACAACTTTTATCCAACACATTACGATACGGATGATGAAATTGAGCAAGAGGTAGCGGTGGATATGACACTCACTACTAGTACTAAAATCTCATCCAATGGCTAATCTTGTCTCCGCAAAACGCAGCTTTTTCTGGCGTGGGCTGGCTAAAAAGTACGCCAAGGTTAATGGCCCCAATCTCCCCATATACATCATAAAGATGATAATGAGTTCACCCGATGCGGAA
>ERZ1673961.402-NODE-402-length-18624-cov-87.282837_pt1 | contig 18624 bp, 24 predicted proteins | sample MGYA00580189_ERZ1673961 | MGnify/ENA primary metagenome ERZ1673961 (study PRJEB41334, sample SAMN05608105) | rock metagenome | biome: terrestrial subsurface; feature: shale formation; material: shale | place: USA: Pennsylvania ... | reverse complement strand
GGTATCAGATTGATGGGGTGAAGGTGCCCCATCAACCATTAAATCCGTATACCCGAAAAAACCTTGGAGTGGGCATACCTCACTTTCCGGTAATCCATCATAGATAGCATCTTTATTAAATGAGAATTTTAGCGGCAACGTAATTCGGCTATGTGCCTCATATTGTAGCTCTATTCCTAACGCTCTCAGCTCGTTTGCATCATCATACAAACAAAGGTGTTCGACATCGCTTCCAAGATTTGTCTTCGCAAGCCAAGCGAATGCGTCAACACCACCAAATCGACAATAACCCTCATATGCCGGTTCCTCGATGTGGTTTCCGTCCGGCATCAGCATAAAGACGCTAACGCCTCGATGCTCGCCAGAACTGATGTTTGCAATTGATTCTGATGTATCTGCTGTTTTCCAAGAGAAAAAACCCATGATTGCTCTCCGATTTCATTGTTGATAAACGGAACGCAATCGCCCCAAAACGGGCAATTGCGCCCGTTAGGGGTAGGTTACTGTGCTAAGCACATTTCTTGATTGGTATTACATTTAAGTTTTGGTTTTGTCTATTCCTTTTGGACTGCCACGTTAGCAAGTCAGAGGAAAGCTGCATTCCCAATATATCAAAGACAGAGTAAATGACTGACTGACCTAAAATTTCATGAGCGACAGTTTCAGACAAACCGGAAACCTTTGCTTCTGGAATATTCTTAACTCGTGCATGTTCATTTTTTGTCAAGATCCGGCTCAATTCACTATTGGTCGAGTGTTGTAGGAATGGTTCGGTACTGCGACACTTAGCGTAGCCTCTACCTATTGTTCCTAAACAACTTTCGTAACCCGTAAGAATTTGACGAGCGAATCCTTTGCCAGCGGCTTTGTCTCTCTTTTCCTTATCCGCTAAATAACTAAACGTTTTCCAGCGAGGTGAATCAGGTTCAACATCTTCCAATATGTCATTAATTGAGTCCGGCTTAGGATAAAGTTGACCTTTAATCACCTTATCTATATCAAACGTATCTATCCCGTTTGATAACGCGACCACAACTAACCGATCCCTACTTTCCAAAGCTCCAAATTCTAGACCTGAGAAGATTCGCTCTTGGACTGTGTAGCCGAGGCTATCCAGTACGCTACGAATTACAGACATAGATGCGCTGGAAGAGTATTGGGGTACGTTTTCAATTAGAACTGCACTAGGATTCAACTGCACAATCATTTCTAGAGTGTAAAAGAACATACTGCCAGCTTCCGAGTGATCTTCAGCTTGCTTGAGTTTGTTCTTAGTACGACCACTTAACGATGCGCCGGTACAAGGAGTTGAAGCGTAAAGAAAATCGCATTCGTGCGCTTGTTTACTGCGTTGTACGTTTATCAGTTCTATTGGTGATTCAATAACAATTGAATCGCTATTCCATAGCTCAGGGTTGTTTCGTAATGAGCTTTCCAAATAACGGCTTTCACGTTCTACTGCGATAGCCACTTTGGTTTTTACATTGTTGCGTTTAAATCCATGATGCATCGCGGCATCTAAGATTCCCCCACCATGAAACACCGAACAAACATCTAGTGGCTTACCAGACTCTAATTTGTCCAAAAGCCTCTGTTCACGCCTGTTCGCGTTCTCAGTTAAGTGATGTTTTGAAACAACAATCTTTCCCTGTTTAATCAGAACTCTGACAGTTTCGCTTTCTTCGAACAGTTCAGCTAGAGCGTTAGCAGTAATATCAATTACTGGCAGTTCGTCACCACTTGTTCGATTTTTGCGCCGACTAATTTTGTATTTACCGGCTTCAGAAAGCTCGATGTGCAGTTGATTGTCAGTGACGCTCAAGTTGTACATCATGCCAGGTTTATAACCAGCGCAAGAGAGCTTTCTACCTTCGAGGAAGACGCGCTTGCGCCCACGATTTACACCGATTTTTGTATTTACAATAGTTGCCATTTGGTTTTCCTTTTAATAAAAAAAAGGCGCAACTATCCCCTTAACGGGATGTTGCGCCCGTTAAGGGTTTATGTGTTTATATCTCTATATCTTTTGGAAATATGATGCGTTTAAGTTGCCATCGGCAATCTTAAAGTTCTCTTGGTGAGCGCACCACTCTTTCCAGCCTTCATGCCAATCAAACTCATCGTAATCTTGCCAATCCTCATTTCGATCAGCGTTGATGTGTTTGATGATGTCTGTGACTGTCCAAAAATGGAGCTTTACAAACTCCCCCTGGTCATCACTTTCGACTACTTTAATTGTCTTAAAATAGTCAATATTGTTTGAACTCGGCTTAGCATCAAGTGTGTATAGCTTTCCGTCGATAGCGATATCTAACTGTAACGACTTGGGCTGTATCACCTCGTTGTTTTCGCCGGTGTACACTTCAACAATCACATCACCATTGATGATGTCTTCTTCAGTGATGTTGTAATGGAACTCGTAAGGTTGGTTGCTGAACGTTTCTTCAAACGTCTTGAACCATGCCACGACCTTATGATCACTCCAAAAGTATGCTTGGGTGTCCAGAAGGTAGTCTCGCCCCGATTTGTGCACGATTTTTATCCGTCCCAACTCAATCGGCAGTGACCCCATACTTGCGAGTTGGTCAAGGCTTTCTGAGAAGATTGCGTGTAACTGATAAAATTGTTCACTTTTTAGTTTTGTCATGAGTAGTTTCCTAAAGAGGGACTACTCCCAACGGGAAGTAGCCCCGTTGGGTTTAATATTTGATGATCACTCGATGTATAGGATCACCATAGCTTTGTCATAATGACTTATAGAATGCGTTTAATGTCCAACTCGAACTCGACTATATCAGGCATATGTGCCTCTAATGGTGAAGCAGTGTCGCGCTCCACAATCGCCATGAATAGTTCAGCTAGTTCATTTACAGTTTCAAAGATATCGCTTTCTTTCCAGTTACAATCGGGGTTAGCTTCATGCTCGGATACACAGCGATACAGTAAGTTTGAATACGGATAAAGCGCAGTAACGAATGTATCTTCGCCTATACCGAAAATATCTCCGACACTTTGACCAGACTCAGTGATGTTATTCAACACTGCTTGAGTTAGGTAAAAGTGATAAGTGGCTTTTACAGCATTTTTTGTATTCATTAGGTGCATATTCCAAAAAGAGAGGCGCACGTACCCTCTATGGGATTGGTACGCCCATAGGGGTTGATTAAGCAAATGCTAGTTGCAGTTGACCTAGTTGAAGTTCGAATTGTTTGTAGATCTTTGTTTCCACAACTTCAAAATTCACTTCGTCTTCAGCTTTAAAGGCTTCACACGACTCGGTGCAGTTACCAGATTCATAACGTTTCTGGCTACGCATCGTTGAGCGAATTTCTTCTTCAGTAGAATCGGCATACATCTCTGCGATGCCAGTGAGAGAAAGATGACCACGATACATTATTAAAGGATCGTAGCTCTCTTTGACTCGGATTTTTTTACTTTCAAGGTGGTATTTCCACATCCGATAGAAATGTGGGTTTTGCTTGATGGCAAGTGCAAGTTTTGAGGTGCTTTTTTTACAGCAAAACAGACAATTACCTTCATGCTCCCCATTAAGTTCAAGGTCAAATGGTTGGTGTGACCACCACTCCAATATGTCTTGTTTATCAACCATTGGTACAAGGTCAGCAAGATACTTAATACCAGGTTTAGGCTTTAGACGTTTCGGCTCATCGACACGGATACCAAGCCAAGTCACATAGTTGTTTTTACCAAAGTGATCTTTGCAGTATCGTTCCGCTACGTCTTTCTTCATTCTCTCACTGCAATAAGCTCCCATTGCGGTAGGAGTCCCATATTTCACCATCATGGACATCATTGGCTCGAATGGAGGCATTTTTACAGTATTCATGAGGTCTGTAGGTTCGAAGACTTCATATGTGTTGCCTACGCCCAATTTAGGACTAACTTTTGCGCGTAAGATAATGAGGTCAATACCCCAAAATTTGATGATGTCGCGTATAAATTTATATGTGGCGGGTGCTTCAACACCAGTGTCACAGAAAATGTATCGTACATCCCAATTGAACTCTCTACGTGCGCGTTCCATTAAATACACCAAGTAGGCACTTGTGCGTCCACCTGAGAACGAAACAACGTGAGTGAGTTTTTTTACTTCAGACATAAGTAGTCTCCTAAAACGAAGGGACTACTCCCAATGGGGAAATAGCCCCATTGGGTTTAATTGAATGGCTTATTAAGCCGCTTGAAGTCTTTCAGCAAAGAGCTGAGCGACTTCGGGTATGTGTTTATCGCGTTTTAGACCGTCATGGGGCAATATTCCCTCTGCTATCCAATTGCAGATATAGACCCCTCGATTCCATGAATCAGTACCAACCAGAGCATCTAACACCCCTTCTTTCGCAGAATATTTTCTGTGAGCAAGGACGGTGAGTGCTTCTGATCTTGAGTCATAGGTTTCATGATAACGCGCCCCGTTTTCTCCATAGAAGGACAACCGATAGGGTTTCTTGCCATACGTATCCGGTAAGAACGCTGCCACTTGCCCATCTTCAGTTATCGCTTCAAAAAAGCCATCGGGGTATTTATCTACAAGATATTGTGTTCGAGTTACACGCTCAAAATGGCGAGTAAAAAACTGCCAAGTTCGTTCTGGTAATTCGAGGTCACATAGTTTGATAGTGCAATTCTCACCGTACCGCTTAATGAACATGCGTTGGCGCTTCAGCCAGCGTTCAAAAGTGGTTTCGTGACAACCGTACTGTTCGACATCAAGAAAAAAGTCTTCGTGCTCATAGGTAAGAGTCCATTGTGACTTGTATTCTTGAAAGCTAACATCTCTAGGATTCATAGTGCTTCCTTAATCAGAAAAGGCGCACTATGCCCCTACGGGCAAAGTACGCCCTTTGGGGTAGTTTTGATAGAGGCTAAATCAAGCCTCAGTTATCGGTGTTAGAACCATTCTTTTTTCATCGCAAGCGCCATCGCTAGGAACGGGGAACTACCTAGTAGGCAATATCCAAGTAAGACAATGAATTGCCTTACATCCTGTACAAACGCGCTCGGTTCTTCGAAGAATGATTTCCACTCATACGTGAATGCGGTAATTACCGGAAACAGCACAATTAGAACACCAAGAGTAAGCACTGACCAAAATACGATTGATCTAGCTTGAGGGTTATAACGAAATAACATAGTTGAAACTCCAAATGAAAGTATGAAGCGCACTATGCCCCCTGTTGGGCAAAGTACGCCCATAGGGGTTAAATCTGTATTTGACGCTCTCTGTCGTCTATACAGGGATTGTTAAGCTACTAAATGGTAAGTGAAGTAGCTATGTGAACCATTTTGCCTGAGAACTCGCTGTACTTTGTGCCGACTCCATGAGTGTGACGCTAAAACACAGAAATATTCGTAGGTTATTTGGTTAGCAGTACAAGCAGGGCAAGACATGCAATCTCCCTCCAAACTATGAGCATTGTTCTAGAGTGAGTAAGAAGTCCACCGGATAACCGAATGATTCTTCAAACCACTTCAAAACTTCAAAGCGGTCATTTCCTTTATCAAAATGCGCCCAGCTTTGCTCGATCTGATCTTCATTGTTTACAGGTATATCCGCGAACTCTGAAAACAGATCTTGTACTGTTTGTAAATGTGTAGATTCTTTTGCGTATACGCATCCGGCGTTCATTTGCATGAACGAATGGACCTTTCTGTTTAGTTCAATGTTGACCTGAAAAGGTACTCCTTCAGCTACAACACCGTACTTAACTAAAAGCTTACCAATATCAGTAACAAATTGGTCGCCGGAGACAGTGAATCTACGTGATTTGTACGTATAAAATGCCATGATATCAGGACGTTCTATCTTACAAATTTCAATTGAATATCGAATATTCTCATCCATTAACGTTCCCCATTCCTTCTGAGATACGTGGACTTCAACGGAGAAGTAAGAGTCCATATCATGAAGGTTAGAGGATGGCTTTCTGAAATGAGCAACGTAGCGATACGGGGATCGAGATTCGAAAGTGATTTGATGAAACATAGTAGAACTCCATATATTAAAAATGGAGCAACCCCCTGACGGGAATTGCTCCCGTCTAGGGTTTGTTTTGAACTTAGAAGAATGTAGCTTTCGTTGCAGATTGTTGAGTGCTCGACGTTGAAATATCGCTGAACTCAAAACTAAAATCTGCCTCGCTTAGTCCCAAATCTGACTCATTAGAATCAGGTTCACCGAAACTAAAGTCTGCATCACCCAACCCAAACACATCGTCTGATTCAAAATCGACACTTGCAGGTTCTAAGGCTGACTCTAAGCTTGCAGGTTGTGGCTGCTCAACGGCTGGTTGAGTAGCGGCAACCGGTACTGGTTCGTTTTCTAAGTTGCTCATTAACGCTTGCAACCTATCTTCATCACTCATTTGATACAGTAAACCAGACAGTCTATGTACTTCATCAGTGTTGAGCTTACCAGTAATAGGCATGGCACTTTCTACTTGCTTAATCTTATTGACTAGCTTCAAAAAGCGACCATTTAGGAAAGCCAAACCTTGTACTTTCTCGCGGAGTTTCCGCAATGAAGCTACATTGGTTTGGTTCGGTTGAATTGCACCCGTTAAGCTATCAAGTAGCTTATTGGAGCTTTTCAAGATGTCTGCATCCAATGTCTCTCCCAAACTATCAACTTGATTTGATAGTCCAGCATCGACAGTAACGGCAGACTGTGCGGATTGAACTTTAAACATTGAGAAAGAGGCATTAATGCGTTTCTCAACATCTGAAGTAGGAGTCAACGCTTTCACAAGAATACGCTCGTATTGAGGGAAATTCTTGATCCAGTCTTGTTGAATTGACTCATGCTTTTGAAGATAAGCAGTTTTCTCTAGCTCAAACTGACCAACGATTTTTGTTAGTCGTTTGGCTAGTTCATCTGCCTTATCTGAAGGTACTGCATATCCACCAAGGAACGGGATGCCGATGGTCAGGCAAGCCCGTTCCATTTGACGTTTCAAAGTATTGAATACTTTTAGAGCCTTGGGATCTGTAGTGTGTTTACTGCCGAGGTTAATGATCTCTTTTGGTGGAACTTCACCTTGTAGTGAGAGGTCATTTTCTGCCAGTTTTTTCCGTCCTGTCCATTGGTTAACGTTCAGTTGAACAGCAACAATGTCATTCAGAACAGAGGTAGGTTGTGTAGTCATAATGGTATCTCCAATTTTATGTATAAAAAAAGGACATACCATTCGCCACAGGGCTAATTGATATGCCCTTTGGCGGTTTTCAAATTTAGATAAGAGTGCTTACGCTACTTCTTATCGTTGTTTCTTAGTGCTTTTTTGCTAGCTGCTTATCGCACCATTTCTCGATATTGGGTGCATACATTGTTAGCAACCCAATAGCGATAGCAATACCACTAATTATGTAGATAGCTGTCATTGCAGTTCTCCTTGATTAAGTGAACCTAAGTTTATGTTACTACCGATTAAGCTTTTCTGCTAATGCTACAACGAGTACACCGATTACAGTTAGCTTCAACACGTTGAAGTCTAAACCTTTCTCGATAGCGTACACGAATGCAGCAGTATAGGATGCAGTGCCAAGCAGTTTTAGTTGAACAGCTACCTCTTTTTTCCGCTTATGTGCGAAGTGCACAACAGCTTTTAGATACTTGATAAACAAGTAATATATTAAATAAAAATCAAACATTTATACCTCTTTAAGTTTTTTGTACCAACAAGAGGCATATGTACCAACGGGACACATACCCCGTTGGGATTGATTTAATTACGCTTCAGGATCAAAGCTGCTACCAAATAGGGCTATCGCCCAGGTATTAATAGCTTCCTTTTCTTCAGCGTTAGAGCAACGATTCAGTAATGCACGATCAAGTGCATAGCTTAAAGCGCAAGGTGCTCCCATGTTTCGTTGGATTTGAATAGCCCAACGAATTAGTGTTCGAGTAGAAAAAGTGACACTTAGCTCAACGCTAGTATCTTCCTCTCCTTTAAACACGGTTCTTACTTTATTCGCTAATGCGACCATACGCTCACGAATGGTGTTCGGGATATTCGGAGCAATTTTGCCCAAGATATCCTTCTCAACATCTGCATCTGCATAGTCAACTTCAATGACGATAAATCGGTCTAGGAACGCGAGATTCTGACGCTGGACGCCAGCATACATCCCATCGCTACCTGAGCCATTTGAATTTGAAGTAGCAATCAAACGGAAATTTTCGTGTGGATACACTATTTCGCCGTTCTTTTGCGATAACACTAATGGTGAACCTTCTAGCACTCCATTTAGGTTTGCTAATTCAGCCGGATCGACAAGGTCAATTTCATTAAGAATGAGAATGTGACCTTCACGCATCGCTTTGGTTAACACACCATCCATCCAGACGGTTGAACCATTTTGAAGTGTCCATTGCCCTACCAAATCCATAAATTCGGTTGAGCCACCACAAGTGTAGTTTTGAACAGGGTAATGTAGCCGAGCGCAAACTTGTTCTGCCAATGATGTTTTGCCGCAGCCGGTTGGACCGACAATCAGTAACCCATCACCAAAAGAACAATCAATAAAGTTCACGACATCTCTTAACGTTTCCCGACGAAACACATACTCTTTTTTTAGCATCGGTACATTAGGGTGGTTACATGGTTCAAAACCTTTAACGCCCATACCTGTACCTTGAAAACCAAAAATTTCGAGTGGGTAAGTTTTTTCAATTAATTTAGCCATAGCTGCTTTCCTTCAAATAATAAAAAGGGCAACTACAGCTCCCCTACGGGCTGTGTTGCCCGTATTGGGTTGGATAATGTCAGATTCAGATCACAGTAGTTTTTCTACTGATAGCTGTTCTCTGATGTCTTCTGATACTAACAAAGTGACAAAGTCACCAAAGTAAGCGTCGAAGATATTGACTGAACAGTAATAATTACCAGTCATCATACGTTTTTGAATTTTTTCTCCATCTAAACCAAGCTGAGCTGATAGCTTTCTAGCAAGACTTATTAGTTGAAAAACATTTCCTTGTTCACCCCGCAAATCTAGTGTGATTTGAGGTACTTTGGGTTTGAAAGGTACTTTGATCGCCATTATTCCACCTCGCTTTCTGTGTAGCTGAAAACGTATTGCGGATTAGCAACCTTGTACTCTCCAATCAAGTAATTATCTTGGTCACGCTCAAACGATGGCATGTCAGGGTTATAAACCTTTATGGCATGTACAATGCGTTTGTCGTTTTCGATAATGCGAACCTTTGGCAGAGTTTGTTCTAGTTTGTAACCATCAGGGTTGTCACTCGAAAATGAGAGAATTTTTACACCGTCAGGTTGGAACTGGAATTTTACTGTCCAAACGCTATCAATAAGCCGATCAACGGCAAGATATGTTTCACCGAAGTTAAACATACACCCTCCTTAGAAGTAGTGGTTTTGAGCTGATTTTTCGAAGAAGTTACCTGGTGCCAGCGGCTTAATTGGCGCTGTTATAGGTGTAGGTTCTTCAGGTTCGGTATGGGTTTCAACGTCACTTATAAGCGAGGACGGAACAGCTTGTTCTGCCGGAGTCACTGAAAGTGGTGTTGCTTCTTGCTTAGGCTGTTCTGCTTCAACTTTCGGTTGATATTGTTCAATTGGAACGTCAGCTTGATTGCTTGATTCTTCTTGAATGGTCACACGGAAATAAGTAGAGCCTTTGTTACGGTGTTTTTCGATAAGTGAAGATGGAATAACCACATTCATCGTATCTTCAATTTCCGCTAGCAAGTTTTGGTAGTTCACATTACCGGTCTTATCGACACGGGTTGCGCGAATACCATCTTTATTGAAGGTTTGAACGTCACTTGGTATTTGTTCGGTGAAATACGATTCAAGCTGTTTAAGATCAGCTTTTACCGCATCGCATTGACGAACGAGTTCAGCATGACGCGCTGACTTTTCTTTGTACTGTTCTACTCTTTCTTGCCAAGAGTTATCCTGATTAGAAATTGGAGTGTCATAGACAACCTTATCTCGACCCTCGATCATCTCTGGAGGTGTGTTCGACTGAACTCGTTTCCAGAAATCAATCGCTGCTTTTTCTGCTTTTTTAATAAAAGCGTCATTGCGACGAATGCGAGTTGAAATAGGGCGTTTACCCCGCAAGTAGAAGTACAATCTACCAATGTCAGCTCCCGAACAGTTCAATTGCCACTGCACTTGCGCAGCGTACATTTGAAACGTTGGTGCTTGTCCTTGCATTGCTAAAATCTCGTTGTAGATTTTTTCGCAAGGACATTTGATTTCCAATACTTCTTTATCTGAGCCTAGTATGTATAAACCATCTAAAGATGCTCGGAAAAGGTGCTCATGGTCAGCTTCAACACACACTGGCATGTAAGGCTTACCATATTCGTTTTCAACGGCTTCACGCGCTTCGGGTTCTTGTTCTACACCCCTTTGCACATGGTAGTTTTTGGACAAATCATCCGGCTCTTTCAAGCCGACCAATTCTGCCCAAAGTTGGTAAGGTGTTTGATATGGAGATAACCCCATGATCACCGGAATCATTGAGGCTGTAATGCCTTTCTTCCGCCACTCAAACCACTTTTCACTACGTTGAACGATATCTACTACAGGCATAATGCCCTCCTTAAATTTTAAAAATATAAGGGTGCATCACGCCTATAAGGGCAGGATACGCCCTTATTGGGTTGGATAAATTTATTCAGCAAACTCTTTGTTGAACGCTTCGTTAAGAGTGCTTAATGCATACTCTAACGTTGCGCCATCATAGCGTTCTTTGAAACTATCTTTTGTTGTGTCCCATGCGCCGGTATCCACAGTAAATGACACCATCTGGTCAATCATATTGACATCCTTAGATGCCAACATGCCAAATTGTGTTTTTACAATGTCATCTTCACTAGATTGAAAATGGCTAGTTGCATTGGCTTGTTGAGCCGGTGTGTTTTCTTCATCAACAGGGACGTATTGAGCATCTTCAAAGGTATCAAAATCAGCTTGATTCAAGTCACTCATCAGTTCTGATTGTGCTTGAGGTTTTGGTAAAGGCTGAGTTTGTTCTTCGAACTCGATGGACTGCTTTGTGGTTGCTTGGCTTTGACTCTCTATGATTCGACTTGCTTCGTCTTCGTCATAAATACCCACGTAACCTAATGCTATACGAGCAGTTTGGATCATTGCCTTATGGCGCAACATGCGCTTTGTATGGCTTTTCCAAGGGTTGTTATAGTTTAAGCTTCGGAATACTTCATCGAGGTATTCCCGCACTATCGTTGGACGAGTTCTATCCTTGCGGTAAACGATGCATTCACACCACTCAGGACACTCTTTGGCATTAGGCATTGACACCTTTTCAGATGAAAACCTAAATTCTAACCCATCAAACTGAGGATGAGTGTTTATGATCCGTGACCATCCATCAACACCAACAATTGGAATTATTCCATTGTTTTGGTCGGGGAAAGCGTAGATCTCTTTAGTGAAAGGGTTCAAACCGTACTGGTCTGCCACAATCAAAAGAGCCATCATTTGTTCATTGGTAGGTGCATCGCCGTTGCGTTGCTTAAAGGCTGTAGATTTCAGTGTGTCCCAAAAACCTCTTGGATCTACACCAAACTTCTCAGCAATCTTCCCGACCAACTTCTTTTTGTTAGCATCTTCCTTTTGTGTACTTTGAGTTTGATTACTTGTTTGAGGATGTGTCATTTGTAACTCCAAAGACGGAGCTACACCCATAGGGACATAGCCCCATCGGGTTTGATTTAAAGAAAGCTAACCAAAAATTAGCCTCGTGCTACGACAACGTGACCATTTAGAACGTCTGTTGTCATTGGGTAATGGATACCTTTCTGTTTACGAGCGTAAGCAGGGATATTCATTAGTTCTGCGCCAGAGATTGCTTTTGCCTGGTTAGCATTTGCGATCCGCTGTTCTACTTCGTCTTTAGTCATACGAACGTTACGTTTGATTTGAGATGAAGAACGGTTAAGGAGCAGTTTGCCAATTCGAATAGCGGCATATGCAATAGTTACGGGAACTAAAACAAAAATTGCCATTGCTACGAATTGAGCTGCTGAATCTGAAACTTTATACATTGCAATAATGAATGCACATACAAGTACAGATGTTAGCGTTTGTTGAGTTGAGTTCATGATTTACTCCAATTTTAAATAAAAAAGGGTAAATCTATGCCCCACTTTGGGTAAAAGATTACCCTTGGGGTTTGATAGGATTCCACGTTAAGCGGAACTATTAGGTTATGTTTTAAAAGCAGATTTTGTGGTGTCGCTGCTTTCGCCGCTTGCGCGATCTATGACGATTCTCGTCCGACATCGTACCGTTACCGGCAACCACGTTTTTGCCTCATAAAGAGGACTTGGTTTTGCTCCAAGTTGGAGCATTTAGTGAAAGTCCAAATAGGACTCTCGGCTAAAACTGAGTTAACAATATCATAGAGTAAAAAATTTCCAAATAAAAAAAGCGCACCGAAGGTGCGCTACTGTTCTTGCCAAATTTGTCACAATTATCAATTCATTGGACTTGAGAAGAAAGTAAGTTGAAGTATTTTTTTGACAGAATTAGCTCTTTGAAGTCTTCTATCCATGCTGTCTCATCCTCACAATTAGCCGATTCTTGTAACCCTCGCCAGTATACATCTATAGCTTCAGGTTCAGTCTGCATGCTGTAAACAGAGCGCATGAATGGGTAGATTTTTGATTCTGTTATCAGCTTTTCTAAGTTCTCTTTACTCACTGGTTCGCCGCAAGATTCGTGTCGAATTGACATAGCTCTTTCGGAAATGTCAGTGCAGCTCGGACAAGAGGATTGTAGAGCTTGCAGCTTCATATCGTATGACTCAGAAGCGTTCGCCTTGAACCCCACAGATAGAATCATAATTGCTGTTAGGCATACTGTTGAACCAAATTTCGTCATTGCGCGATCCTTTAGTTAGTAAACTTGGCTTTTAATTGCTGTGCAGACCACCCGCCATGAGCACGTTCAGCTCCTATAAACACGGTTGGTGTACCAGTCACTTGTAATTGTGCACCCAAGCCTCTGACCTTCTCAATCTGCTTTCTAGCTGTATCCATGTGCGGTTGAAGCTTGTCTTTGTCGATACCGTAGTTTACTAAGATTTGGTCAATACCTTCACGAGTTAGTTTGCTGCCCATAAATGCATGGTGAATGTCTCCATATACTTCCGGCTTGTAGTAGAACACAGCCGTTGCCACCATCGCGGAATATGCAGATGTTGGCTGATTGGTGAAGATAGGATATTCCTTCACGATCACCTTTGCTTCAGGATCAATAGCAACAAATTCTTTTAGCGTTGGAGCCAAACGCTTACAGTACCCACAGTTATAGTCAACAAACTCAACCACTACATGCTTACCATTTGGATTGCCAATAAATGGATCGTTCTTGTCGTTGTATAAAGCATCCATAGAGGTTTCAACCTTTTTAGCTTCTTGGGCTTTAGTTGCTTGCTCTTGCTCAAAGCGATACTTAGCAAGGGATTTCACTACGACATCAGGGTTGTCCATAATATAGTTTTTAACGTCTTCAGCAGCGAACGAGGAAGGAGCCTGAAGCATATTGGTTTCAACATTGATCATTGCATCGGACAGCTTTGTTATAACTTCACTTTTTTCTTGTAGCGAGTTGTACAAAGTTACATTCGAAATTATTAATGCTAGGCATACACCACCTAGTCCGAGGTTGATTTTCTTCTGTTCCATTAAATATTGCTCCTGATCGATTAGTGCTTGGTAGACAAAACTTGGGAATTGGTCATTGTAAAGTCAGCTTGATTATTGTGTGACTTAACATTGTTAAGCGGATCTGACTGTGCAGGTAGCTTGCATAAGCTGAGTAAGAAATCAGTCACATCGCCTTTTGATTCGTGAAGGGTTTTTATGTTTTCGAATTGCTCTTTGCCTGAACACTGATCGTTTGAAACTAGTTCAACGTTGTCATTCAACTCAAAAGCAATAGATAGCGGGATATTTAGTTCGTTAGAATACTTTAGGATTTCGCCAATTTGATTGTTCAAATCATTGAATTTGTTATTTTTATCTAGTGTTGTCATTTAGGACTGCCCCCTTGTTTCTCTCTAATATCGAGTATATGAGGACAGTTAAAATTTCCTAAACGTGATTTATTCAAAAAGACTCATTTCACTGATAATTGGAGCTAGCTGCTCATCAAACGTGCTTAGGTAATGGTTGGTGCTGTTCAGGCTAGATTGACCTAAAAAGTCTCTTATTTTCTCGACAGTTACGCCCTTTTCAATCATTTTCTTAGCAAAGTATTTTCGCCACGAGTGAGTACCAAACGCATAGCCGAGCTTAAACTTTTCTTTTACTTTTGCGTGATGCCAGTTCGCACTTTGTACTGACATAGGGCGAGGAATGATAGTGCCATCGGGTTGCTTTAAGCTGCTTCTTGAATTGGCGAATAGAAGTTCGTCAGAACAACTTAGGTAGCGGCATTCTTCTACGATCTCTTTGATACCATCATTGATGTACACGCGCACAAGTGAGGCATTGTAAGCGGTGGCTCTATCCGTTCCTTCACGAGCAATCCTCATGTTGAAAGCTTTTTGTTGGCACAGATCGAAATGTTTTTTCCACTGACCAAATTCATCAAAGAAGTCCGAAAACTCTAGCCAAGAAGCATCACTGTATCGCAGTCCTGTAAGCGCACTCATTGAGGCGGTAAGACTTAGCAGTGGGCTGCGTTCATACAGTTCCTCAATAAGTGCTCTTGCTTCATCTGCACTCTTTGGCGGCTTCGTTGGCTCCTTTCGACGCTTTTTAGTGCCTTGCACCGTTAGCCCTAAATTGTCGCTGGATATATCAATTCTTTGATTAATACGCTTTGGTTGGCTCACCTTGCTACCCCTTCGCACACAAGTTTCAAAGTTTTAGTGAAACATTAAGTATGACATCGTCTAATTGCTCATCTAGAATAATAAGATATTAACCTATGAAACGCACATCCAAAATGACTGACCAAATAGAGAATGACCTACTTGATTCGAAGAAACAGGATCAAAAAAGTGACGCCGTCACCATACGAAAGCAGAGAAGTAAATTGTGGAGTGCGTTTTATGAAGATGAAAAGCAGTTTTATGCTTGGCTGTGTAAGAACGCAATAACTCTGCTCGATATCAACGCAAGTTCAGATATGTACGATGTTGAAGGTCAACCCGTTCCTTTTGGATATTCAATGCAGATTATGAAGGTTGGCATTCGTTACCGTCCACCGAGATTTATCAGAAAAATAATAACGTTTAGGGCGCTTGAGCTATTTGACGAATGCAAAGAGAGGCACAACGTTCTAACGGAACTTTATGATAAAGCGGTGTCTTTCATGAATGAGGATAGCAAAAAGCCACGATACCCTAATCGTTTCCCTGTGTTCTATGAGCGTGTGGCGCAAATAAACCACAGCCAAGACGATGCGTATAGTGCCAGGATTCTACCCGATGAAGGGCAATTTACCTTGTACTCTGGCAGTGTGGATGCGGAGTTGAATGAAGATGTCCATTCTGCATTTAAAGCTCATGGGTTTAATTCGGTTGAAACGACCTATGACAAATTTGGGGAACTAATGATTATTCGTGTTGCTATTGATGAGTTACGGCAGTATTTAGAGTGTTCCGATGATAGTCGCGTTCATGTAAGACATTTTACCGGCTCACAGTACACTTGCCGAATTAGCTTTGATAGCGGCGAAAGCAAGGCGGTCCGGTCTAAATTTGGTTTAATCGTGGTTCATCCTGATGATTGTCCTTCAATATATGCTACGCCGCCGAGAAAGAAACGGGCTGATAAACTTGAGTTGACCGCGAGACAGGTTGAGATGCCGGTTGATTTGGGGTTTCGAGTGTTCGTTACGGAGGGTTAGGTGCACTAATAAAAAAGGCGGGATTAGGGAATCTTATCAGATTGATGCCTGAGACAGCTCAAGGCACCATCGGGATTAGAGCCATCACAGATTAATACACAGGTGTTTTTATGAGGGATTTGGTCATTTCGAATGATATTTCTTCCATTGGAAGAAGGTCAGTTAGTGCCAACTCTTGTACATCCATCACCCTAACCCGTTTTATGTCCTTTATTCGGCGTTCGATTGTCCTAATATCAGCCTTGATATCAGCGACAGCATCATAGTTTTCAAGAAGCTTTGCTAATTCATAATCACACGTTCTCGTGGCGTGGTCGAAATGTAACAAAGCACACTCACATTGGCTTCTTTGCAGAAGTTCTATTTGAACGCATTTAATAGCGGCAGTCTTATTCGAGCAAAGAATCAGAACATACCCTTCGGCACCAAACCTCTCTAAATCGAGTGGTTGGCATGTTACAAGAACGCCAGATTGACCAAGGTTTTCGACGCAGATAGCAGCGTAGTTATAATGATTGTCCGGCATTATCCCTGTCATGCTGTTTTTCCGTTGTTTATGTATCTGATTCGACTGTATCTTACGTTCAACTATTTCCTAAATACACTTAACAAAGTTTAGCTATTGCACCTGTAGGGCAGGTTCAGCGTGTAAACAAATACCTTGTTCTCCCCTGACTTCTGCGAAGTACATCGATCTGATTTATGTCTATCTGGAAGGGTTCAGCTTTCTTACCGCTGACCAAAGAGAGGTACTTGATCTTGAATATGACCTGAATGCAGAACGCATGTAGAGCTGTAGAGCTGATGTCCTCTACCGTTAATTCAACATGCCCAAGAGGTTCATCTAGCTCAATGTTTTGGTAAAACACTTGCTCTAGCTTTTCCATGATGATCCCTGCCGAACCGCAGCATGGTTCGTATATTTTCAGGTTGCCAGGTTTAGAGAATGAAGCGTCTTTATGTGGTATATCCTGGTCGCTTTGAAGTAATTTAGATATGAGATAACCGACTTCAGGAGGCGTAGGATAGTAGCCTTGGTGTTTCGCATCTCCTTTGCAGAACTCTGAAAGAATGAACGCCAGCGGATCACTTACACCACTGTACATAAGGTTAGCGAGGATGTGACTAAGTGGTTTTGCTACCTCTATAAACTCATCCTCTTGCACTTCGCGTTCCGTAGGTTGATTGTAGTGATGTGATGGACGCCTCAGCACTCAAGTTTCGCGGTATCTGCCAAACTTGATGCTGATAGTAAACCTAAAGGGCTGCCATTATGGATATAAAAGTTGTTGGAATTGATTTAGCCAAAAATGTATTTCAGGTCTGTGTTTGTCTTGTAGATCATTCAATTAAGAGTAATCAAAAAGTTAGACGCAATAAGCTACTCGATAAAGTAAGGCAATTTCCTCAAGGAACTTTAATTGCAATGGAAGCATGTGGGACCTCTCACTATTGGGGGAGGAAGTTCAAAGAGTTAGGCTTCGATGTTCAGCTAATTCCAGCCCAACATGTTAAGCCATTTGTCTCAAGCCAAAAGAACGATGCGAATGATGCTCTTGCTATATGTGAAGCAGCTTTTCGACCTAATATCCATAAAGTGCCAATAAAAACGGTAGATCAACAAGATATTAAATCATTACGCTGTGTTCGGGCCCGCTTAGTCCAAAACAGAACGGCGACAGTAAACCAAATTCGCAGTTTAGCAGGTGAATCTGGCGTTATTTTTAGTGCCGGAAGAATAAAACTTCAAGCGTCCCTGATAGATGCTTTAGAAGATGGAAGCAACGATCTTTCGTATACTCTCCGTAGCCTTCTTAAATCTCTATATGATGATTTATGCGCTTTAAATTATCGAATAGAGCAAATCGAGCGTGATATTAAAGCTCTTTGTCAAAATCAACCTCGCTACGAAGCACTGCTTTCAATTCCTGGATTTGGGCCATTAGTAACAGCGAGCTTTATTAGTGAGATAGGTTCAGGTCTACAATTCAAAAATGGCAGGCAGTTATCTGCATGGTGCGGACTGGTACCAACTCAATCTAGTTCTGGTAGTAAAATCCGCTTAGGGAGCATCACAAAAAATGGCAGCGCCGATCTGCGTGTGTTACTTATTCATGGCGCGAGAGCTGTAGGGCGTTTTGCCAACAAACGGCAAGATAAACTTGGGCAATGGTTCAACGCTTTAGCTGTCAGACAAGGTAAACATAAAGCTGTGGTCGCACGGCTTTGTTGCTTAATTCGGTGAGAAGACATGGTAGCCCCATGTTGATCAGTTCTTAAACAACATACCGAGTTTCAGGCATACCAAGCCCTGTAAGCTTGTTCAGCGCTTTGATCATAGCGTAAGTCTCGCCAACCTGAGCATTATAATTTCTTAGACTTAATTTCCCACCTAGCAACTGTTTTACTCGGTACATTGCGGTCTCTGACAGAGAGCGCTTATGATAGCCATACCGCTTTTTCCACTTCTTGTTGGAGCCGTAGAGCTTCTGGCAACCTACCGCTAAGTTACGAGGATGCCCTTGTTCCCAGAAGGCTGCTCCTTCTCTTGGCGGGATGAGCGGAACCGCTCGCTTGATCCGTATGGCATCATGGCAATTCCTTGTGTCATAAGCGCCATCGCCTGATATCTCAATGATTTTACGACGTGTCTGCTTGAGTAAGTTGGGGAGCACTTCGGCATCAGTGACGTTAGATAAGCTCAGCTCTGCTGCGACTATTTCGTGGGTGCTTGTATCTACCG